>Ga0310344_10000524_pt1 | contig 30181 bp, 24 predicted proteins | sample HC15DNA20200_MG_FD_203801 | JGI IMG/M metagenome (GOLD analysis project Ga0310344, IMG submission 203801) | Marine microbial communities from station ALOHA, North Pacific Subtropical Gyre - HC15-DNA-20-200_MG | ecosystem: Environmental > Aquatic > Marine > Oceanic | place: Pacific Ocean: North...
GCGGCCAATCCCAATGATGGCAGTATTTGGGGTTCTTCGCTGGGTATGCCTGGGGCGTTGTTACGTTTCGCGCCAGGAGTTAATCCCTCTGAGGACGGACTGACAGAGATTTACGAGGTCCCCTGGGAGAACCCAGGTGCTGAGGTACAGGGTTATTCGCCCAGAGGCATGGATATCGATCGGAACGGTGTGGTATGGACCCCGTTGGCGAGTGGACATCTTGCTAGTTTTGACCGAAGTCAGTGCGCCAGGGCGTTGAACGGACCGGAAGCGACGGGGCAGCATTGTCCGGAAGGTTGGACGCTCTACGAAGAACCCATGCCTAAAATGAAAGGTATCACTGAGTCTGGTAGTTCTGAGGGAAGTTACTACACTTGGGTTGACCAGTTCGATACATTCGGGCTGGGTCAGAATGTCCCAATCAACACAGGAAACGCGGCGGAGGGATTATTGGCGTTACGTGATGGTGACTGGGTTACTCTGAGAGTGCCGTATCCACTTGGTTTCTACACTAAGTGGATGGATGGCCGGATCGATGACCCAGATATAGGATGGAAAGGGAAGGGATTGTGGGCTACTTGGAGCACTAGGGCTCCGTTTCATTCAGAAACTGGGAAGGGTACACCGAGCAAGGTGGTCCGATTCCAATTGAGGCCAGACCCCACGGCCAAGTAATTTCATTCTAGATAACGAGGAAGAGGATGCCGCTGATGCAGCATCCTCTTCCTGTTTCAGTGGAGCGGAGATGTTAGGGGATGGCTCTCTCGTCGGCCCTGGCTCCTGAAAGAATGCCTTCCATCGAATAGTTGCCCTCGTGGCACGCGTATTCGAACAACGGTTGGTCACCCAATCGCATGGGAATTTCCGCAGACCATGGCTGTCTCCAAGTATTGGGATCGTTGACCGTGAACTCGTAGACGAGGGTGTCGTCATCTTGTCGAGTAAGGCGCTCAACTAGGGTCATTTCAGATGTTGACCCTCGCCAACGTGTCTTGTCTGTGAAGTTAGTTGTCTCAATAACGAGTGTGTCTCCTTCCCAGTGCCCACGGGACTCTCCTGTCCATGATTCGATTCCAGGCCTAGGGCTTCCGTCAATCGGAATGATTCTTGAGTCGTGTACCATTTCGTTCAGAATGACAAGATGGTCTTCTGTTTGGAAGACCTGCATGTTCTGGTTATAGCCGCCCGGAGTCATCGGAGGACCTGTGTTGAAACCCAGGATACATCGGTCAAAAGTGCTCCGATCTGACCAGGAATCGGCTGGATGGTCTGCCCTGTACTCTCGTCGCGCGTCTGCCCTAGCCGCGGCAGCCATCGTCTGTTGAGGCATTCTTCCGTTTGGTGGGTCGACAATCAGGGAAGTTCGCCTTGTTTCGATGGTTCGTGTGCCGCGGTCCATCCAAAAATTATTGTAAGCACCAACATTGCCACCGGCCTCTGTCCTTCTTGCTGATGCATGTAGAAGACGATCGTCACGGCTGACCGCTTCTAATTCAAGAGTGGCCGCTTCTTCTGTAGTAAGGAAGGCCCTATCTCCGAATTGCTCGGGGCGCTGCAGAGGGGTGATCGTTCGAAAATCCCAGACCCCTTGGAGATCCGGTTGTCCCCAGGCCGTCTTCGGTGGTTCGGCGATCTGTGCGCCTGCAAGTGAGGGTAGCAATGAGAGCATGGCTAATACGGTCGCTACCGTGTCCAGTCCTGGCATGTGCAAATATTTCATAGCAAACCTCCTTAACTGCCGTAGCGTAGCGATCGTTGCAGCGAGGGTCAATCGGTTCCAGAGGTGAACTTGGACTTTGCTCTCTACTGCATTTTCTTAAGGTCCAGGTATAACGCCTTGGGTCGTGAGTCTGATGCGATACAGGCTGGTGCTACCGGTCATGAAAAGAGTGTGGCCGTCTTCACCCCATCCCACGTTAGCAGTGACCTCGTCTGTCATGATCGTGCCCAGGTGGGACCCATCTGGAGCGAAGATCCATATTCCCCCCGGTCCAGTAGCGAAGATGTTGCCCATGTAGTCGACTTTCATTCCATCGGCTGCACCTGGAGCAGTTTGGTCGTTAACGTCATAGAACACCCGAGGGTTAGATGCGCCAGACCCGTCTAGATCGTAGGCCATCCAGACCATGTTGTCCGCGTCCGAGTTGGCGACATAAAGGGTCTGCTGGTCTGGCGAGAGAGCTATCCCGTTCGGTCGGGATTGGTCTCGAACGAGTAACTCAAGGTCTCCATCTGGAGGGAGCCGGTAGACGCCGTTGAAGTCGAGCTCACGCAGGGGGGACTCCTCGAGACCTTCCAGTCCGTATGGAGGATCGGTGAAGTAAAGTGAGCCGTCTGACCCGTAGACGGCATCGTTAGGACTATTGAGACGAAGGCCTTGATAGCGGTCTACAACGACACTACGAGTACCGTCTTCCTCCAGTCTAGAGATTCGTCGGTTGCCATGTTCGCAGATGATGAGGCGGCCGGCCGCATCGAGGGTGAGGCCATTCGAACTGATCGACCCTCTGCCTGTTCGGTCGCCCTCAAATACTGGATCGATCAAAGTGGCGGTACCGTTGGCTGCGGTCCATTGATAAATTGTGTTTCCACGCACATCCGAAAAAAGCAGTCTAGATTCGGTAGGGTCCCATACGGGACCTTCGATGAAAATGAATCCGTCGGCTAGTTTTTCGACATGGGCGTCGGCTGGAATCAATGTGTCGATACGCGGGTCTACCCTTAGGATATCTCCTGCGACGCTGTCAGCGGATGGAAGTTCGTTGTTGACGGAGTCGAGGGGGGCTTGTTCCGAGTCTCCACAGGCGGCAGCGAGCAGAGACATCAAGAGCGTAACAGCGACACTAAGCTTAGTCATTTCGAGTTTCTCCCAAAAAACACAATGTTACCGGCCGGCCGGTTGCTGACAGGAAATGGTCTCTGTGCTTCCCTTAGAGACGGACCTGTCTCAACAATTACGATTCACCGCAAGATAGCTGAGGCTCGTGGTGTGAATGGTTGGGCATGCCATCGGTTCTCAGTGGCTCCAGGAGCGGCAATCGATAGGGTTGGTATAAGGCCGAATGCGATAATACCTCGATTTCAGTGCAATATATGGTTGGATCGAGTCAGCTTCCCAGGAAAAAGCGCTATCGGCCGCTTCGCGGCAGAGGGTAGTCTTACGTATCTGGATTATGTGAAGGATATTTGAGCTTGGTCTGGGGGTTGGCTTTGAAAGGATAGTTTCGGGGCCTGGTGCGTGTGTTGTTGTAAGGGATTTCGAGGGAGGGTGAGATGAATCGAGGAATTGCGCTTGGTGCAATCGTGGCAACTGGGCTGTGGTCGGTAACTGTGAACGGGTTACCTCAACTTAACCAAGATGCGATCGACGCCGCTCAGATTGAACCGGTAAAAGGTAACTTGTATGTCGTTACTGGATCCACCCCGTCGAATCGGGACCTTTTTAGTGGCGGCAACGTTGGTGTGTTTGTCATGGACGAAGGCGTAGCGATTGTCGATACGAAGTTGCCAGGTTGGGGGCAGGTCATCCTTGACCGTGTCCGGAGTGTTACTGATAAGCCGGTTGTGAGGATCATCAATACGCATACCCATGGTGACCATGTTGGGAGCAATTCATTTTTCAGAAACACAGTGGATATTGTGGCCCACGCTAACACCAAGACCAATATGGAAGGCATGGATAACTTCCAAGGTGAGAACGCCCAGTTCCTACCCAGTCAGACCTATACCGATCGGTTAACACTCGGTTCAGGAGTTGATCAGATGGATCTGTATTATTTCGGTCGGGGGCACACCGACGGAGATACGTTTATCGTGTATCCGGCCCTTGGTGTGCTGCAAGCTGGAGATATGTTTCCCTGGCGAGACGCTCCGTTCTTGGACGTCAACAACGGCGGGAGTGGCGTAGCACTACCCGACACTCTGGCTCGTGCTATTGGGTCGATTACAGGTATAGATACCGTTGTCCCAGGGCACGTCCCTGTCACGGACTGGGCAAATTTTGAAGAATTTCAACGATTTACGAGTGATTTATTAGCTCAAGTGCGCGCGGCGAAAGGCTCGGGACAGAGTGTCGATCAGGCGGTCGAGTCTATTGACCTGTCGTCTCGTTATCCCGATTATCAGTCCACGCGTGTTGAGGCCGCTGTGAGGGTGATTTACGAGGAGCTTTAATAGCTGGGAGTGGCCGGAAGTTGGCAGAGGGTGTGCCAGTGGCAGGGAGGCGGAGGAAGCGTTATTGGAGGTTCCCTGGTAGCGAAAGGGAGTCATACGGCATCTTCTGTTCTGGGGCACGAGGTGAGTGAGTCCTGGCTGGTTGTAATGAGGTGGAGGTGGTTTGATGAGGTTTGTCAAATCGTGGATTGTTGGTTTGGTGTTGTCTGCTTGTGGTCAGTTGCTTTATGCCGACGACTGGCCTGAATGGCGTGGCACCGGCCGACGGGGAGTTCTAGAGGAGACTGGTCTAATTGATAGTTTCCCGGAGGGTGGGTTGGCTGTTGCCTGGCGGACGCCCATTCGAAGTGGCTATTCCGGGCCAGCCGTGGCCGGTGGGCGTGTGTTTATTACCGATGCTTATCGTCCGGACTTGACGAGTACTGCGGTCACCGAGCGAGCGGTGGCCGTAGACGAACTGACAGGCGATGTACTGTGGACCTACGAATGGGCGACAGATTATGCCGGCTTGCAGCTTGTTTATGCGATAGGCCCCCGGGCGACGCCGACTGTGGACGGAGATTTGGTTTATGTGCTGGGAGCCATGGGAAATTTGTTGGCCTTGGATGTGGAGACCGGGTCTGTGCGTTGGCAGACGGATTTTGCGCGAGAGTTCGATACTGCTGTTCCATCTTGGGGTATGGCTGGGGCCCCGCTGATTGATGGTGACCGGCTGATTTGTTTGGTTGGTGGGGAACCTAATGCCAAGATGATGGCTTTTGACAAGCGTAATGGGGAAGAGATTTGGAGGGCCTTGTCATCTGATTGGGAGCCAGGCTATAGCCAGCCGATTATCATTGAAGCGGGAGGAGTGCGGCAATTAATTGCTTGGCACCCTCGTGATATCAGTTCTCTCAACCCTGAGACTGGTGAGATCTACTGGGAGGTCCGTCATATCGTTGACATGGGAATCAATCCAGCCACGGCGGTTTGGAGTGGTCGGTATCTGTTCTTTACCTCTCAGTATGGTGGAGCACGAATGCTCGTCTTGGACGAGGCGGAACCGGGAGCTCGGGTTCTTTGGGAAGGGGTCGGGGAGAGTGACCCAGAGTATGGAAGAGACTTTAATACGCTTAACTCTGTGATCAGCACACCAGTGATTCAGGATGGCTATGTCTATGGTGTGGATGGACATGGTGTGCTCCGCAGCTTGGACATCGAAACGGGTCAACGAGTATGGGAAACCGAAGCCTTGATTGGCGAAAGCACCAATTGGGCGACGGCCTTCTTTGTCAAGAATGGTGACCGATATTTTGTTAATACCGACAGTGGGGATTTGGTGATTGCCACATTCTCCCCGGAAGGTTATCGGGAGATTAGTCGAACCCGGTTCATTGAACCCACCCACCCTTATGTTCGCAGACGGCAGTCTGGGACCGCTGTGAATTGGTCTCACCCAGCCTATGCGAATGGGCACATCGTCGCTCGCAACGACGAAGAGCTTGTTCGTTTATCACTCATGGATGGGGAGTGACGTGTATTTTAGATTGCGAATCGTCTTGGCGTCGGTGTTAGTGAGTTGGGTGTGGTTGCCAGATGTGGTAGCCACAGCTGCTCAACGTGACCGCGTTGCTGCCCGTCGAGTGGTGGTGCTGTCAGACCTGCATATGGGTTACGGCCGAGATGCTTCGGGAAACTGGTTGGCCTCCGAAGACTTTCGATGGACCGATGAGCTGGAATTGTTCCTGGCTACGCTTCAATCGGATTCGGACGTCTCAACCGATCTTGTGTTGAATGGAGATGTGTTTGATTTGGTGCAGTCTGGGGATGGTGCCTGCAGCTATGAAGATGAGGATCTCGGGTGTAGCGAAGATGAGGTATTGGCGAGGCTGGAACGGGTTCTGGCAGCTCATGCTCGCGAGATCGAGGCGTTCGGCATCTTTGCCCGTACCGTAGAAAACCGTGTTGTGTTGGTTCCTGGAGACCACGATGCAGGATTGCTGTTGACCAACGTTGGGCGGCGGGCGGTTGAGGCCTTTCAGGCACCTGGTCGTGTGGAGTTGGCTAGAGAGGGATTTTGGCGTTCCAGTGATGGGCTTATTCATGTGGAGCATGGGCATCAAATGGAGATGCGGGCTGAACAGTTTGAAGGATGGCCGAGACCTGTGGTGTCTAGGCGTGGTCTCCAGCACTTGGCTAGGCCATGGGGCGAACAGGTGGTTCAACCGCTGTTTGATGACCTGGAATCAAGGTTCCCCGTTGTCGATAACCTGGCCGACGTGAGTGCCGGGGTGCGGTATGCGCTCTCTATGCGGGGTAATACAGAGCGAATTGACGAACCTCAGCTCTTGTTGCGGTACTTGCTGTTTAGGCCTTCATGGCAGCAATTTCGTATGGATCTTGATCGGGGTGATGTTGAGCCGCCTGTCTGGCGTCTTGAAGAAGTACGGACGGAGGGTCCACGTTTCCTTGTGGATTCATTGCCGGATGATGACCGGTACAAAGGATTGGCCACAGAGGCACTTGAAGCGGGTCGGTTGGACGGCCTGATGGCTGCTTTGAGCGATGAAGCTCTCTTGATGCTTTGTGACCGCCGCGCTGCAATACGTCGAGCGAGGCGGCGGTTCGAGCGAATCTTAAGCCAGCTCGATCCGACAGGCCCCCCTCTGAGAGAGTGTCCCAGAACCTTGGAGACTCGTGGACCGAGGTATGAGTATTTTTGGCGATCACGAGACCGCTTGTTTCAACAGCGACTAGAGCTGGTTCAAGGAACTAATCCTGCGATTGACGTGTTCGTTCATGGGCACACACACCTCGCCGATTACCGGCAAGGGAACTTTACCCGTGTCGAGGTCGGCCGAGCCTATGTGGTCGACGGGTTTTCGCCGGTTCGTAACGCTGTGATTCCAGTCGTGATCAATGGTGGCGCTTGGCAACGGACTGTGACGCCAGTGCAGCTAGAACGATTTCTGCAAGGGAACGAGGATAACGAGCAGGAGGCACTTCAGCAGTTACAACCGGAACAGCTCCCGGCATGTTACAGCTTTGTTGAAATCGAGCCGTATGATGAGCGGCCAGGCCCTCCGGCGTTGCGATATTGGCGCCAACAAGAGGACGGTTCGTGGGGATTGGCTGGCCGGTGCGGTCGTGAGGTTATGGAATGATTGCAGGTCTTTGGCTTGTTATTAGCGTTTGAGGTTTTGTGGGTAGCCAGAAGGGTGAAGACTGTGGCTGAGCCCGGTAGCCGATGTCTTGCTCATGGGGCAAGTGAGTTCAACTAGGGAGAGTGGACATGGGTAAGTGGTTCATGAGTGTGTTGGCTGCGGCTGTGGTGTCAGTTCTGTCTGTTGGGCTTGCGACAGAGCCAGCTGACCTGCCTGAGATGGCTGGACTGCCGACTGCGAAAGCTGAAACGGTAGGTATGTCATCCCAGCGCTTGCAGCGACTTGATCGTGTAATGCAGGCCTATGTCGATAGGGACGAAGTGGCCGGAGTTGTTACCCTCGTTGCTCGACGTGGAAAAGTGGTGCACTTTTCAGCTTTAGGTGACCGTGACGCCGAGAGTGGGTCACCTATGAAGCATGATTCGATCTTCCGTATTGCCTCGATGACGAAACCTATTGTTTCGACGGCTCTAATGATGCTTTATGAGGAGGGGCATTTCCAACTGCGTGATCCGATTGTAAAGTGGTTGCCCGAGTTCACTGATATGCAGGTCGCTCTACCTTCGCCGCCGCAGGAAAGGTTAATGGGGCGCTACAAGACTGTTCCGTCGGATAGTCCGATTACGGTGCAGCAGCTTTTGACACATACCGCGGGGTTATCAAACAGCTACCGTGGTATTACCCAGCCAGAATTTGTGGAAATGTCTGCTCAGCGGCAATCGATGGACACTGTAGCTGACATGGTACGGCGGTTGGCGGAGCTTCCCCTCAATTTTCAACCGGGGGAGCAATGGGAGTATGGACGAGCCACCGATGTGGTGGGACGATTGGTCGAGGTGATGTCCGGACAGACGCTTGATGATTTCCTTCGAGAGCGGATCTTTTTGCCCCTTGGTATGCCAGATACTCATTTTTATTTGCCAAAGTCGAAGCTGGGGCGATTTGCTGCTCTCTACCGACCCGACCCGAATGGCAAGATTGAATTGGCAGAAGCACCAACGGACCAAAGTCGTTTTGTGGCCCATCCGCATGTTTACTTTAGCGGTGCGGGTGGCCTGGTATCCACAGCACGGGACTATTTCCGGTTTCACCAGATGATGCTAAACGGCGGTGAACTCGAGGGTACCCGTATCATCAGTCGGAAGACGGTTGAACTAATGACCGTCAATCACACAGGAGAGAAAGGTATCTGGCTGACTGGACCTGGCTATGGGTTTGGTCTTGGCTATGCGGTTGTTACAGATCTAGGGCTATCCGGAACTCCTCGATCGGAGGGCTCCTACTTCTGGAGTGGTGCTTTCGGCACTATCTTCTGGGTGGACCCCAGCGAGCAACTTATTGGGATCCTACTGCAGCAACTCAGACCATATACACATCTCAACATTCGTCCCGACTTAGCCACGATGACCTATCAAGCGGTCGTGGATTGAAGTCGTTGCCTTTCGGGCGATAGAAGGTGTTAATCTTCGACAAAAATCGACTTTGGGATTTTCCCAGTCACCAGCTGTGTGAGGTCGACGGCTTCGGCCACATGAAAGTCGACGGCGATGCTGGCCAGTGAAAGAGACTTTGTTGGGGAGAGCCCCTTTTCGGTAACGAGGAATGCCACAACTTGGTCGACTGCCTGCTGTAGGGCTCGGTTTAGGTCTAAATCGATACCCATCATGATGTAGTGTTGGTCGGTTTCAACTCTCGGCATGGTGAGTGACTGGTTCTTATGGAGAGTGAACCGGAAACGGCCTGAGAGGGACTGTTCGATGGCCGTTCCGCTAACCTCTCCGTCGCCTTGCGCTGAGTGCGGGTCTCCGACGTAGAAGAGAGCATTAGGCTGGAATACTGGTAAATAAAGTGTGCTGCCAGCAGTCAGGTCCTTTATGTCTAGGTTGCCGCCGAAGGGCCCTGGTGGACGTGAGGCTTGAACACCTGGGACGGTAACGCCCGGATCCCTAAGGGTGGGGTCTGGGGCCACTGCCATGATACCCATGAAGGGTTTCAGTGGTACTTGGATGCCATCGGAGAAGATGGCCACCTCATGGTCGGCTACGATTTTTGTACGGTATAGGTGCTGGCTGGAGAGGATGTCACGTTTGGTGTCAGTGGGCCTAGAGCCTGGGTAACTTGGACCGAGCACCCCCATCGAGGCCCCAGTGGTATTGATTCCATAGGGCACCCGGGTCGTTAATTCAAGTATCTGGACTTCTAGGGTGTCACCAGGTTCGGCTCCCTCAATCGCGATTGGACCGGTGATGATGTGGCCGCTTCGCCCTTCACGGGGGCGTCTGTCTCTGGAGTTCCAGAAGTCGATGACGTCTGGCAAGATTTCACTCGGCTCGACCCCAAGAGCACCCAGAGCACTGTCGGGGTGTTCGTCCTGAGTGGCCCCTGCATGAGACAAGGTCTCGATACGGACGGTGTCACCGGAGGCTAGTGTAATTACGGGTTGCTTGTCGAGTGGAAACCAACCCCAGCTCACAGTCTCTGGTAGTGTTGGCACGATAGGGTCTTGGGCCGTGGAGATAGTGGCAAAGGGAGTTAATGAACAGAGAAGGATGATTCGCATCATAGTGGAAAAGATGTTGGTCATAGATGGGTCTCCAGGTGCTCTAATAGTCGAAGAGGCTAGAATACTCTCAAATGCTCGTGATGGTGGTTTCTGGATTGTGAAAGGTTGATGATGAAAACATTATTTCCAGTGACGTTTTGGACTGTTGGGTTTTTATCGGCGAGTGTGACGGGGGTTGTTGCTCAGGAGAATTGGCCACAGTTTCGTGGTGAGACAGCTGGAGTGATAGCGGACAATCCGTCGCTGCCCGATAGTTGGGGGCCTCAGGAGAATGTAGCCTGGGAACTTGATGTGCCAGGTCGAGGCTGGTCTTCTCCGATTGTGTGGGGAGACCACATCTTCGTGCTTACGTCCACGTCGGTTGCAGGTCCTGAGGTTCCGATTCAGCCGGTCGAGAACTACAGGGCCCGGTCTCTTGGTGGGACCATGACTGCTGCATTTATTACCGATCTCGATGAGCCGTTGCGTTGGGTGCTCTATGACGTCGACTTCCAAACTGGGGAGGTTCGTTGGGAGCAAACGCTGCACGCTTCTGTTCCTTCCTTGCCCACCCACCAGAAAAGCACCTTTGCTTCGGAGACTCCGGTCACAGATGGCCAGCGAGTTTATGTCTACTTGGCAGATATTGGATTACATGCGGTCAATTTTGATGGCACCTTGGCTTGGTCTGTTGAAATGGACTGGTTGCCGCGACGCGAGTGGGGAGCGGCGTCATCGCCGGTTCTTTATGACGGTGTCCTCTATATTGTAAATGACAACGAAGAGGAATCGTATGTTGCAGCTTATGAGGCAGAGAGCGGCAGTGAGCTGTGGCGGACTACACGTGACGAGGGTTCGAATTGGTCTACTCCCTTCGTTTGGGTTAATGATGTTCGGACCGAAATAGTAACTACGGGGCAAAACGGTGTTCGGTCATACGGACTTAATGGTGAGTTGCTCTGGAACCTGACGGGGATGTCATCCTTGGTGATCCCTACTCCATTTTCTGATCATGGGCTGCTTTATATTAATTCTGGATATGTGGCCGACCAGAACCGTCCCGTGTATGCAATTCGTCCCGGAGCGAGTGGGGATATTACGCTGGCAGAAGGTACGAACAGCAACGATTACATAGTCTGGTCCCATCCTCAGCTCGGGTCATATAATCCCTCATCCTTGGTGTATGGTGATTACCATTACACACTCCTCGATCGGGGGATTCTACTCTGTTATGACGCACGGACTGGCCGGGAAGTCTACCCGCGACAGCGCATTACTGCTGGAACGCTCTTCACGGCGTCACCTTGGGCTTACAACGGCAAAATCTTTGCCTTAAGTGAAGATGGAGATACCTTTGTCATTCAAGCAGGGGAAGAGTTCGAAGTTTTAGGGAAGAACTCGTTGGATGAGATGACTCTATCGACCCCGGCAGTGGCCAGGAATAGTGTCATTATACGCACGGCTACTAAGCTGTATCGAATAGCTGAAAGTGGAGACTAAGACGTCCTGATGACCTTTCATATCTAAGACTAGCGGGGTTGAGCTGAAATGTGCGGACTCATTCTAGTTGAGAAGGTGTACATGGGAGGAGCTAGAAGATGAATGGACACCGCAGGTTGAGAGATGCCACTGCGTGGGGGCCACTAGTGGTGATTGGGTTATCTTGGGCCAGCTTCGAGGTAGTGGGGTCTGGTCAGGAGAACGGAAATGCAGATGATCCCGTGAGGGTATTGGTGAGTCGGCTTGACTTGGAGCGTTACAAGACCACTATCAAGGGGTTGACCAATTTTGGAGATCGGCGCCAGGGGACCAGTCGCAATCGAGAAGCGGTCGATTGGATTCAGGCAGAATTGGAGGCGATGGGTTGTGCGACCGAACGGGTTTTCTACACGTACGATCCGGCGCCTCGCACCGGATCGAGGCGTGGCGGCGGGAGTCGACCGCCTCTAAATCCCTCCGATGGGACACAGACAGGTGGTCGAATCGGTCGAAATGGGAGTGGTCCTGGAGGCAGTTCAATCTTTGGCTACCGTCGACGTACAGGGGTTGTGAGGGATCCGCTGGCGCAACCCGATGAGAGACTGCGAGCACTGAATAGCGAAAATCCTGTCGCTGGTGATCGGTCTCAGGTGTTTTGTACCACTGTAGGAACGACCTACCCGGATGAGATGTACATCGTGGGTGCACACATGGATGGTCATGGTTTTGGCGAAGCGGCAAACGACGACGGCTCGGGTACGGCGATCGTGATGGAGCTTGCCAGAATCTTCAATTCGCCCGATGTGAAGACTGAGCGCTCGATTCGCTTCGCACTCTGGAACAATGAGGAGACGGGGTTAAATGGGAGTCGAGCCTATGTAGAGCAGCGACGTGAACGACAGGGGCTGGAGGCTCCTGTTGGGTCTGGTCGTTACCCGGAACCTCGATGGCTGGGAATGATTCAGCATGACATGATGTTGTTTGACCATGGTGCTCCTGGCCCAGACGGTATGGTTAGCAGGGACCAGCGACGTGAGGCGGATGTCAATATCGAATTCCAGTCGAACTCTGGGTTGGCCGGAGAGTCACGAGACTTGGCATTTTTTTTCAAGGAGGCAAGTGATGCCTATGCGACCGACTATCCGGCGATGGTGGGCCCTCACATGACGAACACTGATTCGACGCCCTTCATGGATATCACACCGTCGATCAGTCTACGAGAAAATGAACGAGGGATGCACATAGGCGCTGGCTGGGATCCCCACTGGCACCAGCCGACTGATCTCTACGTTACATTCACCGATGATGACTTTCGCCTTGGGCTAAATGCGGCTCAAACTAGTCTGGCTGCAATTGCTCAACTGGTGGGAGCGGAGATCGTGATTCCCTGATTGATGTCAGAGAGATGTAAGGCTGGCTGGTGTCTTCTTGGTTGCCGTCAGTAAACTCCGAGATTGTCAATCCAGATGGTGCCGGCGGTGCCTGGATCGACTCCACCGAGGTCGACGAGAAAAACGATAGCTTCGGTGGCGTCTGGATCAAAGCGGCCATCTGTCTGGGGTGACACGCTACGTAGACGACTGAAGGGCAGGGTCACCTGATTCCATGTTGTAGTACTTTTTACTGAAGCCGACCAAATCTCGCGTTGTTCTGGAGCCCTAGTATTTTTGTCACGCAATTGCAGGGTGAAGCGATAGGTGCGGTCGCTTTTGACGGAAAAGACGAGGCCTTGAAAGGCAGAGAGGTTTCGAGTCCCGTTGCTGACGAGTGAGGCGAACGGCGAAGGGTTATCTGGAGTCGGAGTGCCAAGTTCAAAGTCTATGTGGGCAGCGAAGGATCCATCGGGTCCGCTACCTGGTGTGGTAGTGAGGTTGTTGACCGTTGAGGTCTCATCTGAGACTGTTTCGAAGGTGGTTCCGGTTTCGAAATTATCGAGAATGATCGCTGCCTGTCGTTCGATCGGGTCTGGCATTCGTGACGCTTGAGCTCGTTTGTTTTGGGTCTGTTCTCCAAATATGTAAATCGGGTTGGACAGAATCCAAGGAATCGGCCAACCCGGGAGGTCTACTTCGATCCTATAAATTCCAGTCTCTGAGGTAGAAAGCTCAAGTGGGGGGGGACTTGCGGCAACCTCTTGGCCGTTTCGCAATAATCTCACGATAGCCGCCGCCGGTAGGGCACCGCCTGCCTTTAGTAGAAGGTCGTTGGCCGGTGCGAAGGTCTCACCCATTGTGCCGGTGCGGCCCTCACTTTCAGCTACAAAATAGAATCTGTCGGCCGAGGCTAGGCCATCTATCCCAATGTAGCTTCGTCCCTGTCTTAGAGCGTTAAGGATCGCATCAATGTCAGGCACGGCGGATCCGCTGAGGGGCTGATCGATCAGAACGTGATTTTTGACTAGGCCAAACAGCGTTTTGTAACTTGGGAATGGCAATCGCAGAAGGCCTGCTATTTGCTGCGGTCCGTGGGCATCTGCGCCTGCTAGAGCTGTAGCATGCCGCGTATGAAGGGTCTGGTCCCAGGCTTGGAGAGCACTGGGACGAGTCATCAAACGTAGCAGCGCATAGGTTGGGTTGAAAGGATACATGAGGGTCGAGAACACCAAATTAATTAGTCCAGCAGTCCGCCATTGAGTGTCACCGTTGACGACCTCGATTCCCCAGTCTCCTGGCAATTCCCAACCAGTCCACCTTAAGCCATTGCGAGGATGTTCAGGGTGAGCGGCGAATGCGAGTCCGTGCGAGTCGCGGATGTCTTCTAGAGTATCGAGACCGTCTGCCGAAAAACGGTAGGGTTGAACTGGTAGGCCAACGGCCAGTACGTGACCCTCGTTTGTTGAAATTTCGCTACCGATGATGGTCAGTAATCCCGTGTCGTTGTAGCCCTCTTTAGCCTTGCCGGAGAGGGTGTTGTGATCGGTCACTATCAGGAAGTCTGCATTCGAAGCTGCCGCAGCCAATTGAACATCTTCGAGTGTACCGCTCCCGTCAGAGTAGGTCGTGTGAACGTGAGCTAGTCCGGATACTCTTGCGAATTTTTCCGACAGGGTCACCTCGGAGACCGAGAGGGGATGCCAGAGCAGCGCACGCACTACAGGCACTGCGAAAATGATCGTGATGGTGATTGCCAGACATAGAGCCGCTCTGTGTGTCATGACCGGGCCTCAGACAGCGGTTGATACCGGTATGATGGGAATTGGTTGGGCTGTGGTATCGCCCGTATCGAAGAAACCATTCGACTGATGGTGGTGCTGTGGTTGCGTTTAGCATGTGGAAGGAATTGGAGTGGAGTCCGTAAGTTCCAACCTGCTTTGGCGAATGCGTTCCGTCCTGCCAGGGTAATGGCAACCGGCAGCCCGCCGCTATAGCCTGCCAGTCGGCTAGTCCAAGGTGTGTGATGAAAGCCTTGAGCCTATTCCCTCTCTACCGGACATGGAAAGACTGTGCAGAATGCCGTGTCACCCAGCGAAAGCTTGGATTGCTGCCAGAATCGCCAATGGCAATATCAGTATTTGGAGCAGAATGAAGACGACTCTTGCTGTGGCATGGATCGGTCCGATGCCAGTGCCTAATCCAGATCCAACGAAAGCCCCAAGGGCAGCAGCAAGGAGACCAAGAGTGAGGTCGCCGAGCACAATGCCAAAGACCACCCCAATGGCAATACCAGTGCCGATAGGAGCGATGGGTGAGGCACTGGTTTTCATCTGGCCGTAGGTGGTGGCGAACCATAGCAATACGAAGACAGCAGCGGCCGAGGTGAATACCGTAGTCCTCACCGGGTAGTCCAGAGGCAGTGTGTAGTCCATCATCAGCCAGTAGGGCAGAAGGGCGATTACAAAAAAGAGGACGCTGGCCAAGATCCAGAAGAGCAGGTGGCCGGCTGGTCCAAGCTGTTGGTTTTTGGGCATATCAACTCCATTCAAAATTCGCTCTAGTTTGGGGGTTAAGCTATGTGGTGTCAAACGAGGCCGAGATCACGACATCGGGGTCGACTTAGAATCTATGGGCGAGGCATGGATTGCCTGGGATGGAAAGCGCAGGTTCAGTATCGAATTCGATGTGGTTGGAGGGAGTCATGGAAACCTCCGTGTGCAGTTCTAGGATTCTCGCTGGAGCGATATGAGTCGAGTCGTTAGAATCAGGACCCAGGGCCATCGCCCGTTGGATCTGGCATAGTTGAAGGAGGGACGAATGCGTCGAAGCTTGGTCGTTGGACCCGGTTTGGGAATGGTGTTGATAGTCTGGGGATTGATGGTGCCCACGGTTGTGGTGGGGCAGGTTGTTGAGACGGATTGGACGTTGCCTCGGACGGCGGATGGTGATCCAGACCTGCAGGGTGTTTGGGCCAATAACAACGCGACCCCGCTTGAGCGTCCTGAGAAGTGGGCGGGCAAGGCGTCACTGACTGATGAGGAATTAGCGTCGCTGCAGGTGGCAGCTCTGGGAGCTGTCGGAGATGGTGATGCCTTATTTGGAGATCAATTAGTCTTGGCAGCCATCGAGGGGATCGAAGCCACTTCTTACGATCCAACAACAGGTAATTACAACCAATTCTGGATTGTGGAACGGAATTTTACTGATCGGACCTCTTTGGTCGTTGATCCTCCAGATGGCCGGATTCCTGACCTCACACCACAGGCTAGGGCGCGACGGCGAGAAGCTGCGGATTATAGGCGTGTTCATCCGGCCGATAGCTACGCGGACAGGCCACTCCAGGAGCGTTGTGTTACCTATGGTGTTCCCACACTGGGAGCAGGCTATAACAGTTACTACCAAATTTTTCAGAGCGCAGACTATGTGGTGATCTTGAACGAGATGATTCATGATGCAAGGGTCATTCCCATGACCGGTCAACCTCACCTTCCGGAGGATGTTAGGCAGCTGCATGGTGACTCTAGAGGATATTGGGAAGGCGACACTTTGGTTATTGAGACGACGAACTACTCAGCGTCGGCATCCTTCAGGGGATCATCAGATGCTCTTACAATGGTCGAGCGATTGACCCGGGTCGCTCCGGCGGTACTCGACTACGAGGTGACTCTTAAAGACTCGACCACGTGGACTCGACCATGGACAGTTCTTATCCCACTGACGGGGAGTGAAGAACCGATGTTCGAGTACGCCTGCCACGAGGGCAATATTGGAATGGAGGGGATCCTCGCTGGCCATCGTGCCGAAGAACGAGCTGCACGCTCTAGGTAACTGGTTCTGGGTTGTCTTTCTGCATGTCAATCGAGTTGTTCGTTAAGTAATGGCCCAGAATCTTCGTCTGAGGTAATTAGTCTAAGCGGCTTGAAGGGTGCTCTATGAAGAATCCATTACTGGCGGTGGGGTTCTGGTTGGTCATATGTGGTGCTCCGATAGCTACCGCTCAACCAACTCAGATTGACTATGACGCTGCAATCCAGGCATTGGCTTCTAGGTCCTTAGTAAGCGAGGGTCTTCAATTTATACGTGACCTTGAGTCGACTTCAGAAAGGGTTCTCATTGAACTTACAGAGATTCCAGCACCTCCCTTTGGAGAAGAGAGGCGGGCGCAGCGGTTTGCAGAGCTGCTTCGAGGGCTAGGGCTTGGGGATGTAAGGGTCGACCAAGTTGGAAATGTAGTAGCGCGGAGAAGGGGCGTTGGAGGGGGTGAGGTAGTTGCGATTGTCGCACATCTCGACACCGTGTTTCCGCAGAATACGGATGTGACAGTAAGGCGGCGAGGTGGCCGTTTGTATGCTCCAGGTATCGGAGATGACACCAGAGGGTTGGTGTTGTTGCTGAATCTAGCCCGAGCTTTGGAGAGGCTGAGGGTGCAGACTGTTGCAGATATCTTGTTTGTTGGTAGCGTCGGTGAGGAGGGAGTAGGTGACCTGCGAGGAGTTAGATACCTTCTGCAAGAGGAAGGCGCTCGGATTGACCAGTTCATCGCGATTGACGGAGGTAGTGATAGCCGGATTGTCAATCAGGCACTTGGTTCTCGACGATATATTGTGCGGGTGATTGGTCCAGGTGGACACTCTTGGGGAGATTTTGGGAGGGCTAATCCAGCACATGCTTTGTCGAGGGCTATTTACTACTTTGATGTTGAAGCGTCAGAGGTAGTCAATTCTGGTCAGAGGGCGAGTTACAACATCGGGAGGATTGGCGGTGGAACTTCGGTTAACTCGGTTCCCCATGAGGCGTGGGCCGAAGTTGACATGCGGTCGGTAGAACCGGAACAAGTCGATCGTCTGGAGAGGGCTCTACGTCTGTCTGTTGAGAGGGCCCTAGACGAACAGAACCGAACTCGTGGGTCTGGTGCAGCGCTCCTGACCGAGTTCGAGCTAATTGGCGACCGCCCCTCAGGTAGTGTGCCGCGAGGGGTCCCATTGGTTGAGCGAGCGTTGGCTGCGACAAAATTCTTGGGTTTGCGGCCGGAATTAGGGGCGGCCTCGACCGATGCTAACCTGGCAATTGCGGCAGGTATTCCGGCCGTGACCCTAAGTCGAGGAGGCCAGGGAGGAGGGGCGCACTCTCCGGATGAATGGTGGTCATCCCGGAACGCTCATGTAGGGGTGCAGCGGGCGTTGCTTGTGCTTCTAGCATCGGCTGGTCTCGCCGAGTGAGGACCCGCCCAGTTGCAGAGCAGCGATCTGGAGTAGTCCTAGGGAGAAATCCTTTGAGTGCCCAGCCAGCTCGAGACAACTGTTACTGATAGGCCGTGGTCGGAGGGTGTTCGATTCCGGCTAAACGTGTTGGCTTTTCTCCCGTGACAGCCCTCTTCTTAGCCCAGCGATGCTGTCGGCCCGGGTCTGGTCGATTTCACGGGACGTTGATACCGCCTACTGTTGGTGTCTTTGGGGTCTCTGGAGTTGCTGCTGTTGCTGCTACTTTTAATGTTACCCGGGAAGAGGGTGATGATGGATGATGCATGACCGAGACAGGAGCAACGCACCGACCCATGAACAGGCCGGCGCGTTGCTATCGACGTTCTCGTAACCTCGACGGTGACGTTGCCTTGCTGTCAGCGGTCGAGGTACGACGCGGTCGGTGGTAGCTGGGCACCAGACAAGTCGCCTGGGACATCCTCCTCGGCTACGACCCTATGATTCAGTGTGCCGATTCCCTCGATACTGGCGCTGATCGTCTCGCCCGCCTGTAGGTATCCAGAGCCTGTCGCGCGTTCTACGCGGCCGGCGCCAGTTCCACCGGATGTCCCACTTTGTAGAACGTCACCCGGGTAGACAGTGATGAGAGACGACGCATATTCGATCAGTTCCGGAATGTTGTGGATCATGTCCCCGGCTCTGGCTTCCTGGACGGTCACACCATCGATGACCAGGCTCTGGTGTAGACGCTCCATCGGGTCGCCGTAGAACTCTTTTGGAACGATCCACGGACCATGGGGCGCGAAGGTGTCGTGACCCTTACCGACGAACCAGTCTGAACGTGTCGCGTTGCCGCCCGGGGGGCGCCCACCACGATCGGATATGTCCATGGCAACCATGTAGCCGAACACATGGTCGTATGCACGGCTGGCGGAGATGTACTTGCCCGTCCGGCCGAATACGATAGCCATCTCGACTTCCCATTCGATCCGATCACGGCCGAATGGCATCACGACGTCATCGCCGCTGCCGATGACCGCGCCACGGCTGGGCTTGAGGAACAGGTAGGGTACGCCACGCTGCTCCTGCCGTTCACGGGTTCGTGCTTGCAGTTCCTCTTCGGTACAGCCCTCACACGCGTGGGTGTAGAAGTTGACCGCCGCGTTCATGACCTTGCCGGGATACATGATGGGAGGTCGAATGCGCAGTTCCGACACGTCGTAGACGTAGTCGGCCCGATTGCTTCCAGAGAGTCGGTTATTGCTGACGGTGTCGTTGACGATTTCATAGAGTCGGTATTTGAGGCCGTATTCATAGCGGCCGATAAGTTCCAGCATGTCCTCCGGCATGGGTACAGTGGAATACTCTGGGTTCGATTCGAGTGCCATGTTGGCCACTTCGATATCGATTACTAGGGAGTCCCTGAGGACAACCCCCACATGTGGCACACCATGGATGTTGAAGGTGCCTACCTTGAAGGGTTCAGCAGGCGTGACATCCGTTTGGGCTGAGGCCCCCCCAGCGCAGGCAAGCGCCACGACAAGGGCAAGAGTTAGAATTCTTCGCATATAGCTCCTCTTTCGCGTGAATGGTTGGTCGCGAGGGTCCTCTTGTACCCTTCGGTAGCCCAGAGTGTCAAGCCACGGTTGCTTGGTGAACTCGATAATGCTTCCTAGATCCAAAGGGCTGAACAGAAGATTGGTGTGTCGCCGGTATGGGGATCTGACGGCAAGGAGTATTATCAACCGGGGCCTGGAGCCCCGTTGGAGGGGCCGTTATCTTGGGGCGTTGCGGATTGAGGAAAGTTTTATTGCCAGCCCGCACAATCTTGGGAGCTCTTGTCTTTTCGTTCGGGCTTGGAGGAGTAGGCGAGGAAGCACTAGGTCAGGCTGCTACCGCCGATGGTCTGCGTGTATTTCTCGATTGCGGGAGAGGATGTGATTTTGACTTTCTGAGGCGGGAGATCGTGTTTGTGGACTACGTCAGGGATCGGCAGGATGCCGAGGTCCATGTCTTGGTGACAGATCAAGGTAGTGGGGCTGGCCGTCAGTTTACACTGGATTTTATAGGACTTGGAGATTTCTCCGGTCGAGATGTCCGCTATTTTTATTCTGAGAGTCGGACCAACACCGATGATGAGACCCGGCGAGGGATTGCTCAGGTTCTGCGGGTTGGGTTTCTTCACTACATCATCGAAACTCCGCTGGCGCAACAGATTGAGATTGCGGCCGTGAGCGGTCGTGATGGCCTGGATCAGGTGATGTCGCAGCCCGATGATGACCCGTGGGATTTCTGGGTGTTTCGCGTTAGAGCGAACGCGCGGGCGTCAGGAGAGGCTTCTCGGAGGGATCGTCGTGTTGAAGGTAGTGCCTCCGCCAATCGCACGACGGAGGACTGGATACTTAGAGCCGAAATTGATGGTGAGTATCGGGAGCGGGTCACGGAGCTAAGCACAGGGGCCTTTGTAGACGTTCGTAGAAGCTATGAGTTAGAAGGCCAGGTCGTAAAGAGTCTAGGGGAACACTGGGGCGCCTCAATTCGCGGTGACACCAGTGGTTCGACTTATCTCAATCAAGACCAGCGGATTCGTTTGCTTCATGGGATTGAGTACAACATCTTCCCGTATTCTGAATCATCTCGACGGAGTTTAACCATCGCGTATGAGGTAGGGGTGGAATCTTTCGATTATGCGAGTGAGACGATCTTTGGCAAGACGGAAGAAACATTGGCGACACACGAGATCGACGGGACATTTGATGTTGAACAACCGTGGGGAGATAGCCGAGTGAGAGTGCGGTATAACGCCTATCTTGGTGATTTTGGTAAATATCGTACTTCCTTTTTTGGTGATCTTTCCTTTCGGATCGTGCGAGGGTTCTCTGTGTTTGTTAGTGGAAGTAGCTCACTGATTCGCGATCAATTGTACCTGACAAAGAGAGATTTAACGGATGAAGAGATTTTGATCGAGCGTCGCCAGTTAGCGACCGATTCTCGCTATCGCGTCTCGTTTGGGGTGAGCTATACCTTCGGATCTATTTTTAATAATGTTGTGAATCCTCGCTTCTAGTCAAGGTGACAGTCGGGGGTGTTAGATATGAGTCGGATCTACGTCATTCATGAGAACAATGAGTGGGTCGAACCACTACGGGACAAGCTCAGTGGCCGAGGACTGCCATTTGAGGAGTGGTTCTTGAATACCGGCGTTGTTGACCTGGGAAAGACGCCTCCTGAGGGAGTGTTCTACAACCGGATGAGTGCTTCCTCGCACAGTCGAGGTCATCGCTACGCACCTGAATATACCGCCGCGGTCCTTGCGTGGCTTGAGAATCACGGACGACGTGTCTTGAATGGGGGCAGAGCTCTGCAATTGGAAATCAGTAAAGTTGCGCAATATACCGCTCTTGAATCTGAGGGCGTGCGGGTGCCTAGGACGGTGGCAGCAGTAGGAAGTGCCGAGTTGATCGCTGCTGCGGAGGATTTCCAGAGGCCATTTATTACGAAACATAATCGTGCCGGCAAGGGGCTCGGTGTGAGACTGTTTCAGGATGTCGCTGCTTTGACAGGCTATGTTAATGGGCCCGAGTTTGTGCCGTCAGTGGACGGGATTACCCTATTGCAGGAATATATAGCTTCTCCTAAGCGGTTCATTACGCGAGTGGAGTTTGTTGGTGGCCGTTTGCTCTACGCGCTTGAGGTTGACACCAGCCAAGGCTTTGAATTGTGCCCAGCTGATGCGTGTCGTGTTGACGATGCGTTTTGTCCAGTGGGTGAGGAGCCAGGTTTGCTGTTTCGCATTCAAGACCGATTCGAGCATCCACTGGTGGCAGCCTATCAAAGAGTGATGGCCGCTAACGATATTCATATTGCCGGTATCGAGTTTGTTGTTGATAGTGAAGGGGTCCCCTATACCTACGACATCAATACAAATACCAATTACAACACTGAGGCGGAAGAGAAAGCTGGGCGTTCTGGCATGGACGTGATCGCTGAATATCTGGGACGGGAATTGGTGAGAGTGGAACGGGCGGCTTCCTAGGCGAAATGGACGAGAGGCGATGACGAATTCAGGTGGTTGGATCACACATCCGCAGCGAGTGTGGCTACGGAAAGCCTTCTTTCAGATTCATCTATGGACAGGAGTGGGTATAGGGCTCTACGTGGTGATGATCAGTCTTACGGGTGCTGTGCTGATTTATCGGAGCGAGCTTCGTCAATATTTTGACCCTCAACCGCAGGTCGTTCGGATTTCTGGACCTCGTCTCAGTGCCGCAGAGCTCGTTACAGCTACCGAGCGGATATTTCCTGCCGGTTCTGTTGAAGTATGGACTGACCCAGAGGAACCGACTCACGCAGTCACGATGTCAGTAGCTTCTGCTGAGACTGGCCGGCAGCAGTTTTTGTTTGATCCGTACAGTGGTGAATATTTGGGCCATGCACTGCCGTGGGGCTGGCGTTTAACTACCTGGCTGCTTGATCTGCATGACAATTTGTTGACTGGTGAGACCGGTCGAATAGTGAATGGTATAGGTGCTGTGCTGTTGACCATGCTTGCGGTGACGGGTGCGGTCATTTGGTGGCCAGGGCTTGGCAGTTGGCGTCGTAGCGTGCTGGTTGACTGGGGAGAGAACTGGCGCCGTCTGACGTGGACTCTCCACAGCGTGCTGGGCATCTGGACGCTTCTATTTACCTTGATTTGGGGAATCACAGGAATTTACCTTGCCTTTCCTGGTCTGTTCACTACCGTGGTCGACTATTTGGAGCCTTTCGACGAAGAGAGTTTTGACCCTCGGGTTGGCGACAATGTGCTCTATTGGTTCACCCGGTTGCATTTTGGTCGATTTGGGGGTTGGTTCACGAAGGTGATCTGGACCTTAGTGGGATTGGTTCCTCCGGTTATGTTCGTTACCGGCCTACTAATGTGGTGGAATAGGGTCATTCGCCCAAAACGAGCATAGATTTATAGACCTTGAGGAGGCCTGACCGAGGTCTCGCTGGCCTGGAACGGTGTAAGATTGTACGGTTTGTGCACATGGGATCATTTAGCTGGGTGCGTCTGTGTAGATTGGGAGGTAGAGATGAGCGTGACCAGTAGCGATTTGCGCGAGAACCCAAGACGGTGGTCAGGGTTACCGTTAGGAGTGACACTGGCGGTTGTGGTTATGGGAGCAGTAGCGGTGCCCACGGAAGGTCAGACTGGTGTGGAGACACCTGAAATTCCAGACCTGGTTGGTGTTTGGAACGGAGGGGGGGGCGTACGACCGGTTAACGGTCCTAATATGCCTTGGGTTCCGGGTGAAAATTTTCCGGTATTAAACGAGCGAGGCCAGGCGTTTCAATCGGTTTTTGACGAGGCTATCGCCCCAAAATATGATTGTGTGCCTTCCGCATCCCCTGCACTTCAGTATGACCCTTACATGATGGAAGTCACCCAGTGGCCGGATCGAGTGTTGTTCCGTTATGAGAAGGATGACCAGATTCGTACGGTCTGGCTGGATGGTCGTAAACCTCCTTTCAACGAGTTTACCGTTCAAGGTTTCTCGGCGGGTAGCTATGAAGACGGTGCCCTCGTTATTGAGACTACGCAGTTTGTATTTGATATCACAGGGTTCGATGATTACAACGGCATTCCTTCATCACAGCAAAAGCGTGTAACTGAACGCTACTGGAGAGAGGGAGAGGAACTTAGGCTGACGTTGACGGTCGAGGATCCGATGTTCTTGCGTGAACCGACTTCTTACACCACACGGTGGTTACCTGGTCCTGAGGGTTACAAACTTCAGCTCTACGGCTGTGACGCTGAGCAGGCGGGTCGTCCCAGGCGGTTTCTGATTCCCAAATACCAGTGACCCAGTGACAGTGGTGCCTGAAGTGTTGCAAAGTCACACAAGTGCGATCAGGGCCGTGTGGCTTCAGGTAGCGAGATTGAAATAAGGTTGTTGGAAGCTAAGGAGGACTTTGTGAAGGCTCTATTTTGGACAATGGCAGCAGCGGCTGTGATGGCAATAGTGATTACGGGTATGTCAGTGAGCGCACACCATGCTAGCGGGCCATTTTATGACTCAGAGAAACGGGTTGAGGCCGTTGGCACGGTGACGAGTTTTGTATTTCGGAATCCCCATTCGTTTCTCTACGTCGATGCCCCTGTCGATGGAGGGGAAACCATTAAATGGGAGATCGAAATGGGGGCATCGGTGATGATGAGTCGGCGAGGTTGGACCCCGGAAACGATCAAAGCGGGGGATGAAATCAAGGTGGTTGGGCAGCCATCCAGGGCCCCAGGGACATTTGGAATGTGTTGCGCGGAATTGACCAAGACGGATGGTAGTCCAATCAGGCCGTGAAGGTCGCCGTTCCTTTCACTAGGGAGTGCGTGTCTGCGGAACTTAAGCAGATTGAGAAGAGTTGGAAGAGGTCCGATTAAGGCGGGCTTATCCCGATGGGTGGGGCAGAGCGGTTGGCCGTTTGGTCCTCATACCAAAAACGAGAGTGGCAGTTCTCGCAAGCGGCGTAAAGGCGGTCTCCTCCATCGAGTAGGCCATTGATGTCTCTGTTGCTGACCGCGGTCAGGAGTGCCGTTCCAGCATCGTGAAGTTCTCTGGCGGATCGATGCCATGACTGGCGGTTGCTATCGATAAGCTTGGCGATTTCAGCCGGCTCCAGATCTATGCCTGGCGATTCTGAGGTCGATCCGGCCTCTGCGACGGTGCGATCATCCATTTGCAGGAGGTTGCCGCTCTCGACCAGGGTTATGGCGGCTCGCTCTAGTCCAAACCAATCTTCCTCTGTTTCCGGCTGCTGTTCGGTGAGTCCTTCTAGGGTCGAGGTGATCACGACTGCATCCCATAGGGTATCAGCGGCTGGATCGACCAAGGTTCGCATTAGGTCCTCTACCGAGGTTGTTGGTTGGAACATCGGCTGGGGATGTGGGACCGGAGCGGGTTGTGCCGAGCAGGACGCAAGAAACAGGCCCATGATTAAGATTCTGGTCGCTTCAAAGGTGTTGTAACGGATGGTGCTAGGCTTTCTAAACAAGAGCGATCGCATTGGGGGCTTCCGGCATTGACTAGGGACAACGAAAGGTGTTTTCCAAGGCACGCAGTACGAGCTCTGTATCCTGTTCAAGGCCTGCGGCAGGCTCGGTCTCGGCGTGCTGGAGGACAGCCCACACCAATTGAGAGCCAGCAGCGTTTGGGGGAATACAAACGCGGTTTGGCATCAAGGCCTGTGCCACCGCCAAGGTGCCTCGGATGAGACCGGCGCAATAACCCATTCCAAAGGGATCTCGTCCAAAGGTTTCCTGGCGACCTGCGCCCGTGCGACCGAGGAACTCGAAGTAGAGCCGACAGCGTTGGGTCAATTGAGACCCAGTGCCACCTTGAGGTTCCTGGGCCTGTGTCGGATGGCCAATTGGTCCGACGGTCAGGATTAGGCTTAGAAGCAGTCCAGTGTGTTTCATAGTGCTGCCTAGTGTAGATTTGCAAGGTCTACCTGACTCCGGCCGTTCTTTCCTGAAACCTCGCTCCTCGTAAAAGGTTTTCCATGCCGTAGTTGTGCTCGTGGCAAGCATACTCGTAAAGGAGACCGTTAGTTCTGGGCATGTCAAGTGCGGCCGTCCATCCGCGCTCCCACGTGGTGGCGTCTGTGAATGTGACCTCGTAGCGTAGCGTGTTGGCATCGGGGCGTGAAAAGCGTTCCACAAGAGTCAGGTTCTCACCAGCTCCTCTCCAAGGGGCTTGTCCTGAAAAATAGCCTGTCTTGACCACGAGGGTGTCGTTCTCCCAGCTGCCACGAGAGCGACCGAGCCACTGCCTAGGAGACGATGTTGCTAGACCGTCTTCACCCAACGGGATGATACGAAATTCATGCACCATTTCCATCAAGATGGCGACATGGTTTGCTGTTTGGAAGATCTGGATATTGTTGTTGTAGACGCCTCCTAGCCTGACGGCGCCGCGGGAGAGGCATCGCTCCCACAGATTTCGATCCTCTGGATTTTCAGAGTTCTCCCGCGGCCGTTCGTTGCTACGGCGGGCTTCCACGCGGTCTTCAGCAGCTGAGGTCTGTGGAGGGATTTTCCCATTGGGTGGATCGATGATGAGGGCGGTACGTCCGTCAGAGAGTCCCCGGTCCCACCAAAACTGGTTATAGGCTAACCCGACATCCCGTTGAGGACTGAGCTCGCCACGACGCTCTGAGGTGGCAAATGTGGTGGCCTCGACGTTTGTCTGGACAACTTCTTCGGCCGTCAAGAATTGCCGTCCTTCGTAGCGGTCTGGTCTTTCAAGTGGAGTAGCAGTGCCATGGTCCCAAACACCCTGGAGGTCCGGTACCCCCCATGGCATCATCGGCGCCGGAGAACCGGCTGGGGGACGTCCGGCCGCAGCGGGCTGCCCTGGGGCTACGTTCGGCGAGATAAGGATCGTGATTGTTGCTAAGTTGACTGCCAGGGTAACAAATTTCACGGGAGTCCTTTCGATACAATTGGCACAGTATACGCTCAGGTTGGTTCTCCGAGTCTGATTCCAGCTAGGATTATATTTTTGGTGTCCAGAGCTGAGAACAAACCGAGACCAGAACAAGCGGGCGTTCAGGTGGGCGAGGAAGTAGGGCAAGAGCTGGGGGTTGTTATGCGACTAGGTTTAGCGTGGTGTGTGATGTGTATCGGGTTTACTGGAAGCGGGTTGGCTCAGACCGTTCCGGATACAGTGTTCCTGGAGGAACTTACTTGGACCGAGGTGCGGGATGCTCTTGCAATAGGTGTAACCACGATTATCATCCCTACGGGTGGGACCGAGCAAAATGGGCCTCACATGGTGCTGGGGAAGCACAATGTCCTTGTTAAGCATAAAGCCGAATTGGTCGCGAGGCGCTTGGGGAACGCTTTGGTAGCACCGGTGATGGCCTATGTGCCGGAAGGAGAGCTTGCGCCTCTTACTGGGCATATGCGTTTTCCTGGGACCATTACGACGCCACCGGAGGTCTTTGAGCAGGTACTTGAGTTCGCCGCGCGAAGTTTCGAACGGCACGGATTTCGTGATATTGCCTTGCTTGGAGATAGTGGAGGGAATCAAGCTTCACAGGCAGCGGTAGCCGAACGGCTTAATGAAGAGTGGGACGAGCGTGGGGTTCGAGTTCATCATTTGACCGACTATTACCCAGGTCCAGGTGATACTTGGTTGGTCGAGCAAGGGGAGCGTGAGGCTGATGTTGGCTCACACGCCGGTATGCACGATACGGCTAGCCTGTTATTCCTGAACCCTTCGTTGCTTCGGCCAGAATTTTTCGGTGCCGGGGTGCGTGGGGATGGCAGTGGGGTGGTGGGAAACCCAGGTCGCTCAACGGCAGCCTATGGAGAGAGAATTCTTGAGATGCAGATTGAGGCAGCTGTAAGTCAGATCCAGAGCCTGATCGAGAGTAGCCGACAGTAAGAGAGAACAACCGAGAGTAATAGTCATTAGGTTTGGGTATCTAGAAGTCGTGACCAATGGAACTGTGAGGAAGAATCATGGCCCGTTATCTCCAAAACTGTTTACTCGTGTTGCCGGTTGCGGCTTTTCTGGCGACAGCTCTTTTCGCTCAATCTTCTGGTCAGGGAGACCTGCTGGGAGTGGTGCGAAGCCAGGAAGGTCCTGAGGCCGGTGTGTGGGTGATTGCGGAGACTGATGACCTGGGCACACGCTTTCGCAAGATCGTGGTAACAAATGAAAATGGTCGCTACTTGCTACCCGACTTGCCGGACGCCTCTTACCAGGTGTGGGTGCGGGGTTACGGTCTAGTCGATTCGACCCCTGTGAGAAGGCAGCCAGGTGAAACCTTGAACCTGTTTGTCCGTTTGGCTGGTAGTCCACAAGAGGCGGCCCAAATCTACCCGGCGAACTACTGGTATTCTCTGTTGGAGCCTCCGTCACAGAGCGAATTTCCTGGTACAGGCTCGAATGGCAATGGCATAGCCGGAACCCTCCAAAGCCAAGCAGCCTGGGTTGACATCACTAAGCAGGGCTGTCAGCTATGTCACCAAATGGGTAATCGTTTCACTTTTAACACTAGTCATCTCGAACAATTTGATTCGACTAAGGAGGCCTGGGATCACCGGCTGACGTTCGGTCAACGCGGTTCGCAGATGAGCGGGGTACTCAATCGTTTCGGTCGTGACAGAGGTTTGACAATGTTTGCTGATTGGAGCGACCGCATCGCTGCAGGTGAGGTTCCAGTAGCTCCACCGCGGCCTCAAGGCATTGAGCGGAACCTTGTGTTGACGATGTGGGAGTGGGCTGGGGAGACGTCCTACGTACATGATGAGGTAACCACCGACAAACGTGATCCCACAATTAACCCGGATGGATTGGTTTACGGGGTGTCCATTACTACCGACAAGCTAGTGATTACAGATACTGCTAAGCATCGTTCGATTGAGCTTGACGTACCACTAAGAGAGCCCCGTGAGATGGTGCCGTCGATGTTTCCGACAGTGCCTGGTTTTGAGCCGTCACCCGCATGGGGTGATGAGATCATTTTTGATGCTCCGGCTAATCCGCACAATCCGATGATGGATGGGGATGGTAGGGTTTGGTTGACATCCACAGTTCGCAGACGGGAGAACCCGGATTGGTGCCGGAGTGGATCTAGTCATCGGTCAGCTCGTTATTTCCCGATTGATAGGAGCGGACGCCAAATCTCAATCTACGACCCGCTTGATGAAAGCTGGCAATTGATTGACAGTTGCTATGCGACTCACCATCTCCAGTTTGGCGAGGATGAGAGCGACACTTTGTGGTTTAGCGGTGACCCAAACGTTGTCGGTTGGTTGGACACGAAATTATACGACCAGACAGGAGACGAGCAGGCGTCGCAGGGATGGTGTCCAACCGTCCTTGATACCACCGGAGACGGACGAATTGCCAAGCCGTGGAACGAACCTGGCGAGGCAGTAGATCCAGCTCGAGACACAAGAATATCTGGCTTTGCTTACGGGGTAATTGCGAACCCTGTTGATGGGGCTGTTTGGGTCGCCCGTACGGCGCCTTTCCCTGGGCGATTGGTGCGACTAGAGCGTGGCGATAATCCTCCAGAGACTTGCATCGCCGAGGTCTATGAACCTCCATCCATTGAAAATTCGGCCGTGGATCCGAAGATGACTGGACATGGGCCACGTGGTGTAGATGTTGATCGCAATGGAATTATCTGGACTGCGTTGTCCGGCAGCGGACACATCGCTAGCTTTGACCGAACCAAGTGCAACGTCATCAAGGGGCCGGCGGCGACAGGTCAGCATTGTCCAGAGGGATGGACGCTCTACCAGACACCTGGCCCTCAAATGCAAGGGGTGACTGACCCCGGGAGCGCCGACTATCACTATTACAACTGGGTCGATCAGTTCAACACGCTGGGACTTGGGCCGAACGTGCCGATGGCACCAGGGTCTGGGTCAGATTCAATATTGGCTCTGATGCCGGATACGGGCGAATGGGTTGTCTTGCGTGTGCCCTATCCCTTAGGGTTTTTTGCGAGAGGTCTAGATGGTCGCATCGATGACCCAGAGGCCGGGTGGAAAGGACGAGGTCTCTGGGCCAACTATGGCTCAAACCTCAATTGGCATATCGAAGGTGGTAAAGGCATGCATAGCTCGGTGGTGCATTTTCAATTGAGGCCGGACCCATTGGCTGAATAGGCCGTGGTCTAGTCATCGACGACTCGTGGACCTAAATTCGGGTCCCGACAGGAAGAGGGGAATGATTTAGACTTGGCCGTATCTGGCTCTATGCTGAAGAAGGTGGGTTCTGTCATCTCTTTGGTTCACAGCCTGAGTTTGTAGGCGTGTAACTTCCTCGGCGGTTGTTCAGCGGTGGTAGTTCAGTGGACTATCGTGTGGACGATTTACGGTAAGGACCACATGTTGGGATACCATTAGCCGCTATGAGTTGGTGGTTGCGGCCCGTCCTGATGTGTCTGGGAGCGCTGACTGTTTTTTCCAGTCAGCCGGTGGCCCATCCAGCACCCTTCAGTTTTGTGGACCTTCGTATTGAGGGAACACAAGTCGAACTCGAAGTGGTTGTCCATGCGTTCGATGTTGCGTATGAGTTGGGGGTGCAGCCTCCGAACCGAGTGCTCGAGCCAGGGGGTTTAGGTTCACGAACCGCACGATTGGCGGCGCTGTTGGACGAGAGACTGGAGGTCAGAGTAGATGGCCAGCGCCTCAAGGTTGGGTCGTGGTCTGACCCAGAACCGTTACCAGATCGTCAGTCAATTAGTCTGCTTGCGAGCGTGGAACTG
>Ga0310344_10000525_pt1 | contig 30174 bp, 18 predicted proteins | sample HC15DNA20200_MG_FD_203801 | JGI IMG/M metagenome (GOLD analysis project Ga0310344, IMG submission 203801) | Marine microbial communities from station ALOHA, North Pacific Subtropical Gyre - HC15-DNA-20-200_MG | ecosystem: Environmental > Aquatic > Marine > Oceanic | place: Pacific Ocean: North...
GCGGTTTCGGAGATGAACTCCAGCATGCGGGTGATGCCGCCTTCGTAGAACAGGTCCACGATCAGCTTCAGTTCGTGCAGCACTTCGTAATAGGCGATTTCCGGCTGGTAACCCGCTTCCACCAAGGTTTCGAAGCCGGCCTGCACCAGCGCGCTGGCGCCGCCGCACAGCACGGCCTGCTCGCCGAACAGGTCGGTCTCGGTCTCTTCCTTGAAGGTGGTCTGGATCAGGTTGGCGCGCGCGCCGCCCAGGCCGCCGGCGTAGGTCAGTGCCAGTTGCTCGGCGTGACCGCTCTTGTCCTGGTACACCGCCCAGATGCAGGGCACGCCGCGGCCGATTTCATACTCGCGGCGCACCAGCGCGCCCGGACCCTTCGGCGCGACCAGCACCACGTCGAGGTCTTCGCGCGGTTCGATCATGTTGAAGTGCACGTTGAGGCCGTGCGCGAACAGCAGGCACGCGCCTTTCTTCATGTTCGGGGCCAGCACGTCCTCGTAGAGCTTCTTCTGCACCATGTCCGGGGTGAGCACGGCAACCAGGTCGGCCTCGCGCACGGCTTCGGCCGGCGGGCGCACCTCGAAGCCATCGGCCTTGGCCTGTACCTCGGTCGGGCCGCCGGGACGCAGGCCCACGGTGACATCGAAGCCGGAGTCGCGCAGGTTCATGGCATGGGCGCGGCCCTGGCTGCCGTAGCCGACGACGGTGATGCGCGGAGAGGTCTGTTCGTTGCTGCTCATCGTGCGTTTTCCTCGAGGTGAAAAAAAATCAGCCGGCGCGCGCGTGGGCGGGCCGGCTGAGGGGGAGGGCGGCAGAGGCGCGCGCACAGGAATGACCGTCGGCGTGGCCGGTGCGGGTCTGGCTGCGGGTTGTGCGTGCCGGGTGGGTCATGTGCCTGCCGTATCTGCTTCGTGTTGCCTATAAAAGAAAAACCCCGCGCCGTTGCCGGTGCGGGGTTTCGTCGAATCCTGGCGCTGCTTGCTTACACGCCGGTTCGTCCCGCACTTGTGGGCGAGGTAATAAGTACAAGGACGAGGAGCGAAGCATCGGCGCGCGCCGGCATCGGCGCTGCGATCAGTTCGGTGTTCGCGGTGGTGTGGCGTTGCAACATGCGGTCGAGAAAAACATGCGTGGGAATGGGTGTCAAGCGATTGGCGGGAAAAATTTAAGTCGCGCGTGCAACGGTTGCAGTGGCAACAAAATCGACCGCGCGGGCGCGAAGCTGCGCATGGAAATGCGGCGCCGGCCGGAAGGCGTGAATACAACGTGCGCCTGCCTGCGGAGACTTTGCGGCACAAGGATTTCCACCGCATTGGCCACCGAGGCCGCCAGTATGCGCAGGCTTGTGATTCCGCTTGGCTGCCTGTCGGGAATGACCCCGGGAATGCGCAAGCATTGAACCGGGATTCCGCGGATGGCGATGACGGGATGCCGGTCGGGCAGCCGGATTTGCGCAAATACGACCCGTGTCACGCTGCCCTTCGGACGGCAGGGACTTCCGGCAGGCGGAGCCGCCACGCCCCGATGCTACGTTGGGCTTCTTATCATCAGGAGACCCCGGCCCATGCCTGCCCGCCCCGCTTCCCGACCGCTCCGCCGCCTTCCGCGACTGGCCGCGTTGGCGTGCTGCCTCCTGCCGTGGGTCGCCCTCGCCGGGGACCGCATTACCGGCCCGGGCTTCGCGACGCGCTCGGAGGTGATCGCCCCGCATGCGATGGCCGCCACCTCACAGCCGCTGGCCACCCAGATCGCACTGGATGTCATGAAGCAGGGCGGCTCGGCGATGGACGCGGCGATCGCCGCCAATGCAGCGCTGGGACTGATGGAGCCGACCGGCAATGGCGTGGGCGGTGACCTGTTCGCCATCGTGTGGGACCCGAAGACGAAGCAGCTCTACGGTTACAACGGTTCGGGGCGCTCGCCGAAGTCGCTTACCCTGGCCGAGTTCCAGCGCCGCGGCCTGAAGGACATCCCGCCCACCGGGCCATTGCCCGTCTCCGTGCCGGGCGCGGTCGATGCCTGGTTCGCCCTGCACGAGCGGTTTGGCCGCAAGCCGATGGCCGAGAATCTGGCCCCCGCCATCCGCTATGCGCGCGAGGGCCACCCGGTGGCCGAGACGATCGCTTACTACTGGGACCGCTCGGTGCCGCGCTTGTCGCAGTACCCCGGCTTCAAGGAGCAGTTCACCCTTGACGGCCACGCCCCGCGCAAGGGCGAGGTGTGGAAGAACCCGAACCTGGCCAACACCTTGCAGAAGATCGCCGACGGCGGGCGTGACGCCTTCTACAAGGGCGAGATCGCCCGCACCATCGACGCTTACTTCAAGGCCCACGGCGGCTTCCTGAGCTACGACGACCTGGCCAGCCACCATGGCGAGTGGGTGCAGCCGGTGAGCAGCAACTACCGTGGCTACGACGTGTGGGAACTGCCGCCCAACAGCCAGGGCATCGCCGCGCTGCAGATCCTCAACATCCTGGAAGGCTACGACTTCTCCAAGATCGCCTTTGGTTCGCCCGAGCACATCCACCTCTACGTGGAGGCCAAGAAGCTGGCCTTCGCCGACCGCGCACGCTTCTACGCCGACCCGGCGTTCCAGAAGGCACCGATCGACAAGCTCATCTCCAAGGAATACGCCGCCGAGCGCCGCAAGCTGATCTCGCCGGACAAGGCGCTCAAGGAAGTACAGCCCGGAACACCCAAGCAGCTGGAGGAGGGCGACACCATCTACATGACCGTGGCCGACGCCGACGGCATGATGGTGTCGCTGATCCAGTCGAACTACCGCGGCATGGGCAGCGGGATGGCGCCTCCGGGCCTGGGCTTCATCCTGCAGGACCGCGGCGAGATGTTCGTGCTGAAGAAGGACCATCCCAACGGCTACGCGCCGGGCAAGCGCCCGTTCCAGACGATCATCCCCGGCTTCGTCACCAAGGACGGCAAGCCGTACATGAGCTTTGGCGTGATGGGCGGGGCGATGCAGCCGCAAGGCCATGCGCAGATCGTGATGAACATGGTCGACTTCCACATGAACCTCCAGGAAGCCGGCGACGCGCCGCGCATCCAGCACGAAGGGTCGACCGAACCGACCGGCCAGGCCACCGCCATGACCGACGGCGGCGAGGTCAACCTGGAGAGCGGTTTCTCGTACGAGACGATTCGCGAGCTGATGCGCAAGGGGCATCGCATCGTTTTCGCCGATGGCCCCTATGGCGGCTACCAGGCGATCCTGCGCGATCCGGCGACCGGGGTGTACTACGGGGCTTCGGAGAGCCGGAAGGATGGGCAGGCGGCGGGGTATTGATCGCTGGCTAGCTTGAAGAGCCTGCACCGGGCGGTGGCGGACGTCGCCTCACGGTGCGGGCCCGACCCCGCCGGGGACGGCGCAGGGCGCATCCGCTTTCCCACTTCGACCAAACGGCGGATGGCACACCGCAGCGCGTGCTTTTGATCTTCGATCCGTGCCCGTTGATCTATCGGGTGGTCGGGGGCGGCGCCGGGGCGGGGGCGTGTGGCGACAGGATGTCGCCTCACGAGCCCGAGGCCATGGATGGACGTTTTCGGCGTCCCCCGCCCCGGCGCCGCCCCCGGCCGCCGCGCGACCAGAACTGCACAGCCGAAGCCCTCTCGAGAAACCCAAACCAAAAAATCGAGCAGGCAAAAAAATGCCGCCGGGATCACCGGCGGCCATGGAGAGAGAGATGGATTCTTGTAGTGCGTCCAGCATGCGCGGCATGCGTGGCGCGGCGATGTCTGCGGTTTGACCATTCAGCCACCGTCGGCCGCGACTGTGTCACTGCTGTAATGAAGCTGGCGCAAAGAAAACCGTAAATAATTCGTTGCTTTGCACCCGCGCCGATTGTTTCTTGAGACACCAATTGCCCGCCGCCAAAAAAGAAGGCGGCGCCCCGGTCATCCAGGGGCGCCGCCCATGCTCGGATCAAGGTGGCTCGATCAGAACCGCTGCGTGTACTGCAGGTAGGTGTAGCGGCCCGGGATCGAATAAGCCGGATCGAACGAGTTGGCGAACGCGCCCATCACCACCGGCGGATCCTTGTCGAACAGGTTGCTCGCACCCAGGCGCACCGTCGCATTCCACGGCAGCTGGTAGGCCACCTGCAGGTCGTGGAAGGCGGTTGCCGCGATGTGGTTGTAGCTGCCGTCGTCATTCTGGCCCCACTCGTAGTCCTTCATGCCCGAGTAGTAACGCAGGCTCCAGTTCGCACTGAAGTCGCCGTAGCGCCAGTCCAGTCCGACGGTGCCACGCAGGCGCCAGTTCGGATCGGTCTGCCAGTAGATCCCGTTGGTCGACTCCCAATCCGAATCGTCGTCCACCTTGCTCTCGTTGCGGCTCACGTAGGTCGAATCCAGCGTCACCGTGAACTGGCCATAGGCCGTCTCCGGCAGGCGGTAGTGCGCACTGAAGTCATAGCCTTCCATCCGGCGCTGGCCCACGTTGAGGGGCTTGATCACCAGGTTGGTGATCGTGCCTTCCGCATCGCGGGTGACCAGGTCGCAATACGCGCTGACGCCCTTGTCATAGCACTGGTCGAGGATGTAGCTCGCGCTGAACTCGGAGATCGCGTCCTCGATCTCGATCTTCCACCAATCCAGCGATACATCCAGTCCCGGCGCCCACGACGGGCTGTAGACCAGGCCGAAGGTCGTGTTCTTCGACGTCTCCGGCTTGAGGTCGGGATTGCTGGTGTAGGTGAACGGATAGATCGTCTGGCCCGAGTTCGAGCCCGTGCTGCTGTTGTACTGGGCGATGTAGCCATCAGGCACGCCTGCCGCCGAGCACGCCGCCGCCACCGCGCTGGTGTAGGTGCTGCTGTTGGTGGAGCACGGATCGGAGTAGGAGTCGTAGCTGTCCGATGCTCCCAGGTACAGGTCCTCGATCGAGGGCGCGCGGAAGCCGGTCGCGTAGTTGCCGCGCACCAGCAGGTCGTCGATCGGGCGCCAGGTCAGGCCGATCTTGTAGTTCGTTGTGCTGCCGAAGGTGTTGTAGTCCGAATAGCGGCCGGCCAGGCTCAGGTCCAGTGCCTTCGCGCCCGGCAGGTCCTTCAACAGCGGGATCGCCAGCTCGGCGTAGTAGTCGTTGAGCGTGTAGCCGCCGGAGGTCGGGGTGAAAGAGTTGCCCGAGGTGTAGCCGCTGGCGATCAGCGCATCCGGGGAGGAATAGCCGCTTTCCTCGCGATGCTCGAAGCCTGCCGCCACGCTCATCCAGCCGGCCGGCAGCGCCAGCAACTCGCCGCTGATGTTGCCGGTGAAGCTGTTGTTCTTGTACTGGTAGGTGTTGTGGGCGGTGAACAGGATGTAATCCAGCTGCTCCTGCGTCACCGCGCCGGCAGGCGACAGCGGGTTGAACGGCACGCAGCCGGAGATCACCGCACCGCCGCTGTCCAGGCACGACAGCACGCCATCCACGACGGCCGAAGCACCCAGCGCGTTCTGCAGGTTCAGCAGATTGACATCGCCGTATTGCGTTTCGGTCTGGTCGGTCTTGTTGGTGGAAAAGCCGGCATCCCAGCTGAACTGTCGGCCGGAGAACTCGAAGTCACCTTCCAGGCCGCCGTAGAAGTGCGAGGTCTTGACGTCCTGCTTGTACAGGCGCGGGTACTCGGTGAGGCGATGCGACCACTGCGCGTCGCTGCCGTCGCCACCGTAGGCGGTGTTGAACGGGTTGTAGTAGCTCTCGCCGCTCATCAGGATGCCGGTGCCGGCCGAGGACAGCGGGTAGCCGGCCAGGCGCTGCGAGGACTGGCGCTGGTTGTAGAGCGCATCCATCTTGAAGCGGACGTTGTCCGTGAGGTCGTAGCTGCCCTGCACGTAGAGCGAGTCGCGCTTCTGCGGGGTGACCAGGTAGTTGTCCTTGGCGTAGTTGTAGCCGTATTCGCTGGTGGTGTAAGGCACGTACTGGTCCAGCGCGTAGTACGGGTTGCTCGCGCTGCCGCTGCTGGTGGCGCCATCGGGCAGCACCATCCAGGTGCCATTGACGCGCAGCTTGCCGCTGGCCGAGTAGCTGCTGTAGGCCGAGGAGCCATAGCCGTAGTAGGGCTCGGCCGACAGCGTGCGGTCGCCGGCCATCACCGCGTCTTCGGTCACGCTCGATACGCCGATGACCAGGTTGCCACGCTCACCGTTCATGCCCAGCGTGGCATCGAACGAGGTGCGCTGGCCGTCGCCCTGGCCGTACTGGCCGACATACGCGTTGACTTCGGCGCCATCGAAATTGCTGCGGGTGATGATGTTGACCACGCCGGCGATGGCGTCGGAGCCGTAGATGGACGAGGCGCCATCCTTCAGGATCTCGATACGCTCGATCACCGCGGTCGGGATGGTGTTGAGGTCCACCGAGCCGGTCAGGCCGGACACCCAGCGCCGGCCGTTCACCAGTACCAGCGTTCGGTCCGAGCCAAGGTTGCGCAGGTTCACCGTGGCCGAGCCGTCACCGCCGTTGTTGATGGTGGTGTTCATCGTGGCGCCGTTGACCGATACGCGCTTGAGCACGTCGGCGACGGAGGTCAGGCCCTGCTTCTCGATGTCCTGGCGGGTCATCACCATCACCGGCTGCGAGGTTTCCACGTCGACCGAGCGGATGCGCGAGCCGGTGACCTCGATGCGGTCCAGGCTGGTGGGGGCGTCGTTGTTGTCCTTGTCCTGGGCGAAGGCCGGCGCGGTGAGGCCCAAGGTGACGGCGGCGGCGAGGGGAATCCGGCGCAGCGCCGGGTGGAGCGGATGCGTGATCATGGGATGGGGCGATTCCTGTTGGCTGGAGGCGGGGAGAACCCCGCGAATCGGTGTGGGCCTGCGCGCATGTAACGAAACGGAAACGAAGGCTTGCCGCGAATCTAACGAGCGCTTTTCACAGGGATTTCTCGCCAAATGCCGTGTCCGCCGGCAGCGGCGACGCCGGCATCCCGGCTGCCATGCGATGCCCGGACGCATCGCGTGGCAGCGCGACGCACAGCGGTGTGTCGCGCCGCAACACGGGGCGCCGCCCGCCGACACGCAGGGGTTTGTGGTTCAATACGCCTTGAAGCGGGGGTACCCGTGCCACCCGGCACGCGGTTGAGACACACCCTTCGAACCTGATCCGGTTGATACCGGCGTAGGGAAGCTTCGCGACATGCGATGGATCAGGACGCCGCGGCCCGGCGTCGGCGCGCGGTTCGGCGTCCCATGGCATCGAGCGCCGCCGCTTCGTCCAGAACCCAGCCAGGACGAATGCCATGAATGCCCAACCCCAGTCGCTGCTGCAGCAGACCGAGCAGCTGTCCGAATCCGTCACGCGCCCCATCCCGGGCTCGCGCAAGGTCCACGTCGAAGGTTCGCGCCCCGATATTCGCGTCCCGATGCGCGAGATTTCGCTGACCCGTACGCCGACGCTGTTCGGCGGCGAGGAGAATCCGCCGGTCACCGTCTATGACACCTCCGGCCCCTATACCGACCCGGACGCGCGCATCGACCTGGCCACCGGCCTGCCGGCCCTGCGCGCGCGCTGGATCGCCGAGCGCGGCGACACCGAGCAGCTGTCCGCGTTGAGTTCGGAGTTCGGCCGCGGGCGCGAGACCAACGCGCGCCTGGACGCGGTGCGTTTCCCGGCCCGCGCGCTGCCGCGCCGGGCGATCGCCGGCGCCAACGTCACCCAGATGCACTACGCCCGGCGCGGCATCATCACGCCGGAAATGGAGTACGTGGCGATCCGCGAGAACCAGCGGCTGGAGGCCGTGCGCGACGCGTTGCTGCTGGCCCAGCATCCGGGCGAAAGTTTCGGCGCGAACATCCAGAAGGTGATCACGCCGGAATTCGTGCGCGATGAGATCGCCCGTGGCCGCGCGATCCTGCCCAACAACATCAACCACCCGGAAAGCGAGCCGATGATCATCGGCCGCAACTTCCTCACCAAGATCAACGCCAACATCGGCAACAGCGCCGTGTCCTCGGGCATCGCCGAGGAAGTGGAGAAGTTGGTGTGGTCCATCCGCTGGGGCGGCGACACGGTGATGGACCTCTCCACCGGCAAGCACATCCACGAGACGCGCGAGTGGATCATCCGCAACTCGCCGGTGCCGATCGGCACGGTGCCGATCTACCAGGCGTTGGAGAAGGTGGATGGCCGCGCCGAGGAGCTGACGTGGGAGATCTTCCGCGACACGTTGATCGAGCAGGCCGAGCAGGGCGTGGACTACTTCACCATCCACGCCGGCGTGCTGCTGCGCTACGTGCCGCTGACCGCCAAGCGCGTGACCGGCATCGTCTCGCGCGGTGGCTCGATCCTCGCCAAATGGTGCCTGGCGCACCACAAGGAGAACTTCCTCTATACGCATTTCGAGGACATCTGCGAAATCATGAAGGCCTATGACGTGGCCTTCTCGCTGGGCGACGGCCTGCGCCCGGGCTGCATCGCCGACGCCAACGATGCCGCGCAGTTCGGCGAGCTGGAAACGCTGGGCGAGCTGACGAAGATCGCCTGGAAGCACGACGTGCAGACCATGATCGAAGGCCCCGGCCACGTGCCGATGCAGCTGATCAAGGAGAACATGGACAAGCAGCTGCGCGAATGCGGCGAGGCGCCGTTCTACACCCTTGGCCCACTGACCACCGACATCGCGCCGGGCTACGACCACATCACCAGCGCGATCGGCGCGGCGATGATCGGCTGGTTCGGCACCGCGATGCTCTGCTACGTGACGCCGAAGGAACACCTCGGCCTGCCGAACCGCCAGGACGTGCGCGACGGCATCATGGCCTACAAGATCGCCGCGCACGCGGCCGACCTGGCCAAGGGCCATCCTGGTGCGCAGGTGCGCGACAACGCCTTGAGCAAGGCGCGCTTCGAGTTCCGTTGGGAAGACCAGTTCCACCTTGGGCTGGACCCGGAAAAGGCCAAGGAATTCCACGACGAGACGCTGCCGAAGGATGCGCACAAGCTGGCGCATTTCTGCTCGATGTGCGGGCCGCACTTCTGCTCGATGAAGATCACCCAGGACGTGCGTGACTACGCCAGCGAGCATGGGGTGGACGAGACCCAGGCGTTGCAGGAGGGCATGGCGGAGAAGTCGGCGCAATTCCTCGCGCAAGGCGCGCAGGTCTACAGGCAGTCGTAAACCCTTGGCGCGCCCCACCTCGGTGGGGCGCCGCTTATATGTGATTCATTTTCGGGGTAGCTGCTACGCGGGGCGCGTGAGAGCGGCAGGTGCAAGGCGTCGCCGCTCACGCAGAACCTGACAAGACGCGCGTTGGCTTCATCATGTTGATGAACGAAAGATAAAAAAATCGCGCCAGAGGCGCGAGTGTTGAAACAATTATGTGAGTTCGTCGGCGAGAGAGAGCCTGATGCGTGACTTCCCGCCTGGGCAGGAAGTTGCGAGTGCTAGGTTAGAATCCCCAGCCTCCGGTCGCCTGACGGATTTTGCTGCTCCACTTTGCGGAATGTGGCGAAACCTGCGGTGTTCGATCTCGCTAGAGAAACCTGCCGCCTCCCATGCCTCTTTCCACGTCCAAATCCGCGCAGCCGGAAAGGTTGCGGATAGGCGAGTGCGTCGTCGAAATTGCCTCGCGCGAGGTCCTCGCGCCCGGCGCCAAGCGACCCACGCGGCTCACGCCCAAGGCCATGGCGGTCCTGCGCGTGCTGGCCGAGCAGCCGGGGCAAGTAGTGTCGCGCGAGCAGCTGCTGGCTGAAGTGTGGCCGGACACGCTGCCCACCAACGACGTCGTGACGCAGGCCATCACCCAGTTGCGCAAGTCGCTCCAGTACGCGGGCGACGAGGCCGGTTGCATGGGGGGAATCGAGACCATCGCCAAGACGGGCTACCGCCTGCTCGCGCCGGTGCAGTGGGAAAGTGCGACGCCTGCCGGCGCCTTGTCCTTGTCGGTGGACAGTGCCCCCCAGGTGCAGGCGGTGGCGACTCCCACCACAGTGGCCGCGCCCGCGCAGTCGTACAGGAAGGCGTTGCCGCCGCCCCGTCGCAGCAACGGGTGGCGGATCGTCAGCACCGCGTTGTTTGCCCTGATCGTGGCGGCCATCGCGCTCGTCTGGTGGCGAGCCCGCCTGCCGGCAGGCGCATCGGCGGAGATGGGCGAGGACCGGATCCTGGGCGTGCCCCGCCTGCCATACCGGCTGATCACTTCCGGCGGCGGGTTCGACTTGACGCCCACCCTCTCGCCGGACGGTTCGATGGTGGCGTTCGCGTCCATCTCCGAGGGGCGTCTGGGGACGTCGATCCGCATCCAGACCACCAGCAATTCGCCGTCGCGCGAACTGGTGGCGCCGGCCGCCGGACAATCCGATCGCCTGCCGGTCTGGTCGCCGGACGGGCGGCAGTTGGCGTTCGCGCGCCAGGGCAGCGATGGCAGCTGCCAGATCATGGTGGCGGCGACCAATGGCGCGGCGGGTGAGCGCGAAGTGGCCCGCTGCGACCATGCCGAGATGTTGAGCTTCAGCTGGGTGCCAGGGCGCAATGCCTTGCTGTTCGGTTCCATGGGGGGCGGCAACGGCAGCGGCGGCATTCGCGAGTTGGACCTGGAGACCGGGAAGTGGAGCGACCTGCAGTACGGCAGCCGCCCGCGGGATTTCGACTATGTGCCGCGCTATTCGCCCGATGGGCGCTGGATTGCATTCGTGCGCAATCCGCAGCTGGGCGGCATCTGGGTAGTTCCCGCGCAAGGCGGCGAAGCACGTCGCCTGACGCGCGAGCGGGCCGAGATTCGCGGCTTCGACTGGCTGCCGGACAGCAGCGGCCTGATCTTCGGGCGCCGCGTGGATAGCCAGTCGCGCCTGTACCGGCTGGATATGGAAAGCCGGCGGGTGCAGGACCTGGGCGTCAACGATGCCGAATCGCCGACGATATCCCGGCAGAACGGAAGACTGGCCTTCGTCCAGCGTCGGCCGCAGTTTGCCTTGTTCCGCTTGCAGCGAAGCAGCGCGCGCGATGCCTATCGCCACGAGCACCTGTTTCCTTCCAATGGCCGCGACGCCCAACCGATGATCGCGCCCGACGGAAGGCAGCTGGCTTTTACCTCCGACCGGTCCGGCGAATATGCCCTTTGGTGGGCCGATCTCGCCCGGCCCGATTCCCTGCATCCCATTCCGGGCCTGCTGCCGGAGACCCGCCAGCAAGTGGATTGGGCCCCCGATGCCCGCACCTTGCTGGCGATCGGCCGCGATGGCGAGGGAAGAGCGCAGTTGTACGAGGTGACGCCGGCCGAAAGTCGCTTCAATGCCCTGCCGGTGCCTGCGCCGCGCCCGCTGCAGGGGCTGCATGTGGGTGATCCGTCCAGGATCCTGGTGTTGTCCGCCGAACCGGAGGGCGACGCGACCCTCATCCTGTATGACCGGAGCAAGCAGCCCTGGCTGGAGCTTGCGCGGCTAGAGGATGTATCGCAGGCCCGCTATGACACCGACACCGGGCAGATTTTCTTCACCCGCTTCTCGGGCAGCGGACTGTGGCGGATTGCAGCGGACCTGGCCCCTTCCAGCATGGCGATCGTCGACGACGCGGCGCCTGTGCGTTGGCGCTACCGAAGCTGGGCCCTGGCGGGAGAAGGGCGTGCCTACTACCTCGCTTCCAGCGTCGATTGTTCGACGCTCGGGAACTGGCTGGGCCAGCCGGGTTCGCAGCCGACCTGCCTGGCCGCCGACGAGTTCAGCACCATCAATGGCTTCAGCATCGACCGGCGCGATGGGGCGATCTACGTGGCCATCGCGGAGGCTGACGGGGCCGGAATCGGCTTCATGACACTTCCGAAACAGGAGGCGCCGTCTTTCGGCGTGGTCTCCAAGTTGTTGTTGCGCCTGGGAAAACCGTCTTCGTAATTTCTTCGGTGCCGGGTTCGTGGCGATTTCGCCGCGATTTCGCCGAAATGTCCTGATCGCCACCTGATTCGGCAAAACAATCCTCGCCCTTTGGCAAACAGGGGGTGTGCGATGAACCCGATGATCACGGCCGACCGCGGCCTTTCGCTGGCGCTGGACGCCGACGCACAGGCCGGCGGGCCGGTCTGCCTGGCCGTGGCTCGCCTGGGCAGCGTCCGTGCCGCCACTGGCATGTTCACCTTGTGGGTGCAGTTGCGCGGGCGCTCCTGGATCGAGTCCAAGGAAGGCAAGTTCCGCCTGCGTGCCGGTGACTGGATCGCCTTCGACCGCGAGTCCCGCCCCACCGTGCAGGCCGACCGCAACGGGCTGTGCATCGGCGTGGGCCTGGACGGTGGGTGCCTGCAGGCGCTGGCCGAGCTGACCGACAGCGTGCTGTATCCCGGGCGCAGCCAGCTGGCGCGTGCGGACCTGCTGGTCGCCCTGCGCCTGTGGCGCAACGCGGTGCGCGCCGGCGACGCGGCCGGGGCTCGCCCGATGTTGCTGCATCTGGCGGCCATGCAGGGCGAATTCGCCGAACAGGAACAACGTTGCCCGGGCCGCTCGCGCAGCCGCCGCCGCCAGGTCTTCGGCCGCATGCAGCGCGCCCGGCTGTACCTGGAGGGCAACAGTGACCGCGTCGTGCGCGTGGCCGAACTGGCACAGCTGACCAACTTCTCCAGCTGGTACGTCTCCAAGACCTTCCAGAGCCTGTACGAGGAAAGCCCGCAGGCCCTCTCGGCGCGCCTGCGCCTGGAACGCGCCGCCGACCTGCTGCGCGACACGTCGATGATGATCGGCGAGGTGGCCGCTGCCAGCGGCTTCGACAACTGCTGCAGCTTCGCACGCGCTTTCCGCTCGCGGTTCGGCGTGTCGGCATCCCACTATCGCGAGCAGGCGGGCCTGTCGCCAGACTCGGCAAAGTCACGCGGCATGCAGCGCAAAGCGGTTGCCTTCACGCGGTCGTAATTTGCTGGGGGCGTTTAACACGCCACTAACGACCTTTGGAGAGATTGATGAACCTTCGCACTCCCGCCCTGCGGGTGGGCCTGCTGCCCGCCGGCATCGCGATCGCGCTGGCGCCGGCTTTTGCCAGCGCTCAAGAGCAGTCGGCTGACCAGAACACCACTACCCTCGACCGCATCGAGATCACCGGTTCGCGCATCCGCTCGGTGGATGTGGAAACCGCGCAGCCGATCTTCACCGTGTCCTCCGAGGACATCAAGAAGTCCGGCCTGGTGAGCGTCGGCGACATCCTGCAGAACCTGTCGATTTCCGGCACCCAGACCTTCAGCAAGGCGGCGGTGCTGACCTCCAATGCCGAACAGGGCGGCCAGTACGTCAACCTGTACAACCTCGGTGAGCAGCGCACCCTGGTGCTGGTCAACGGCAAGCGCTGGACGACCAGCCTGTCGGGCGTGAGCGACCTGTCGACCATCCCGAGCGCGCTGATCGAGCGCATCGACGTCCTGAAGGACGGCGCCTCGGCGATCTACGGCTCCGACGCCATCGCCGGCGTGATCAACATCATCCTCAAGAAGAACTACGACGGCGCGGAAGCCTCGGCGTATTTCGGCCAGAACGGCCGTGGCGACGGCAGCAAGGAGCAGTACTCCTTCATCGTCGGCAACACCACCGACCGTTCCTCGCTGGTCTTCGGCGTGAACTACACCAAGGAAGATCCGGTGTGGGCCAAGGACCGTGCGCTGACCCGCTACACCTATGGTCCGAACCATCCGGAAGACGGCCTGAGCGCCACCGGTCCGTGGGGCCGTTTCAACTACGACGGCAACACCTACGTGCTGAACCACACCGGCACCTGGGACGGCAATGGCGTGGGCGCCGATTCGAGCGACCTGGCGAACTACCATGTCGGCGTCACCGGTGACGACTACTACAACGCCACCCAGCAGATGATGCTGCAGCAGTCGACGGAGACCAAGTCGGTCTTCGCCAACGGCAGCTACAACCTGACCGACAACATCACCTTCAAGGCCACCGCGATGCACTCGGAGCGCGACTCCGAGCGCCAGATCGCCGGATACCCGCTGACCGGCACCACGCAGGCCAACTTCCCGGTCGCGATCTCGGCCGACAGCGTCTACAACCCGGTCGGCGCGGACATCACCAGCTGGTACCGCCGCATCGTCGAGCTGCCGCGCATCACCCGCAACAACGTCAAGACCGACCACTTCGATGCGGCCGTTGAAGGCATGTTCGACGTGAACGGCCATGGCTGGAACTGGGACGTCGGCTTCAACTACAACCGTTACGACGTCACCCAGGTCAACACCGGCAACATCAACCTGCTGGCGCTGCAGAAGGCCCTGGGCCCGTCGTTCATCAACAGCCAAGGCGTGGCGCAGTGCGGCACGGCTGCGAACCCGATCCCGCTGGGCACCAGCCAGTCGCTCGGCCAGTGCACCCCGTTCAACATCCTGGGCGGCCCGTCGGCTTCGACGCCCGAGTCGCTGGCCTACATCAGCACCCTGGGCCAGGCCACGCAGCGCAACGAGACCAAGCAGTACACCGCCAACGTCACCGGTGGCCTGTTCGACATGCCGCTGGACGCCGGCGAGTTCTCGTTCGCCGCCGGCTACGAGCATCGTGAAGTCTCCGGCTACGACTACCCGGACCAGCTCTCCAGCGCCGGTTACACCACCGACCTGGCGGCCGGCCCGACCAATGGCGCGTACCAGACCAACGAGTTCTACCTGGAATTCCTGATTCCGGTGCTCAAGGACATGCCGTTCGCCAAGGAGCTGTCGTTCGACGTGGCCAGCCGCTACTCGAACTACGATCGCTTCGGTGACACCACCAACAACAAGTTCAGCCTGACCTGGAAGCCGATCGACGACCTGCTGGTCCGCGGCACCTACGCCACGGGCTTCCGCGCGCCGACGCTGGAAGACACCTTCGGCGGCGGTTCGCAGACGTTCGACGACTACACCGATCCGTGCGATGCGGTGTACGGCCAGCGCGGCAACAGCAACGTCAACGCGCTTTGCACCGCGCAGGGCCTGGGCCCGGACTTCCGCCAGACCGACTCGGCCGGCCAGCCGGTGGGTGGCCGCGACACGCAGAGCAACACCGCGTTCAACGCGGGCGTGGGCAACGCCGACCTGCAGCCGGAGTACAGCCGCACCCGTACGCTGGGCTTCGTGTACAGCCCGCACTTCGTGGACGGCCTGGACTTCTCGCTGGACTGGTACAAGATCTCGATCTCGAACGTCATCACGGCGGTCGACGCGAACTACGTGCTGAACCAGTGCTACGTCGGCGGTTCGCAGCCGTTCTGCGACCAGTTCACGCGTGATGCGACCACCGGCCAGGTGGTGACGCTGAGCCGCGGCAACGCCAACCTCGGCAAGCTGGAGACCGAGGGCTACAACTTCGGCGTCAACTACCGTCTGCCGGAGTTCGGCTTCGGCCAGTTCGCGGTCAACCTGGACAGCAACTACCTGACCAGCTACCGCCAGCTCGCCACGCCGGACGCCCAGTGGGGTGACTACGCCGGCTACTGGAACTACCCGCGCGTGCGCGCCACGCTGGGCGTGAGCTGGGTGCTGGGCAACCTGTCGGCCAACTGGGACCTGCGTTACTACGGTGGCTTCCGCGACTACTGCTGGTCGGCTGACGAAGAGTGCTCGGAGCCGAACTACCTGACCGAGAACAACCCGGCTTGGGGCGGCGGTACCGGCGCCAACAAGAAGGGCTCGATCAACCAGCAGGACCTGTCGCTCACCTGGGCTGCGCCCTGGGACGGCAGCGTGACCGTGGGCGTTCGCAACCTGTGGAACAAGCAGCCGCCGATCACCTACTCGGTGACCAACAACAGCTCCTCGTCGATCGACCCGATGCTGGACTACGACCGCTTCTTCTTCATGAACTACACCCAGCGCTTCTGATCCATCGAAGCAACGGTTGCAACACGGAGGCGGGCCGCAAGGCCCGCCTCTTTTTTGTCCGGCGCGCCCTCGCCAAACGGTCGGCACGCAGGCGGGACACGCAAAAGAAAAGGCCCGCTTGCGCGGGCCTTTCGTTCAACCGGATCGGGCGGGCCTCAGGCCTCGGCCACTTGCCCGGTCAGCGTCTCGGCCTGCTCGCGCCACGTCGGCAGGCGCGAGAGCACGCCGACCTTCTGCAGGTAGGCCTCGTCGATCGGCGCGCCGGCCGCCAATGCGGTGGCCACGTGCACCGCACCGGTCACCCAGAAGCTGCGCGTGCTCGAACGCTGCGGCTGGCGCTGGAACGCCACCGCCTCGATGATCGGCATCGGCAGGCCCCACAGGCCCAGCAGGTAGGCGCCGGCCTCGGTATGGCCCGGGCGGTCATCGACCACGGCATCCTGGTCGTATTCGTTGCGCACGCCCGGCAGCAGCAGGCCGATGTCCGACAGCAGCGCGGCCGTGGCACCGAGTTCGGCGCTGGCCTGCGGCAGGAACTTGGCCGCCAGCCGCGAGGACAACAGCGCGCGGCGCTGCATGGCGTTGCGTTCGGCCACCGACAGGCTCGGGATGGAGAACACCTCGCTGGCCAGTACCAGGTCGCGCAGCGTCGCCACGCCCAGGCGGGTCACCGCCGCGCGCAGGTCGGTGATGGTGCGCCCGCCAGAGAAGAAGGCCGAGTTGCACAGTTGCAGCACCTTGGCGGCGATCGCCGGATCGGCGGCCACGAGCTTGGCGATGTCCGCAGCGTCCGTGTCCTCGTCCTCCTCGAGCGCGTGCATCAGGCTCAGGTACAGGTGCGGAGGCGAGGGCAGCTTCTCGATACGGCCGATGGCCGAACGCAGGCGCGGGTTGTCCAGCAGCTCGCGCAGCTCTTCCAGGCTGGTGATCGCCTCCAGCAGCACTTCCGGCTGCAGCGGCAGCGGCAGGAACCGGTGCGCCACGCCGATGATGCGCGTGGGCGGCGTGCGCTGGCCCTCGTCGGCCGCCAGCAGGGCGATGCGGATGGTTTCCGGGCGCAGCGTGCGGATCTGACCGAGCAAGGTGGCGGCGGTGAGATCCGGCAGGACGGGGGCCACGATGACCACGTCGATGGGATATTGCGCGGCGCTGGCGATGGCCGAGTTGCCATCGGAAACCTGCTGGACCTGGAACTCGTCTCCGAGGTCACTGAGATATTCGGCCAGCTCCGACGGCAGGCTGGCTTCGTCGCCGACAAACAGGATACGCAAGGCACTTCCCCAAAGACGGGGGCCGCGAAACGCGCGACCCCAGAGCTTGCAATGTACTGCAATGGCCTTGCCGGGTCATCGGGATCACCCCCGAAGCGTGATCCGGATCTCCCCTACACGGGCGGCCGGGTAGCCGCCCGCGTGCCGGGCTCAGGCGTTGTCTTCGTTGTAGCGGGTGACGGCGTCGGTCAGGATCTTCTTGGCCTCGGCGGCACCGCCCCAGCCATCGAGCTTGACCCACTTGCCCTTCTCCAGGTCCTTGTAGTGCTCGAAGAAGTGGCCGATGCGCTCCAGCCAGTGGCTGGACACCTGCTGGATGTCCTCGATGTGGCTGTAGCCGGAGAAGATCTTGGCCACCGGCACGGCGAGGATCTTCTCGTCGCTGCCCGCCTCGTCGCTCATCTTCAGCACGCCGACCGGACGGCAGCGCACCACCGAGCCCGGCACCAGCGGCAGCGGCAGCACGACCAGCACGTCGGCCGGGTCGCCGTCGCCGCACAGGGTGTTGGGCACGTAGCCGTAGTTGCAGGGGTAGCGCATGGGCGTGGAGAGAATGCGGTCGACGAAGATCGCGCCGCTGGCCTTGTCCACTTCGTACTTGACCGGCTCGGAATCCTTGGGGATCTCGATGACGACGTTGATTTCTTCCGGCAGGTTCTTGCCGGCGGTGACCAGTTCCAGGCCCATGGGTGCTCCGAGGCGGTTATGCGGGTGATGAGCCGGCAATTCTACGCGGTCGGCTGCTGCGGTGCAGCGTGGCCCACCCGAGTGCGCCGACACCACGACACGGAGGTTCCCTTGTCTTGTGCACTGGGTAATCCGATCCCCGCCCCGCAGGCGAATCCGCAGCATGAGGACTCGGAAACCGAGAGGAGTCAGTCATGCGGGTCATCGCCTTGTCCGTGCCCGACGCGGAGATATCGTCCACTGAAAAGCCGCCCGTCCGGGCCGGGCGAGCGCCGGGGGAGCGGTGCATCGTCGGCCGGGGGGTGAAGCGTCGCCCCAGGGGGCCTGCGGTCTGGCGGTTCGGGCTCGTGCTGCTGGCCGGCGCCTGCGGCATCGCCGGGGCAGCGCCGCACCCGGAGGCCGCAACGCGGCTTGCCGCCGAACTGGTGCCGATGTCCGCCGAGGCGCCCTCCATCGCGTCCGGGCTTGGGCCGATGGCCCGCAGGGTCGGCGAGGCGGGGAGGGAGCGGCAGTGGGCCACTCACCGGTCGAGCCTGCGCCGGGTCGTGCGATGGGCAGCCTGCCCCGCCGACGCGGCGCCCGGTACCTGCTTGCGTTCGCGCTGCATGGGCGGCTCGCCGGCGCGGGCGCCGGGCTGCGCAGGGTCCGGACCGGGCGGCCACGATGTGCGGGGTTCATCCCGCAGCGCGGAGGCGCCGGCCTCTCGCCCCGCCGTAGATCCCCCTCGTCGAATTCCCCGTTAGAAAGGCGAGGAAGAGGCGTGGCGGGCATTCCGCCCGCCGCGCCTGGCGTGCTTCAAAGCAGTGGCACCAGCAGCAGCGCCACGATGTTGATGATCTTGATCAGCGGGTTGATGGCCGGGCCGGCCGTGTCCTTGTAGGGATCGCCCACGGTGTCGCCGGTGACCGCCGCCTTGTGGGCTTCGCTGCCCTTGCCGCCAAAGTGCCCGTCTTCGATGTACTTCTTGGCGTTGTCCCAGGCGCCGCCGCCGGTCGTCATCGAGATCGCCACGAACAGCCCGGTCACGATGGTGCCGATCAGCAGGCCGCCCAGCGCGCGCGGGCCCAGCACCAGGCCCACCACGATGGGCACCACCACCGGCAGCAGCGAGGGCACGATCATTTCCTTGATCGCCGAGCGGGTGAGCATGTCCACGGCGCGGTCGTACTGCGGCTTGCCGGTCCCTTGCATGATGCCGGCCACCTCGCGGAACTGCCGCCGCACTTCCTCCACCACGGCACCGGCGGCGCGGCCCACGGCCTCCATCGCCATCGCACCGAACAGGTAGGGGATCAACCCGCCGATCAGCAGGCCGATGATCACGTAGTGGTCGGACAGGTCGAAGGTGAACACCTCGTTCGGGTGTGCGACCTGCAAGTTGTGCGTGTAATCGGCGAACAGCACCAGCGCGGCCAGCGCGGCCGAGCCAATCGCATAGCCTTTCGTCACCGCCTTGGTGGTGTTGCCCACCGCATCGAGCGGATCGGTCACGGCGCGTACTTCCGGCGGCAGTTCGGCCATCTCGGCGATGCCACCAGCGTTGTCGGTGATGGGCCCGTAGGCATCGAGTGCCACCACCATGCCGGCCATCGACAGCATCGCGGTCGCGGCGATCGCGATGCCGTACAGGCCGCCGAAGTGGAATGCGCCCCAGATCGCCGCGCACACCGCAATCACCGGCAGCGCGGTCGACTTCATCGACACGCCCAGTCCGGCGATGATGTTGGTGCCGTGGCCCGTCGTGCTCGCCGAGGCCACGTGCTGCACCGGCTTGTAGTCGGTACCGGTGTAGTACTCGGTGATCCACACGATCAGGCCGGTCAGCACCAGGCCGATGAGCGCGCACACGTAGATCGCGTTGGCGCCGTGCTGGTTGTCGCCCATCAGCGCGCGGGTAATCGGCCAGTAGGCGATCGCGGCCAGCACGCCGGAAACGATCACGCCCTTGTACAGCGCCCCCATGATCGAGCCGCCCGCCTTGGCCTTGACGAAGGTCGCGCCGATGATCGAAGCGATGATGGAAGCGCCGCCCAGCACCAGGGGGTAGAGCACCGAATGCACGCCGGTCTCGGCTGCCATCAGGCCGCCGAGCAGCATCGTGGCGATGACCGTCACGGCGTAGGTTTCGAACAGGTCCGCCGCCATGCCGGCGCAGTCGCCCACGTTGTCACCGACGTTGTCGGCGATCACGGCCGGGTTGCGGGGGTCATCCTCGGGGATCCCGGCCTCGACCTTGCCTACCAGGTCGGCACCCACGTCGGCGCCCTTGGTGAAGATGCCGCCGCCCAGGCGCGCGAAGATCGAGATCAGCGAGGAACCGAACGCCAGCCCCACCAGCGCGTGCAGGTTCTGCTCCAGCGGCAGCCCCATGCGTTGCAGCACGCCGTAGTAGCCGGCCACGCCCAGCAAGCCCAGGCCGACCACCAGCATGCCGGTGATCGCACCGCCGCGGAACGCCACGTCCATCGCCTTGCTCAGGCCGTGCCGAGCCGCTTCGGCGGTGCGCACGTTCGCGCGCACCGATACGTTCATGCCGATGTAGCCGGCCAGACCCGAAAGCACCGCGCCGATGAGGAAACCGACCGCCGTGTACCAGCTGAGGAATACGCCCACGAGCAGGAACAACACGATGCCGGCGATGCTGATGGTGAGGTACTGGCGGTTGAGGTAGGCGCGTGCGCCTTCCTGGATCGCCGCGGCGATCTCCTGCATGCGTTCGTTGCCCGCCGGCTGTTTGAGGATCCATCGCGCGGACACGATCCCGTAGAGGATCGCGAGTACCGCACAGCCAAGTGCGAGCAGCAAACCGTATTGTTCCAGCATGACCCCTCCCAGAGATGATGGATGTCGCCCGGTGCGAGGACGAACGAAGGGGGCGCGCGAAGCATGCAGCGGGGCGACGACGGGAACATTGTTTCGGCCACCCGGCTACAAGCGCACGTCACGGTGTTCGAACTGCCCTGGATCTCGGCCGAGTATGCCCGCCGGGTGCCAACCCCGCCACTGCCACCGCGTCGCAGGCCGCTCAGGGGGCGTCAATGCGGGGCCGCGCGCTGCGATCGCGTTCTTGGCATGTTGTTCAGATGGCCCATGACAGGCTGCGCGCCACATGATCGAGGAAGCCCTGCCATGACCTTCAAGCCTTGGTTCTTCGGTGCCGTGCTGCTGTGCAGCGCGAACGCCTTCGCCGCCGATCAGGCGCCGGAACTGCAACGCGCGGTGGGTGCACCGCAGGCCGTGGGCGCGGTGCATACGCTGCGCCAGATCCCCGAAGCCTGCGCGCGACTGGAAGGCGTGTTCACCGGCCAGTCCGCCGAGCCATACCGTTTCAACGTCGCGCGCAGCAGTCCGAACTGCCAGCCGCGCGCACGCTTTGTAGATTATCTGCAAGCGCAGCCGGACATCGCCAAGGGCTGGAAGCTCAACGACGTGATCCGCGTGCCGAATGCGGGCTGCCCCGCGCAGCAAGCTGTCGTGCGCGTGTGGCGCCTGCCGGCCGACAACCAACCGCCGCAGCTCGACGGCCAGGGCCAGGCCCGCATCTATCTGGAAGAAGCGAAGAAACAGGCGGCCAGTGGCAAGGTGCCGCAGGTGTCCACCTACACCGCGCAGATGCAGCTGGAAGGCAAGGCCTGTTCCTGACCGTCGCGGGCAGGGCGGCCGCGTCAGCGACGCGGCCGTCGGGGTCGTGGGATGAGCGCAGCGCCGGCTACGCTTCTTCCCATGCCGGCAGCTTGCGGGCCACGGGCACGTTCTTGAGCGTCACGTATTTCGGTAGGCCATCGCGCCCGTAGGGCAAGGGGGCCTCTCCCTGTATAAGCGGTTGCAGGTATTGCCGCGCGCGCTCGGTGATGCCAAAGCCGTCCTTGCGTATGAAACTGGCGGGCATCTTCTTTTCCTGGTTGGCGATCTTCGCCAGCGGCGCGGGTTCGATCCGCCAGCGATACGGCGCATCGCTGCCCCGCACGATCACCGGCATCACCGCGTTGCGTCCTTCCAGCGCATAGCGCACCGCCGCCTTGCCCACCGCCTGTGCCTGCGCCCAGTCGGTATGCGAGGCCAGGTGGCGGGCCGAACGTTGCAGGTAGTCCGGCAATGTCCAGTGCACCTTGTAGCCCAATGCCTCCTTCACCCGCCCGGCCAGATAGGAGGCCACGCCGCCGAGCTGCGTATGGCCGAAGGAATCCTTCGCGCCGCCGGCGTCGGCCACGAACTGGCCGTCGGCGTTGTGGATGCCCTCGCTGGCCACCACCACGCACCAGCCGACGCGCTCGACCACCTTGCGCACCTGTGCCAGGAACGCGGCCTCGTCGTAGGCGCGTTCGGGCAGCAGGATGATCTGCGGCGCCTCGTCGGGCGATTGCCCGGCCAGCCCCGCGGCGGCGGCCAGCCAACCTGCGTGGCGGCCCATCGCCTCGTAGATGAAGACCTTGGTGGAAGTGTCGGCCATCGCCGCCACGTCCAGCGCCGCCTCGCGCACCGACACCGCGGTGTACTTCGCCGCCGAGCCGAAGCCCGGGCAGGTATCGGTCACGGCCAGGTCGTTGTCGATGGTCTTGGGGACGCCGATGCAATGCAGCGGGTAGCCGAACGCCTCGGCCAGCTGCGACACCTTCCACGCGGTGTCGGCCGAATCGTTGCCGCCGTTGTAGAGGAACCAACGCACGTCATGTGCGCGCAGCACCTCCAGCAGCCGCTCGTACCTGCTGCGGTCGGCTTCCAGCGATTTGAGCTTGAAGCGGCATGAACCGAACGCGCCACCCGGCGTATGGGCCAGCGAGCGGATCGCTGCCGCCGATTCCTTGCCGGTGTCGATCAAGTCCTCGCGCAGCGCGCCGAGGATCCCGTTGCGGGCGGCCAGCACCTTCACCTTGTGCGCGCGTGCTTCGGCGATGACCGCCGAGGCGGTGGCGTTGATGACGGCGGTGACGCCGCCGGACTGCGCGTAGAGCAGGGTGCCTTGGGCCATGGGGTGCGTCTCCTGGGACGGGTGGACATTGCCGGGACATTACCCGGATGCGGTAAAGTGGGTGTATTGCGGTGCAGCGCGGCCCGCCGCGCGTTGCCTACACACTGCCCCTGTTTTTTCTCTCTGGAGTGACATGATGCGACTTGTTCTGTTGGGACCGCCCGGTTCGGGCAAGGGTACCCAGGCGGCCCGACTGAAGGAAAAGCTGAGCATCCCGCACATTTCCACGGGCGACCTGCTGCGCGCCGAAGTCGCGGCCGGTACCCCGCTGGGCCTGCAGGCCAAGGAAGTCATGGCCCGCGGTGACCTGGTCTCCGACGAAATCCTGCTGGGCATGCTCGAATCGCGCCTGGGCCAGCCGGACGTGGCCAATGGATTCATTCTCGACGGCTACCCGCGCAACCTCGCCCAGGCCGCCGCGCTGGACAGCCTGCTGGCCAAGATCGGCCAGCCGCTGGACGCCGTGGTGCAGCTGGACGTCGGCACCGACCTGCTGGTCGAGCGCATCGCCGGCCGCGCCAAGGCCGAGGGCCGCGAGGACGACAACCCCGAATCGGTACGCAAGCGCCTGCAGGTCTACAACGACTCGACCGCGCCGGTCATCGGTTACTTCGCCGACCGCGGCACGCTGACCCGGGTCGACGGCGTGGGCAGCCTGGAAGAAGTGTTGTCCCGGATCACCGACGCCCTGTCGCGCTGATCGGCGCCGAGCCCGCTTGGCGGGCTCGGCTCCCGGCCGTTCTGGCGGGAAATAAAAAAAGCCCCGGCACCGCAAAGCGGGCCGGGGTCTGATTTCAAATAAGCGCCAGCGGTCAGGCTTGCTCAGAGCCCCGCAACATGAGCTCCCTGGGGATTGGCCTCTTGGGGAGTAGGACCAGATGGGATGCTGCGGCTGGCGTTCAGTATTGTGACTGAGCAGTCCGTACGCCGATATCGGGGAGTTCCCGACATCCCTGACAGCTTTTTCCCGACACCCCCCGGCGCGCGCCCACGCGATGCGATCCGGTTCCCGGTCGCGGGGGGATCGGAGACAATCGCCGCATGAGCAAAATCCACATCCTCGGCATCGCCGGGACCTTCATGGGCGGCGTGGCTGCCTTGGCACGCGAACTGGGGCATGTCGTCGAGGGCAGCGACCAGGCGATATACCCGCCGATGTCCACCCAGCTCGAACAGCTCGGCATCTCCTTGGCCCAAGGCTACGACCCGGCCAACATCAGCCCGGATTGCGATCAGGTCGTCATCGGCAACGCACTCTCGCGTGGCAACGGCGCAGTTGAGGCGGTGCTCGACCAGGGCCGCCGCTATACCTCCGGCGCGCAGTGGCTGGCCGAGTACGTACTGCCCGGGCGGCTGACCCTGGCGGTGGCCGGCACCCACGGCAAGACCACCACCACCACGCTGCTGTCGTGGCTGCTGGAGGCCGCCGGCCGCCAGCCGGGCTTCCTGATCGGCGGGGTGGCCGAGGATTTCGGCGTGTCCGCCCGCGTGGGCGCCGGCCGCGAGTTCGTGGTCGAGGCCGACGAATACGACACCGCGTTCTTCGACAAGCGCAGCAAGTTCGTCCACTACCGGCCCACGGTGGCGATCCTCAACAACCTCGAATACGACCACGCCGACATCTTTCCCGACGTCGCCGCGATCCAGCGCCAGTTCCATCATCTCGTGCGCACAGTGCCCGGCAACGGCCGCCTGATCGTCAATGGCGAGGACGCGCGCCTGGCCGAGGTGCTGGCCATGGGGTGCTGGACGCCGGTGGAGCGCTTCGGCTTCGATCCGTCGCTGGAATGGAGCGCGCGCCTGCTCGCCGCCGATGGCAGCCGCTTCGCCGTCGTCCACCGCGGCGTGGAGATCGCCACGGTGGAGTGGCCGATGCTCGGCCGGCACAACGTCCTCAACGGGCTGGCCGCGCTGGCGGCCGTGCACGCGGTCGGCATCGACCCGGCCAGCGTGGCCGGCGCGCTCAAGCAGTTCCGCAGCGTCAAGCGGCGGCTGGAAGTGCTCGGCGAGCGGCAGGGCATCACCGTCTACGACGACTTCGCGCACCACCCCACGGCCATCGCCACCACGCTGGATGGCCTGCGGGCGAAGGTCGGTGATGCGCGCATCGTGGTGGCGATGGAGCCACGCAGCAATTCGATGCGTCTGGGCGCGCATGCCGAGGCACTGGCGCCATCGCTGGATCTGGCCGATGTCGTGGTGTTCCTGCATCGCCCCGAGTTGAAATGGGATTCGGCGCCGATCCTGGCACGCGTGCGTGGGCACTCGCAGGTGGTGGCCGACGCCCAGGGCCTGCAACAGGCCCTGGCCGCCCTGGCGCAGCCGGGCGACCACGTGGTGTTCATGTCCAACGGCGGTTTTGACGGCGCGCCGCGGCGTTTCCTGCAGTCGCTGCCGGCCTGAGCATGGCGATGGCGCAAGAAGACATCACGACGCTGCCGCTGTTCCCGCTGCATGCGGTGCTGTTGCCGGGCGCGGGCATCGGGCTGCGCGTGTTCGAGCGTCGCTACCTGGACCTCGTGCGCGACTGCGGCCGCCAGGGCTCCGGCTTCGGCGTGTGCCTGATCCTGGAAGGGCGCGAAGTCGGAACCCCGGCCACGCCTGCGGCGTTCGGCACCGAGGCGCGCATCGAGGATTTCGACCTCGGCGCGGATGGCGTGTTGGTGTTGCGCCTGCGCGGCGCGCGACGCTTCCATGTGGAGAGGACCCGCGTGCGCGACAACGGCTTGGTGGTCGGCGACGTGCGCTGGTGCGAGCCTGACATTGACGACGAACTGCGCCCGGAGCACTCGCTGTTGGCTACGCTGCTGGAGCGGCTGATCGAACAGGCGGGCCCGCAGTACGCGGCCACCACCCCGGCGCAACTCGACCAGGCCGCCTGGGTCGGCTGGCGCCTGGCCGAACTGTTGCCGCTCACCGAGACCCAACGCCTCTCCCTGCTGCAGCAGGACGATCCGCATAAACGGCTGGACCAGTTGCTGTCCTGGATTCCCTGACGGCTCAAGAACCCGTATCGATCAGCACCACCGGCATCCCGCTGCGCGGGCGGTATTCCATGCGCCAGTCCATGCCGTCCAACGATGCCTGCAGCGCATCCAGCGCGGGGTCCACCCCGCGCAACGGCCGCCAAAGGCCCACCAGCCCGAAGTGCCGGTCGAAATGCAGCGTCTGCGTGCTGCCGATCCACACCGGCTGCCCGCCCGGCGCCAACCGGGCCGACGCGGGCCACAGGCGCAGCACATGCAACTCATCCGGCCGCGCGCCGGGGCGCAGCAGCAGCAGTGCCTCGACCTGCGTATCCAGCGTGGCCGGCAGCACCGGGACTTCGCCGGGTTCGGCCTGGCTGTCGAGCAACAGCAGCGCCTGCTGCCAGCCGGCCTGTGGCTGCACGCGCCAGCCTTGCGCCTCCAGTTGCTGGCGCAGCGGCTGCAGCGGGCCGGCTACCTGCACGTCCAGCGGCCAGCGCTGGTCGTCGTCGAACTCGTTGCGCCGCGCCGGCAGCGCGCGCCATTGCGATGCCCACCAGGCGCGCTTGTCGAGCTGCAGCCGCAACGGGTGCGGCGGCTCGAACTTCACCAGCTTCTCCTCGAGGTGGCGCGGCGCCAGCCACACCGCCGCCACGGCGAACGTGCCGTAGAACAGCCAGGCCACCGGCTTCACCCAGAACGAGCGGTTGAAGCGGCGCCGGTAGGCGATGCCCAGCACCAGCAGCCAGAACGTGCCGAACAACATCCCGCCAATCACGTCGCTGAGCCAATGCGCGCCCAGGTACAGCCGGGCAAAACCGATCATCGACACCACCGCGCCGCACACCAGGTACGGCCACACGCGGCTGCGACCGGGCAGCTCGCGGGCGATCAGCACGGCGAAGAAGCCGAAGGTGATGGTGGCCATCGTCACCGCCACCGAGGGGAAGCCGAAGCCGCTGCTGGCGGCCGGCGGCCGTACCACGTGCACGGTGGCGCCGAGCAGCTTGGTCAGCGCCAGGCCAAAGGCCAGGGCCGCCAGCCAGTGCGCCACCGACAACCAGCGCCTGCGCCACAACAGGTAACCCATCGCCACGGCGATGGCCGGCAGCAGGATCTGCCAGTCGCCGAGCGAGGCCAGTGCCACCATCGGGTAGTCGGCCAACGGGTTGCGCAGCGCCAGCATCAGGTCGTGCACCGCCAGGTCGATACCCAGCGGCTCGCCGTGCGCGAGCACCACCATCAGCAGCACGAACCAGCCCCAGCCCAGCAGCAGGAGCATCAAGGCCAGCACCGCCAGCGGTACCGACTCGCGACGCCGCGGGTCGAACACGCCCACCGACCAATGGCCCAGCACCGGGTGGCGGTGCGACCAGTCCAGCAGGCGCGCCAGCAGCGAATCCAGGTGCGCGGCCGACCAGCGGTAGCCGTACAGCACGAAGGCCCATACGCCGCCGAGCACCACCGCCAGCAGCGCCACCACCACGAACAGGCGGCCGGCCACCGCGGCCACCGCATCGTAGGCGCTGCCGAGCATCCAGCCCGGCAGCAGGAACAGCAGCGCCCACGACAAGGCGGCCAGCCCGCTGGCGAAGGCGTAACGGCGCAGCGGCATGCGCGACATGCCGGCGATGGCCGGCACGAACGGGCGGATGGCGCCCACGTAGCGCGCCACCAGAATGCTCTTGAACGCATTGCGCCGGAACAGTACCTCGCCGCGATCCAACAGCTGCGGGTAGCGGCTGAAAGGCCAGAAGCTGCGCAGCTGGTGGCCCCAGCGATGGCCGACCCAATAGCTGAGGGCGTCGCCGACGAACGCGCCAAGCGCCGCGCACAGCACCGCGTAGGGACCGGAAATCTGGCCCAGGCCGATCAGCACGCCGATGGCGAACATCAGTGGCAGGGCCGGCACGATGGCGCCCAGCACGATCACCGCGTCGCAGAACGCAATCGCGAAGATGACCGCGCCCGCCAGCGTGGGGTGGTTGCCGATCCACTCCAGCGTGGCGTCGATCCAGGGTGAGTTCATGCCCCGATTATAGGAAACCGATCCTGTCTCGATAGCATCGGGCCGCCGCCTACAATGGCGGCCATGTCCCAGCCGCCCACCGCACAAGCCCTCAAGGCCGATACCTTCGGCCGCATCCTGCTGGTCCGCGAACCGGATCGGGTGTTCGTGCGCCGCGATCTCACCGCCTCGCCCTGGTGGTTGCGCGTGCCGGCCTGGTACCTGGCGCACAGGGAGGCCCGCGCGTTGCGCAAGCTCGATGGCATGCACGCCACGCCGCGCCTGCTGGGGTGGGACGGCACCTACCTGGACCGCAGTTTCCTCGACGGGCAGGCGATGTACCTGCGGCCGCCGCGCGACGACGTGGCCTACTTCCATGCCGCACGCCGCCTGCTCCAGCAGCTGCACCGGCATGGCGTGGCGCACAACGACCTGGCCAAGGAAGCGAACTGGATCGTGCGCGAGGATGGTTCGCCCGCCTTGATCGACTTCCAACTGGCGGTATGCGGCAAGCCGCGTTCGCGCTGGATGCGGCTGCTGGCGCGTGAAGACCTGCGCCACCTGCTCAAGCACAAGCGCATGTACTGCGGGCATGCGCTCACGCCGGTGGAACGGCGGGTGCTCAAGCGGCACTCGTGGGTGCGCGATATGTGGTTCAGGACGGGCAAGCCCGTGTATCGGTTCGTGACCCGGCGCATCCTCCATTGGGAGGACAACGAGGGGCAGGGGCCCAAGCCGTAAGGCACGGGTCGCGTCGCGGCCGAAGCGGCTCCTACAATGGAGCTACTTCTACTGCGGGCGCTGCCATGAGCTCACTTGCGGGCAAGACCCTGTTCATCACCGGCGCGTCGCGCGGCATCGGCCTGGCCATCGCGCTGCGTGCCGCGCGCGATGGCGCCAACGTGGCGATCGCCGCCAAGTCTTCCGTCCCCAATCCGAAACTGCCCGGCACGATCCACAGCGCCGCCGAAGCGGTGACCGCCGCGGGTGGGCAGGGCCTGGCGCTGAAGTGCGACATCCGCGAGGAAGACCAGGTGCGCGCCGCAGTGGCCGCCACGGTGGATGCCTTCGGTGGCATCGACATCCTCGTCAACAACGCCAGCGCGATCTGGCTGCGCGGTGCGCTGGACACGCCGATGAAGCGCTTCGACCTGATGCAGCAGGTCAATGCGCGTGGCAGCTTCCTGTGCGCGCAGGCCTGCCTGCCGCACCTGTTGCAGGCGCCCAACCCGCACATCCTCACGCTGGCGCCGCCGCCCTCGCTCGACCCGAAGTGGTGGGCGCCGCATACCGGCTACACCTTGGCCAAGATGGGCATGAGCTTCGTCACGCTGGGCCTGGCCGGCGAGTTCGGCCCGCAGGGCGTGGCGGTCAACGCGCTGTGGCCGCGCACGCTGATTGCCACCGATGCGCTGAACATGATTCCCGGCGTGGACCTGCGCAATGGCCGCCGCCCGGAGATCATCGCCGATGCCGCGCACGCGGTGCTGACGCGGCCCGCCGCGGGTTTCAGCGGGCAGTTCCTGATCGACGACGACGTCCTCGCGCAGGCCGGCATCACCGACCTGTCCGTCTACGCGATGGACCCGTCCGCGCCGCTGTTGCCGGACCTGTTCCTCGATTAACCGACCGGCGGCAGCGGATTGAGCGGCGCCGGCAGCTGCGCGCCGCAGCGGCGGCAGAACAGCGCGTCGCGGTCGTGGCCTTCCAGCCCGCAATGGGGGCAGCCGCGGTTGTCGTGGCGGTGGGCGTCCTCGGCCTCGCGCATCGTGCTGGCCAACTCCGCGGTGTAGATGCCGGTAGGCACGGCGATGATGCTGTAGCCGATGAGGATCAGCGCCGAAGTGACGAAGCGGCCGAGGGTGGTCTGCGGCACCACGTCGCCGAAGCCGACCGTGGCCATCGTCACGATCGCCCAGTACATGCTGGTGGGGATGCTGGTGAACCCGTTCTGCGGGCCTTCGATCAGGTACATCAGCGCGCCGGCGATCACCGTGATGGTCAGCACGGTGAACAGGAATACCAGCACCTTGCGCCGGCTGCGCCACAGCGACTGCATCAGCACGCCGCTTTCTTCCACGTAGCGGGTGAGCTTGAGGATGCGGAACAGTCGCAGGATCCGCAGTACGCGCACGACCAGCAGGCTTTGCGCGCCGGGGATGAAGAACGACAGGTAGGTGGGCAGGATCGAGGCCAGGTCGATGATGCCCCATATGCTCACCGCGTAGCGCAGCGGCCGTTTCACCACCGCCAGGCGCAATACGTATTCGGCGGTGAAGGCGATGGTGAAGATCCATTCGACCACGTAGAACCAGTTGGCCCAGCGGTTGTGGATCCACTGCACGCTGTCGATCATCACCACCAGGATGCTGGCGAGGATGGCGTAGATCAGCAGCAGGTCGAAATTGCGTTCCGGTCCGCTGTCGTGGCGGTAGATGATGTCGAACCAGCGTCGCCGCCAGCCTGCTTCGGTGGCCGGGTTGAGCTGCGGGTCGGAGAAGGGTCGCATGCGGGCAT
>Ga0310344_10000528_pt1 | contig 30103 bp, 11 predicted proteins | sample HC15DNA20200_MG_FD_203801 | JGI IMG/M metagenome (GOLD analysis project Ga0310344, IMG submission 203801) | Marine microbial communities from station ALOHA, North Pacific Subtropical Gyre - HC15-DNA-20-200_MG | ecosystem: Environmental > Aquatic > Marine > Oceanic | place: Pacific Ocean: North...
GCCCGTCCCCATCTGCGTCTTCTGTAGCGTCACTGGGGTCATTGGGATCCAGAGTCCATTCATTTCCACCCGTATATATGTCCCCAATCCATCTTCTATGCTTAATTTCCCAGCCATCGGGCATACCATCTCCGTCGGTGTCAGGATTTGTTGGATCAGTTGGCCTGTCGCTGCCTCCACTAGATCCGGTTCCTAGCCAACCCCCAAGGTGGACGTCAATTGCAGAATTTCCGACCTCTGGGTTGCAGAGATATTCTTCGTTGAGGTAGTGGCAATCGAATGAAGATGAATCTAGGAACCACCCCCAGTACTCTTCTCCGTCGGTAAGACCATCCCCGTCAGAATCGGAAACTCTTGGATCTGTACCGTTTAGGCCATCTTCGGAGGAGGAGACGAACCTGTACTCTTCCAAATTACTCCATAAACGGTCGAATCCGTAAGATCCACTGTTATCGATTGATACGCCGTCTGCATCTAAATCCCTGTAACCATCAAAGGGGTCTGTAGGATCGAGCCCATATGCGAACTCCCAGCCATCGGGCATTCCATCTAAATCTGAATCAGAGGAATGGGGGTCCATTGGTGCAATGTTCATGAATCTCCCAGGAGAAATTCCTGCGAAAAGCCACTCAACGCCATCCCTTTCCAACGAAGCCAATGAAGTAACTAGACCTGGGATTTCTGTCTGGTTCAGATAGGTTCCAAGAATCCCATTTGATCCGCCTTCTAAGCACCATGTTCCGTTCATTGATCCCAATATCACCATCCCTTCGAGAGGTAAAACAGCGTGTACATCGTTTGCGCCTGTTAGTAGTCCGTCAATGTTCAGCATTCTTTCACTGTTGAATGCCTCCATAGGTTGAGAAATTAGCAAATCCATGGTGACTTGGTGTAATCCCCCACCCATGCCTATCCATACATCGTCTGAGCCCTGTGCGGACTTCTCGACAACGATGGTGTTTACAGTTGCGGTTTTGGAAGATTCGAGAATGTTCTGAGTGACAAAATCCTCTGCGTTGACCTTATCGAAAATCCACCATGGTTTTGCCGTGTCCTCGGATCCATCTGTTGTATTCCAACCAATTAGGCCGAAGTTAGTGCCTACGAACAATAGAGGGGTTCTTCCGAAGATCTTGACGTGGGCAGCTGATGTTACCGAGGCATTGGACTTGGATAGTAGCGATGAAAGAGACTCAAGATGGATAAAGTTCGTATCGTCAATAATTGCTTCTTCGCTCAATATCGTTTTCCAAGCACTCTGATCCCCCATAAGAAGAATATCTAAATCTATAGATTCTGACTGAAATACCATTATTTCCGAGATACTGCCGATGTCCCTAGTTACCATGGACTCCATCACAGGTAACCCGTTTTCGAGAGGAATAGAGTGAAATCCAATATTTGATCCCAATAGAAGAAAAACCGAGCTTCCGACATTTTGCCTGACCATTGTTTTCATCTCGATTCCCGGGGAGAGCTCGAATGAGGATGTAGTTCCCCTGAATGGATCCAGAACTGTGATTCCATATTTTGTGCCGATCAGCAACCTCTCCCTAACTTGGTCAGAGATAATCGTGTGAACAGAAGAGTCGCCAAGTCTTATTGCCGTTGAGTGATCGAAGCTAATGAGTTCGCTGTGACTAGACATCATTGCCCCCCTGACCCCAGGAATGACATGTCTAGAGTTATCGAAGTCTACCAAGAACTCCTCGAAGTTACTGAATGACTCGCCCCATTGGGAAGTCCCAATGGTAACGTCTTGTGTAGTGAAACCGTCCCTATCGAAATCCCAACCATCAAAATCACTGTCGATGATTGCATCACTTGCATTTAATGGATCAAGGCCATGGTGTGATTCCCAGCCATCTGGGATCCCATCGCCCAAAACTTCCAGGGGGGCGGGTGAAATCTCATCCCAGAAGAAAAAGTCAGAGTCGATGAATCTGGGGTCGCTTCCCATCCAGCCCGATAACCCGGTTGGTCTTTCAAACTGGGTTTGACAGGAGTCGTCTGTAAGTCCGTCAATTGTGCCCCAACACCAAAGTCCATCCCGCTCAGTAATCCAATCATCCGGGGTCCCGAATAGATATTCCTCAGTGTTGGTGAACATTTCGCCGGTATCGATTATTCCGTCGCCGTTGAAGTCGAAGCCATCCCCGCAACCCCAGCTAAAGTCTGCTTCACATCTGTCGAAGTCAACGAAGGCATCACTAGCGTCCAATGGATCGAAATATCTGCATTCCCAGTAGTTATTGGGGTTCATCGGATCGTTTGGGTCCTTCGCGTATAATCCTCCAACTGTACACATATGAACTTCAAATCCATCTGGAATCCCGTCTCCGTCAGTATCGGCAACCCTAGGATCAAGGTATTCCCTCAGACCGGAATTTGTCTCTTCCGGGGCCTTCCCAGTTAGGCTATTTCTATCCTCGAAGCACTTGTCCAAAGTATAGGGCCAACAATACTCCTGTAGTGCTGTTAATCCATCTCTATCTAAATCGGTGATATTGTCGGTTGCATCCGATGGGTCGAGGCCATCTATTGCTTTCTGGAAAGTAGCATATTCAAGGTCCACTGGATTTCCAAATATTACTTCATAAAGGTCGGGAATTAGGTCTCCATCTTGGTCTGTAACGGGGGATTCAGTTCCCTCAGCTAAATTAGGATCAGTGGATGAAACTGGCGACTGGGGGCGAGTTTGGGAAACAAACGCCAGGCTAGAAAGAACCAACAGAGAAACAAGCAAAGCTGTCTGTTTTCGACGCATTCGCACACCGTATTGCAATTTTCTCGTCTTGATGGATTTATCATGCTGATGGAGCGCCGTTCGGACATAGATCTTTGTACCAATGTCCGAGAGTCACGCGTTATAAGAAAATCACTATAATTGGGGTCAAGATTATGGATTGTTTCAAAGGGTGTTTAGATTCGGGTTTTGTCATGAGTCTGGGGATTACGCATCTTGGTTCGGGAAGCAGGGGCAATGCAACTCTAATCACTTCGGATGATTGCAATGTTCTAGTCGATTGCGGATTCAGCCTTAGACAGACAGAGAAGCGGTTGAAAATAGCAGATGTCGAACCAAAATCAGTTGATTCAATAGTAGTGACACATCATCACAAAGATCACTCGGGTTCTGCACTTCAAGCCTCTAAGAAATGGGGAGCTACACTTCACTGTAACCTAGGAACCGCCAAAAGAATGGATTGGAGGCCGATTGAAGAGTGTACTACATTCGGAAATCTTGAGAGGGTAGAGTTCTCATCCAAGATGAGCATGCTAGCAATTCCAGTACCACATGATGATGCAGACAATGTGGCTTTAATTGCGAGCGATGGAGGAGGCAATAGAGCTGCAATTGTGACAGATTTAGGTGAAGCGCCCAAGGATTTAATCACTCATCTTTCAAGTTGCAACCATATTTCCATAGAGGCAAATTATGACCATTCAAGATTGATGGGGGGCCCATATCCTGATTCCTTGAAAAGGAGGATCTCCGGTAGAGGGGGGCATCTCTCAAATGCTCAGACGGGGAGGATTCTTCGTGAGGTCTGCAATCGGGATCTGCAAAGTTTGGTACTCTGCCATCTATCAGAAAAGAACAACGCCCCTCATTTAGCAGAAAGCGAGGTCCTGCATGCAATTGGCGATGCATTCGAAGGTAACGTATCGATTTCTAAGCAATCAGGACCGGAGTTCAGATACTGGACCGGACAGACAGAGCCCAGCAGCATGGCGACTGCATGATTACTTTCCCATTACTGCCCTATGAACCGAATTCTGGACTTCCCTCATTCTTCCAACGGCCCCCAGATCCCTAAATAATGACAAGGATCTCTGAAGGTAGTTCATTCTCTGTGAACGATCGGATTCAACCTCTCCTAGCCTCGCCAGAAGCTCTCCCTGTAGCATCCGGAAGTCATTTGACTCAGCGACTGCGAGCCCGTTAAGGTAATGCTCAGCGGCTTCGTCCCTCCTGCCAGCATCGATAAGGACCTGTCCCAAGAGCATCTCCACCTCTACTGCACTTTGGGGGTCATTTAAGTCGGACAGGGTTTCGAGAGCACCCGAGTAGTGAAGAAGAGCAAGATCATTGTCGGAGACCTTAGCGTAATATCTCCCCAGAACAGCCCGTGATCTGGCATGTAAGAAATCCTGATCGGAGTCCTTGGTGTTCTCATAAGAAAATAGTGCATGCTCCCTAGCCCTGTCAAACTCTCCCATTTCGATGAATGCAGAGGCAAGTCTGATCCTTTCTTCATTTAGCTCTGGGACTTGTTCTTTTTCTAGAAGATCCTCCACATTTCCATAAACTTCGAGGGCTCGGCGCAAGTCTTTCCTCCTGCGGAAAATACTCCCCATGTTGTTGTAACTTCTAGCCGCACCAACGGCATCCCTGATGTCAATCTGAATTTTCAGAGCATTTCTATGTAGTTCTAGAGCATCCTCCATAGCACCACGCTTGACGGCGATATCCGCTCTAGCAGTCAAGAGGCGTGCAAGCTCACTACTTGGCTCTCTTCCTCCGAGGTGCTTGGTTGCAGAGTCGTACTCTTGCTCCGCCTCATCCCACCTTCCCTGTATGGTCAGGATATCCCCCCTTAGTTCCCTAATCAGACCCCAGCTTCTAGAGTCAAAATCAGCGCTTTCTAGTGAGTTGAGAATGGAAAGAAGTTCTGTGTGGCCCGAACTGATCAGGCCATGGCCCTCCGTTAGCAATACCTCGGCAAGGCCCTCTTCGTCACCAGTGTTCTTCAGGTGGTGGATGAATTCAATCCTATCTGCTGCGCTACCCTTCCTACCCCTATACCAATTTACAGCAGCGGAATGGAGATCAATCTTCATGCCATCATCCATTGAGCGCATTAAGAATTCGCGGACCAAATCGTGGACGTCGAAATTGTCTGCGTCAGATTGACGCGCCAGGCCCTTCTCGACCAATTCGTCAAGAAGGTCGATTCCTCCTTCCACCTGTTGAATGGCTTGGATAGGAACTGGCTCACGGAATACCGCGATTGCACCAAGAAGTCTTTTCTCGGATCCGGAGAGTCTACTGAAAATCTCCTTTTCAACGAATGCTTCTAGGGTTGCGTGGAAGGTCTCTGCTACGTTCCCCCTGTTGATAAGTTCCAGAATTAATGGATGGCCTCTGGAAAGCGAGTAAATATGAGAAAACTGATCTGTGTCCATTTTAGGCATTGCAGTTAGAATTTGTCTACTCGACGCTTCGTCTAGGCCCTGCAGAGGCATCACCAGTGTCACGATATTTCCAGATTGGTCTGATTCTGGGACAACCATCCTGAATGATCTTGAGAACATCACAAGTCCTACTTGCTTTAGATTGTGAATCCTGAGAGTTAGTTCCTTTAGAATTGAGTATAGGGTTTCGTCGCCTACCTTGTGTAAGTCGTCAATAACTATCAGAGAAGGGGATTCGGAGAGTCCGGCCTCAATCAGATTTACTGCCATGCTAGTCTGAGGAACTGCTGTTGAAGCTAGGTAGTCGGACAAGTCGTTGTGCCCGATTGAGGAAAGCCATTCCGCACATGCCTCCAGGAACGCCCTAGACCCCTCCCAATCCTGGCACCTATGGTAGATAAGGTTCCTTCTGTGAGTGAACCGGTCTAGAATTTTGGTCGATAGAGAAGTCTTCCCAATTCCAGCTATCCCTGGAACAAGGATGGAGGCAGACTTGGCATCAAGTAGATTGGCCATAATATCTAATTCCTCTTCTCTACCATAGAAGCGACGTGACCTGGGGAGGTCGTTCAAGTAAGACACTAGTTGCTTTTCAATGTGTTTTGATAGGTCTCTCTCAATCAACTCAGAAGTGAGTCCGGACAGGTCAATTGTTCCCGAATCTTCCATGTACCGCAGCATGTCGACGTGCCTTAGGGGGAGTTCTACTTCCTCTAATGCCTCAGAGAGGGTCATGGTCTCGGAACGCCCATCTGGATGAATAATCCTCACGGTACTCTCTGAGACTCGTGTCCAAATTTCATCTGCTACCTTTGCCCCTTCCTCTGTTAAGAAATATGCCTTTCTCTTCCTAGAAACACCAGTGACGTGTACCTGTCTTTCGATTAGTTGGCCTGCCTCCTTCATTCCTGAAATTGCCCTAGGAACGTTGGACCTTGCAATGGATACGGCATTTGCTATCCCCATCTGCGACAATGCAAAGGGGACCTCAACCTTGTCGCTATGATCGATATAATCGCTTAGATGAAGAAATATCCTCTCCTGAACACCCGGACGCGATGCCGCCATGGTAGCCATGTCACTCAACCCTCAGGCCCACTCAATAATGTTAGTAGCATCTGGCAGCAAATCATTCTTGGAAATCGGGATCCGGTACCCATTCCTCCGTGGAAGAGTCCCAAAGCCACCCCGGATGGTCATCATACTTCTCAAGACTAGTTTCTTTCTCAATATTATCCCCGTACCCTTCTGGGATCTCCACAGGAGTCTTCCGTAAGTCCTCATCCTCGATTTCGATTCCTACGAAACCGCTGAAGTAGGCTAGAGCGGTAAGAGCGAGGACTGCTGAGAATGCTAAAACAATGATCATCGACCAGTTAGTGGAAGAATCCACTGGTTCTCCCTTGCTAATTGATTCGACGGTGGTTGTCTGGCCGCCATATGTGAATTGGGGAGTTGAAGAGTCTCCCTTAATCCTTGATCCTGGAATACCCAACTCCCATGTTCCGTCTTCTAATACAAGGGTAGTAGCGACTGGGACGCCTCCGATTGATACCGTGACCTGCTTTCCAGGCAGTCCTACGCCGGAGTAGATGGCATATTCTTCTTCATCAAACCAATTCTTTTCGGGTTCCTGGATGTAGAACTCAAGAGGAACTACGCGAAATGTCACAGGGTCAGAGTTTGCCCTAGAGTCCCATGCATCTGTGGCAATGAAAATTACATTGTTAAGTGTCCATGACTCGATATTATCGTCGAAGAACTGCATGTCAGCTGGATCGTATCGTGCTACCCCATCAGTTCCTACACCGACAACCAGGGCATGGCGGTCGTCAGTGTTAATCGATGTGTCATTGTAAACAGAGATAAACTGGATGTCATTATCCAAATCAGAGAAGAAATCCTTTAGATCTATCTCAACAGTTGTACACTTGTCTACGGAATTTGACTCTGTGTCGCAATATAGTATAATTTCGTTTTCCCAGCCTGTTGAGTCGAATGTCGGTTGGTTATTTCCTGCGTTGGGTGGATTGTCTGCGGTAATTGTTACCTCCACCCAGCCACTGAAGTCTATCCCATCGTAGGATCTGAACCTTAGCAGATACTCAGCATCATGGCGTAACTCAGTAGTGTCCCATTTCATTTCCCATTCGCCGTCTTGGGTGAACTCACCAATGCTCTGCTCGAATACTGTCACGTAGTCGTTTGAGACATCCTTGACTTCTAGATCGACCCTAGTAACGATCCCGTCGAAATCCCTCGCAACACCTTGCAATATGGTTTCAGTAGACGTAGAAATTCTGGTTCCGGAGTATGGTTGGTTGACGCTGATTGTGGGTTGACTGTTCCGGTTGTCTATGGTCAAAGTGAGTATGACGGGTTGGCACTCATCCGTGAATCCGTTGCAAAAGTCTGAGTCGGATGCCCAGATTGTGAACGTGTATGTCGATAGGTCTCTGGGCCTAGATCCGAAGTCCCACGTCCATTCCCAAGTTCCGTCCTCGTTCGACTCAACTGGAGTGGTAACCTGGTAGTTCGGGCCCTCAATCAACATATACACCAAACCGATGTCTTTGTTGCATTCAGATGGGCAACCATATGGGTCCTGAGCATATCCTTCGAAAACCACTTCGCCGCTGTCGTGAGAAGAGAATGAGCTGGGTGAATTGACGAAAATACTTGGAGGCTGGGTGTTGAGTTTTATTGTCCTCGACACCACTGGACTGAAGTCTATCCCATCGTAGGATCTGAACTCAAAGGTATAGTCCCCTTCCCCTGCCAAACCGGTTAGATCTATTTCATAATACCATGTTCGGAAAGGTCGGTTGTGCCTAGTTACCTCTCCCTCGGAAGCACCGCTAGTGTCGATAGCAAGCTCTGCGTCCTCCCAAGAGCTTGTGAACGGGTTCTTCACTTGCACGGAGTGAACGTACCCTCCTTGGTCCCACTGAGCCAACTCGTCTGTGGCATAGCTGTTTGCCAACTGACCGTCATGGGCACTACCGGTGATGTTTACAACACGCCGGAAGGAGTGACCATTATCTTGAGTAACCATCACCTTCGGTGCTACGTTCTCCAAGTGTGCAGTTTCCTGCAAAGAGGCCTCTTCTAGGGTGAATTCGCCATTATAGTACCCATAACCGAACCTATAGGCAGTGTACCTGTAGAGGGACATCTCCCTGGTCCCAGCCGAGTAGTCGCAGCTTGGATCATTGGTGTCAATGACCAAATCTCCGTCATTGTCTATCCCATCAGAGCATGAGTCTTCGTACTCATCATCAGCGAATCCATCAGGATTGTCTCCGCCTCCGAGACCTCTGAAGTCAAGATGGAAGTTTGATGGTAGAGCAATCCAAGGAGTGAAGCCATCAGTTCCAGTGTTTACTCGGTACAGGTCGTTCCCCATAGCGTCCTCTACCAGTACCATAGCATCGCTTACCTTTTCACCGTTTATCAGAGCTTGAAATCTAACCAGCTCCGCCCTACTGACCTGGACGGCGAAGTGGGTGGGCTGAGTAGCAATCTTGACCTTTGAAAGATCAAGGTTAGTTAGGTCTGCGAAAGTGAACACTGTGGAGTTGTTATCCATGCTAACACCAAGAGGGAAGTTTCTGGGAGTCATGTTTTGACAATTGTTGCAGTCCTTAACCGGAGTGGGGATAATCGCCCCTTGGAAACCGTTCTCAGGCCATGCCTCTTGGTCTGGCCAATAAAGACGAACGGGATATTCTCCCGACGGTGGAGAGGGTATGTACTCAGATTGGGCCGTTACTGAGCTCTTGGTGATGTTGTAAGTTGTCTCGACTTGGTGCCAGTCATTATCTGAGAAGTACCCCAGAGAGCCAAATTGCTGGGAATCTGAGTAACCGCTGTCATAATTCTTGATTACTGCTCCGGTCTTCGGGACGTCAAAGGAGTTTCTCTGTATATCGAGAAGAGACCCGATGGCCCTGATACCATCTGAACTTCCGCTAGCTGTAATGACATTGTCATACATTGTTACCCCCGTGACGTAGGCATGAACAACTGGACACGGGAATTGCCCGCCCCAGTGAGTATTGCTGTTGCAAGTCCCAGTTCCGTCATATGAAATGGAGTTGTTTGCTAGTAATACCCTCGATGCAGATCTCATCCCTCCACCAGAGTAATACCCTGCACTCACGGGAGTTAGGGTTGTCTCGAAAATTGAGTTGTTCTCTGCAACAACATCGAATGAGCCCACGAGCCAAAGTCCGAAGTAGCCGCCTACAGGCCCGATCGCGTTTTCGTGAATTTGTGCCTCGCTGTTGTAAATAACGATGCCTGACCCCCCACCAGCGCCTTCAATGTCGTTGTTCATCAGAGTAACTAATGCTCCTGCCGCTGCGTAAATACCATGACCCTCTACGGTTGTGATTTCGTTGTTGGAGACATCGAAACCGAAAGATGTCGAGCCTACGGCCTTCTTTCCGTTGAAGTCCAAGCCGTTGCAGTTGACGTTCATCACAGTGTTTGTTACACTCCCTGCTGACGTCCAGAGGCCTATTCCGAAGTCTCCAGATAAGATCTCGGCGTTATCAATCTCTATGAAAGAGTCCTCGGCCCAAATCGTGGCCCTTCCACCATCACGATTACCGCATCCATTATCTGTCCCAGTTAATGTGATGTCGGATAGCATGAATGGGCTAACTGAAGAGCCAGATGAGTAGATTTGTAGTGCTGCTCCAACTATGCTTCTACTCTCATCCACCCCAACGGCGAATTGGCCTCCATTGAATGTCGGCTGGGCTAGATTAGTTGTTAGCACGCTTGAAGTGTTTACCTGGCTGAAAGATAACTCGGTGAGAGTGGGGCTAGCCCCGTCAAGAACGAGTGCCGCGTAGCGGAACTCCCCTACTGCTGAGATGTAATGCGGAACTCCCCACGCACCCTCGAACGAAACGTACCTCAACTCAGTCTGGGACAGATCGATGGAGCTCCTCATTAGAATGCCCTCATTGCAGGAAGGATCATCGATCCAAATCTCCTGATTGCCATAGCTCATCCCATAGCATTCCCCTGTTGCACTTCCGTTCTCAGGGTCCTGCCATGTTAGAGTGATTTGCATCGCAGGGCCCCCGTTGGAGGAGGCGCCACAAGATGAGGCCCCGGCACAAAGGCTCCCGCGAACATCAAGGTGAGTCCCGTTCTGGAAGACAATAGTTGCTCCGGGATTGATGATCAGCTTAGCCCCGGGTGCAACAGTTACGTCGCCCGAGAGGGTGTGGACTCCGGCCCAGGTTTCTGTTCCGGTAATGGTGCCCTGGGTGGTTTCGTTTGAAGCAATGGCCGTGCCGGCGGGCAAAGCAAGCGAGAGTAAAATACTGAGCAAAAATAATGCCGTCAATGAAAGGGACCTTGGTCTTCCGTCCCGCGCCATATGCCTTGGACTCCATCCAGCCAATTTAACCATAGGGACGACGAGTATCATCCTTAAGCATAGATTTCGATAGGAAAACTACTCAATCCCTAATTCGAGAGACACTTGGTTGGACCACTCTAAGGCATCTAGAAGGCCGTAACCGGACTTTGAGTCGTGGGTGGAGGCTTGGTTGGATGCTGGTCTTGCAGAATTTGCCAGGGCCACCTTGACTAAATTCATTTCCTGCTGGTCAATTATTCCATCTTCACCGGAAATCGACTCACCGTGGATGGAGAGAATCAAAGCAAGTGCCCCTGCGACGATCACTGTTGAGTCGCTAGTTCCCGTGGAGTAAGCGTATGGGGGCTCTCTGTCGTTAGAGATACAAGACCAAAGTAATACACCGGGAGCTAAAATCTCTGGCTTCTGATTGGGGAAAGAGCGGTCTTCTCCCGTTTCTGGATCTATGGGGGATCCTTTCGTGCTGTCCCCCCATGGATTACCACCTTTGTCATGGGCACCTACAGCGATAACACCTGGAAGACTAGCCGGTGTAGAAACATCAGTATTGTTGGATTGAGGATCGCTGTTACCTGCAGCTGCTACGACAAAAATTCCATCATCTAGGGCCTCTTGAACTGCTTCTACGGTCTCTGACGTGGAAGTAACTCCCGACCCAGGTTGGCTTCCTAGGCTCAAGGAGATAACATCGGAACTCTGTGAGATCCTGCACCATCTGATAGCCTGCGAAACCATCCTCTCGTTTCCCGACTTTCCGTCCGGCCCAAGAGCTATAGCGACAGAGAGGGAGACTCCGGGAGCTGCTCCCCTGTAAGTCCCATTAGCTACAAGCAGTCCAGCCATCAGAGTACCGTGGCTATCGTATCCGATGTCTCTAATCTCATCGTTCTCTTCTAGGTAGAAATCTCGGAACCCATGTAGTTTCAACATGGAGAAGTCGGGGTGGGAGATATCTATGCCAGTGTCGACTATACATACGCGAATACCTTCACCAAGAGTTCCGGTCGATTGTAGGCCCCTTATGCCGCTATCCTCGTATGCCCATTCAGAATCTGGTAGTACTTCACCGAGTAGCGGCGCTATAGAGGGGTATAACATGATGAACGACAATATAATCGCCGAGAATCCTACAGCACCCCATGGCCAGAGGAACCTGACAATCGGACCCATTGGCCACCTGAGTTCCCTGGCTTCCTTGTCGCTGATACCATAGGCTTCCCCCGGATATCCGGGTGCATCGCTGTCGACGGCAGTCAAGAGGCTAGGATCTTCGGGTTCTGGCATTAGTTCCAAGTGCTGGATTCCCCTCATGGCCGATCCCCTAAATAGCGCTGTTAGTGTTAGTATTAGAACGGGGCGCTAATTCTTCTTCCAGGCCTTCTAGTGAAGTATAGTAAAGCAACTAATAGTAGGATGATGAAAACATATGCCATGTACTTGAGATTGTCATTATCCACTGAAGCCGCCCACAATTGTGCCTCGTAGACACACGAAGCCTGGCCTTCGGAGAGAGAGTTGCATGCCTCGATTTCTTCTAATGGCTCGCCTTCTATTTCGAACATGATGTAATACTTCTTTGACTCTTCGAACTGGGTGTAATCCATGTTGATGAAGAAGGCTGATTCGCTCATTGCGAAAACCGAGCCGGAGGAGCTGGAATTGACTCCAACCTTAGTCAGGCATTTGATATCCTCGCAGAGTGTGGCAAGAAGGGTTACGGTTTCTGCGTCAACATTTCCGGAGTTTGAGATGTTAACCGAATAAGTCTCGATTCCTCCATAGCTGGCGAAAGAGCCTCCAAGGAGTCGTACTGATTCCCCTACAATCGATAGAGAAGGGGCGTCCAAAACTATAGTAGCTTGGAATGGATATGAGTTGTTTGATGAGTCAGTAACCGAGAAGTGAATGGTTTCTGTGTAGTCACTGAGTAGTTCTTGCTCCGAAACAGGGACTAGGGTGAATGTAGACAGACCATCCGTGAAAGGTGAAACTGGCTGGGTCATTGGACCTGAGACTTCCCAATAATCGGAGTTCTCGAATTGGAAGTAGAATGTCTCGTCGGCGTTTCCTAGATTCTTGAACGGGACCTGAAGTGGCACAATACTATCACTTGGAGAGAAATATACAATCTCTTGGAATTCCTCGGAAAGCTCTATTCCAGATGTTTTCGGTATGCCCACGGTCAACTCCGTCTGCGTCGAATATCCTTGGATCGTTGAAAATTTAACTAGGACCATATGACCTTCGGGGAAGTGGTGGGCAACGCTACTGTTTGCTGGTGTAACCCTGACATTGATAGTCGAGGTTTCTACATTCTCTAGGCCCATGTCGAAAGAAATTGACTCCTGCCAGTCGCCGGTTGAGTTCTCGAATTCGACCTTCCAGAAGATTCCATCCATTCCAGGTACTGTACCCGTAACCACGTATGTGTCGAAGGAGTTGTGCCCTTCATAATCAATACTCAATGTGAATTGAGCAACCTCATATTGGCAGTCTTCCAAGCAATCTGAGTCCGCCAGTACTACGTCTATTCTAGGTTGTGAGGAGGTTGAAACGGCTATGTCTTGCTTTGAAACCCTCTCTATGCTGAGTGTCTTCACTGGAGTGTCTTGGCCAGCTCTGATAGTGACTCCTTGCCCGCCAGAGTAAGTAACGTTCCTGCCATCCTCATCGAGATCAAACTCACTTGAAATTTGTACAGTTCCAGTAACAACGAGCAACGATAGAGTGCCGTCCTGGTTCAATTGCTCAGACCAGGACATGCTGCCGAATTCGACTACTAGATCGTAGTCTTCTATCTCGGAAAGTTGGTGCTCCGCTCCGTTGAAGTCTATCCACTTGGTGTCTAAATTCAAAACCCCACCTATCGTTAGTTCGGATTCTATCGATGCGCCTTCGACACCTACCTCCAAGGGGGAAATCGAAATCAGATTTTGGCAATCTGAAGATTGGGCGTCTGTATATGCATATACAACCCAACTACCTGGTTGAACGGATGAAACCCATCCTCCGGTCCAAATAGAGGAGTTACTAGTCTTGATGACAGTGACTCGGTCACGGGAAATTCCATGCGTCGGTATTAGGACAACCTCCCAATCACCGTTTGAGATGCAAGCCTGGTCCGGGTAGGAAACATGTCCCGAGACTTCAACCTCGCCTGCAGTGATTTCGATATCTTCAACCACAGATTCGTTACCCAATTCTACTGACAGAGTAACATTTCCGAATCCTTCCCTAACTACGAATAGGTCCCAAGAACTCTGTGCAGGGAGGAATGTTGACCATTCCCCGGTGGAACCAGTCACCAATTCATGAGTAGGGGGTGCAAATCCGGGATTTTCTGAAGAGAGGTTGACCGTCGCGTTACCTAGGCCTTCGAAGAAACCGGGAGAGTCGTCGTCGTCTAAGTCCCAGAAGACCCGACCACTTAGTTGAACCAGCCTCTGCACCGATAGAGTAACTTGGTGGTCCACTCCAACAGTTACCCCTGAGTCGACTAGCGAGGTGTTCTCGAGTAACATCCTGATGCCGTCTGGGTTGGTCTCATTCATCTCAACGTTCCACTGTCCAGGAGTAAATCTGACCTCCAGAGGCAGCCCTAATCCAAAGTATTGCGTAGAGAAGGAACCTAGTCCCTCTTGGGATGTGAAAGTGAGTTCCATCATCTCCAGATCGGGACCTCCCCCTGTACTGGAATTCAACTCGATGGTGACGGTTGCTAGTTGTGAAGTATAGAAATCGTATGTGCTATCAGCTGTGGACTTGGAAACAGAGATTGCCCTTCTCAAGCCTTCGTGAACTCCTGAATTGCTCTCAAATTCATCGATGATGACCACCCATTCACCTTCGCTGATGTAATCCACAATCCGCCCATTCTCATCGGTAATGAAAGTCTGAATCCATCCGCTATTAGTGTCTAGCATTGTGACTTGGTGGTTCACCAAAAGATCCGCACTCTCGTTCCTGAATGTTATGTTTACCAGCCAAAGAGGCTCGAAACCGACGGATCTATTGATTTCAGATGGGTCTAGCCCGACGTCGAAAATCTTGTTTATGTCGTATAGAGTATCGAAGAGTTCTCCGGCGGAGGAGTTTGCTCTGTCGACTACAATCCTGTACTTTCCTGGCTCCAGAGAGACCTGTGCCCTTCCATCAGAAACCCATTCTTGGCCGTCTAGACTGACTGAGTAGCCCGACCCGTTAGAAGTAAGAGGCTTGATCTGGAATGGGTATGATACGGGTGTTCCGTTGGATACGTTGTTTTCTCCATCGTGGTCTATGAAAAAGTCGATATTCACGGTACTGTTTTCCTCTGGAATGATAAATAGCTCTATGTCCACCGAGGAGTTGATCTCACGGATAACAGAGCTTGATCCCATTTCACCTGCATCTAGTGTGAAGGACCAGTTCCCGAGGGGCAGTAGCATCTCGAACCTACCAAGTTCGTCGACCTCGACCCGCCAGACGGAGTCAGTATTTCCGTCCATGTTGTTTGCATGAGCATAAACAGGACGCCATCCCGAGAAGCCCTGGTTGTACGTGTTTCCTTCTCTGTTGAGGCTAGCACTTCCGAAGATTACCATGGCATTCCTAAGTTCGATGCTGATGTCGTCCATTCCCTCTGTGACTTGGAACCTTGTCCCATTAGACATGAATCCACCTGCTCCAACCATCCTCTCAACTGTGGCGTCCACGAAGGCCCCAAGAGGGAGGATTACACTGAAGTTCCCATTTGAGTCGGTTGTTGAAGCAAGAGAGAATCCACCCCATTGGAATGTAATGTCCTGGAACGCCACAGGGCCTCTGGAAGTTTGCAATTCGGGAGAGTCCTTGTTGGAACTATCTATCACACTTCCATTAACAACTTGGCTAACAAGGAACTCGAATGAGGAGTTGATATCCTCGGTGCCTACACTGATTCGTTGCCATAGTTGCTTTTCTTCGTTAAGGGTGTGGTTCAAGACCCAAATTCCTGGTGAGAGTTCGGCAAAATATGATCCAGAAGTGTTGTCGAAGGATACGCTCACAGGTTCTATAGATTGGTTCTCGGATCGGAATTTCAATTCTAGATTCTCGACGCTTTCATCTCCATCTGTGAGGGTGAATGTGATGTCAGAGGTCTGTGGTACTACAGACGGGAATGCTGCAAGTATGTCTTGGTCTGATTCGAAGATGTAGGTCTCCGAAATCTCTGGGAATCCATCATCGTCCACGTCCACCTGGACTAGATATGAACCGGGGATTATGGGTCCAATCTCGAATGATCCATCTTCCTCAGGAAGAACGGAGCATGGGGGAGAGACAACAGTGCTACATTCGTGCAGAAATTCTTCTGAAGAACTGTTGATTGGGAGAATAATGAGCTCACTTGAAAGTGGGTCTCCTGAGTGAAGGGAGACAGCTCCCTTGACGGCTCCACCGGAAATTGATACAGGAATCTGAGAGTTCGATGGATTTAGAGGGATCTGGAAATATTCACTCAGTTCTACAACAATGCCACCTCCAAAGTCTACAGATACAGAGTATTCCCCAGGTAGGGCGTCAACAATATGGAAAGAACCCGGACTGACCATGGGGCCACTGAAAACCCCATCTCCAGAGAATGTTCCTGATCCGTTTATAGTGCCGTAGGAATCAAGGTTTTGGGATGAGTCTGTTACGAATGTTCCGGATCCGATGAAGGTAGCTTGGAATAGGCTTCTTGTGTATTCGCTGACACCTTCAGAGGTAAATCTCCCAGATGCGTTTAACGTGCCGTTGACTAGGTAGATTCCATCATCAAAGGAACATGCTTGAGAGCCGTTCGGTACCTCGTTATCCATACATTCTGGGACAGTGTCGGAGATTTCCCCCTCTAGCGTCCCGCGACCTGTGAATTGTCCGTCACCGGCAATACTGTGGTTGTCGTATATTGTCTGGGTGTGGGTACCTGTGAATTCGCTTACTGAGGCAGCCCCCTCGGAAACTACTGTACCATTGCCATAGAATGTAACCTCTCCGAGACCAGTGAATCTCAGAGATTCGCCCTCTAAGCTCCCATTAGAGGTTGAAGTCACATAGGGCTGTATCGTGATCTCATCTGAGGTCGGCGTGAGTATCATGTCTGCTGAGAGAACTGGTTCACCATCGAAGTCAAGTTGGCCTGACCATGAAAGTACCCCTGATGCAGCGGAAGGTGAAACGGTGATTGAAGCATCAATTATCGATTGTCCGTTACTGTGACCATCTGTGCGAGAAATGTTAACTATCGTATGGGTGAGCCAAGTGGACCCGTAGACGTTTCCTAGAATCCCAGTCACTGGATTTACATTCCTGTTCTGCGGATCCTCTGTGAAGAGCTCACTCATCGCATAGCCCATTCCCGTCATAATCGAGGTTCTCGCTTCTTCCAAGTCGGTTTCTCCTGAGAATGCAGAAACTCTAATCTTGCCAGACGGGACGGTGAAGGAGAATTTCCCATTCTCATCTGCTTGGGTGCTTCCTATAGGGATCCAGAATGTCCTAGAGTCGCGGTCAATTACATTTCCTTCCAAATCCACATCCTCTTCCCCACTGAAGGCATCCCTCTCTATCAGCAGCCTAGCGTTGGGTACGGGTCCGATCCCATCAAGAGTTACAGTGCCCTCAACTGTTGCACCGCTGTAGTATTTCAGAATCTTTACGAACCTGTTGGAGTCGTACACAGTACCGCAATACTGATCCAGCTTCGCCCCTGTCTCGTTAGTTTCACAATGGGCACCATCAGTGGGATCGTACCAATTAGAAATCACGAAATGGTTCATCATGGCGCCGGGTAGTGACATAGCACCCTCCAGGTAGCTTCCGGGGGATCCTGAAAGAGCACTTGGAGCAATCCACGCTGAAGGGGAGTCTGCATCGCCAGCAATTCCCCCTGGAGAGTCGAGGCCAAGAGAGGATGTCCCGTAACCTACGTAGGCTCTAGCAACCATGGTTTCGAAGAACTCGGCGGAATGCTGGTATTCGATATCGTTGATTGCAATCATTTCATCTGCGGTTGATGCTCCTGATGCCTGGGATCTAATATCCTCCAGATAGCTTGCCTGATATTCATCGGAGGTCATCATTCCCTGGTTTGTCTCGTATGTTGTGGTAATGTATGTGTCAAGGTCCAGTCCAGACAAATGAGTAGGTGCGTGGAAGATTCCAGTTGTTTGGCCTCTGTGGTAGCTCTGATAATCCGCGTTATACTTGCCACCCAGAGGATAAAGCCTGTTGTCAACAGCGAAATATCGAATCTCGTGGTTCCTAGTTGTAATGCCACCCTCGTAATCTGTCACTTCGTATGTGTCAATAGAGGAAATTCCATCATAAATATCCACAAGTTCGTTAAGTTCGAATGCAGTAATCAAGAAAGCTCGCATCATCCCGAACTTTGCATTGGCCCTGTGTAGCCCGGTCGAGATGTCGTAGTAGTCCTCGAAAAGGTCTTTTGTGTATCTATATCCACCCATGTCATAGTGACTGGGATCTTCCATAATTTCGTATGATGAGGATGATCCTCTTGCCTCGTCGAAAAGTGACTTTGCAGCCGATTCGTTCGTGCTTGGTTCTCCGTAATTCTCACCATCCTTCAAAACTAGCCAGACCTCGTCAGTTTGAGGTATTCCGTTATTGTCCAGCAAGTGACCATGGAGTAGTTCGGTTGAGCCATATACCGCCTGTAGTGCCATTGTCCTGTCCATAACAAACTGTCTACAACTATCGCAATTACTATTCGAGATGATTGCAGAGAATTCTTCAATCTGTTCTTCCGTCATTGAGGACTCCAGAACAACTCTGAAATCTTCGCTCATCTCTCCACCATTCAAGTTTCTATCACCTAAAGCAAGCGTGGCAATGAACAAAGATAGTGTGTCCTCCTGACCTGCCGATAATAGCATAGCTCCGCTATTTGGTATACCTGATTGGAAGTTATCAGCAACGGTCGGATGTTGCCCCGAAGTAAGTGCTTGGAAACCATAATCCCACCAAGAGACAAATGCCGGTCTTTGGCTGAACGGAGTAGAATTATCCTGCTTCGACAGCCAGTCGTAGGCTTCATTCCATCCTTGTGTGTTGAAGCTAGGGCCGAATGTCCCCATGTACCAATGCCCAGTTTCAAACGGTTCGTACGGATTGCTGTTCATCACAGAAAACAGGTTGAAGAAGTCCTGCCTAAGGATGTCTGGAGCGATGTCATATATACTCTGGTCAACTTCATAGGCGGACTGCTCGCCCCTCGGGATTCCAGAGTCTATTCCGTAAGTGGCATGCTGAGAGCTGATGAGGAGAAGAACCAGAATCATTGCTGGAACTCCAGGTCTTGACTTGGTAGCAGGCCAGAGAGATCTGAATCTTGTTCTCGGAGTTCCAATTCCTGAGTTCCTCCATACCTTGGAAAACGCTGAGAAGTTTGAGCTCCCCCATAGCATCGAGATGCCTATCCCGCCAGCTACTGCCATGGGTGGGGTCGCGTTGATTATGAAACGGCCAGCGGTCCATGCCATGTAGGTTGCGATAATGGTCCAAAGGCCTAGTAGAGTGAGACCGGACTTGCTCTTCCTGCTTCCCCTCCAAAGAAGAACGAAGGAGCACCCTATTGCTATCAAGGCTACAATAGGTCCGTACGAAGCGAATAGAACACCTCTGTCGGGAGCCTGTGCCTCTCCGATGGTACCGAAGATCTTGTTCTTAGAGAAATAGAAACCTCCGGTGAAAAGAATATCCCAGCCAGCGTAGATTTCTGTAACCTGAAGTAAAAACAGTAGGGCCAGAATGGTACCAAAAAGTGCCGAACCCCCCATTACAACCAGTAGCCAGGGCTTATCTCTGAAGGAGCTAGATACCCAGCCCACTGCGAATGTGAAGCCGATAATGTAGAACATTGGTTGCATTCCACTTGGCGCAAATAGAAGGTTCATTCCGGGCCAAGCATAGAATGGGATGGGGATGATGATTGAAGAAATCATCATCTGAAGAGCCGCGGAAGTGAATTGTAAGCTGTCCTTTCTACGGAAAATGTTGACTGCCACTTGGAATGAGTATGCTAGGAATAGTATTCCAGGCCCATATACGAATCCCTTCCAACCCAGAGCCATCACTGCGAAGGCTATTCCGGACATGGTTGCGTTTGCCATTAATGCAGGATTTCGCTGCCATGTGTCCCTCATTCCAGCCAGTATGTACAAGGGATTTGTACTGGTCTTCTCAAAGACCTCCTTGTGCTCTAGATTTTCAAGGGCCCTCATCCAGAAATAGAACGCAATTGCAAGGAACAACATCGCGAAGGAGTCGTGATCCGACATTGCGAATGTTGACCGGCTCATGTGTCCGGGCATCAGTGCTATCAGCCAAGCCGCGAAAATTCCCGAACGCTTGCTGTGAGCCCTTGTCGCGATTCCTGCGATTGGGAGTACGATCAGTGCACCGTATATTGCTGGGAGGGCGGACATTGACCACCATACTGCTTGGTCCGGTGAGATCTCTAGTAGCCAAGAAAGCGCGAGAGCGCCTAGTGCCAGAGACCACGAGAAAAGGGGTGGCCTCGGGTTAATGCCCCCTGAGGGGTAAGCCCTATCATGATCGAAAATTAAGTGGCTTCTTTCGGCGATTACGTAGTCCACGACCCGTTTCATATACCATGGGTCAGACCCGCCAGTCATGTCCCAAAGACCAGTTCCAGAGGCATTCATTGCTGGAATGACATTCCATGCCGTCCTGACAACGAGTGCGACAACGAATGCAAGAGACACCATCATGATGTAGGAGTTCTCGTCCCACCAAGTCCGGAATCCGCTTCTATCCCTTCTAGGGGCAATGTCACCGAAGGCCCCTCTTGATGCGAAGAAGATTGCGAAGAAGTTCAGCCAGAAACCAAGGAAAAACCAGGTAAATGATCCAATGAAGCCTGTCTCAGAGAATAGAGAGGGAAGCTCATTTCCAATCTCGTGGAGGTGCCCAATAGTGTATAAAATCCAGTTTATTGCCAGCATAGAGCTTAGCACATGCCACCCCTCTGCCCTGAAAAACGAAAATGTAAGTACTACGAAAGCCGAGAAAAGTGCCCATACCACTCCGAGATGGCTTCCTTGAGCGAATTCGGCGAGGTCGCTAATCTGCCCCACCCAAATCACAGGTATTAGGAATCCTATGAATATCAATGAGGGATATGCCAAGACTTCCTTGTTTTCAGTAAATAGTGGAATCCTGGAAAACAGCGACCCAGTGCTCCTCTCTTCCAGAGTCCCCCGAAGCAAAATCATTACCACAAAACCCAAAGAAATCGAAGCAAGCCAGAATGAGAAGAATGCACTCCCTAATGAGGCCCTTTGAACGTCCAATAGGGCTGAGGATGCGGATTGGGCAATTCCTAGGTGAGCCCCATAGAACCCGGCGAGTCGAATCCCCAGTATTGTGGAGAGGAAAACTGAGGATGCTTCAAATTTCCCAGATTCATGCAGAATCGCAGTTCCCAAACCTATGATCACAAATGTTGCAACGAACATGTTGTCGAAATTTGATGGATCGGACCAGTTCGCGACTAGTGAAATAACCAGAAGAGTAATGGAAAGGGAGATAACTCTCATTGTTCCAGAATTGATAGGGATTATTGATGTTGACCTGCCTGCGCAGGCTGGCAACATCGCAGAAAAAGTAATCAGAATGGATGCGGAAATGTACTCGCTGTCAACTTCTCTTCCTTCTAGTTGAGAAGCAGCAATCAGCAGCCCCAGCAGGGAAAGTGAGATTGCGATAGGCACTCCCATTCTGGATACAAATTGGCTATCCCCAGATGCATCAATCTCAGTTTCCATCCCATCCACCGAACCTAGTTACCTTCAACCTAGCAGCGCGGCGACCCAAACGCTTGTTTTAACCGTTCGTAGAACGGTTGCAATATAGGGCATCGAGATTAGGTGGCAGAATCATGACCGAAGAGCACGGATTCCTATGTCTTTCCTATAGTGTGAGCCTTCTAAATCAATTCCCTCAATTAACTGGTACGAGGCATGCAAAGCCTCACCTAGGCTGGGTGCTATTCCGGTAGCAGAGAGAACTCTCCCTCCTGAGGAAACAAGATTGTGTTTGTTTTCTATTCTCACTCCGGACAGATGTGAGAAGGCTATCACCTGGCCTTCATCGATTCTTGCATCCCACCCTTTGATCGGCCTTCCTGAATATACCTCTCCTGGGTAACCCTCTGCAGCTAAGACGACGGTTGCTGCGTGCATCTCACTAAACTCTACTGCAGCATCCGCAATCCTCCCTTGTGCGGTTGCCATTAGGGCGGAGCCGAAATCAGACTTGAATAGCGGAATTGTGACTTGTGCTTCTGGATCTCCCAGTCTGACATTGAACTCAACCACCCTAGGAGAGCCTTCTGCGTCAATCATTAGTCCAACGTACAGACACCCCCGATATGGAATCGGAAAATTCCTGAGGTAATGATGCATCGGCTCAACTATTTCTTCTCTTGTTCTAGCCAATACTGAAGGAGTTGCGACAGGGGCTGGTGCGTATGCCCCCATCCCCCCAGTATTGGGCCCCGAGTCACCATCTCCGACCCTCTTGTGATCCTGACTGGCAGGGAGCATTACGTATCCAGATTCGTCCATAATTACCAACACAGATGCTTCCTCCCCCGATAGGTGCTCCTCCAGTAGGACGAAACCGTCAGATTCCAACCCATCGAGTAATGCGAGATGGGCTTCCTCCCTAGAAGAGGTAACGATAACACCCTTTCCTCCGGCCAATATGTCCCTTTTAATGACCCAAGGAGGGGTAAAAAAATCTAGTGATTCCTCAATTGACATAGCATCCCTTACCACTTCGAAATTTCCTGTTGGAACTGCAAGCGACTCCATAACCCTCTTTGCATGAAGTTTTGAGCCCTCCAGCATTGCACCTTCGGAATGTGGACCGAAACAGGGTATTTCTTCCTCCCAAAGTCTGTCAGCAAGACCGTCTACGAGTGGTGCTTCGGGACCTACTACTACTAAAGAGACGTCCAATCTTTGGGCAAGTCCAACTATTCCATCAATATCTGATGAAGATACGTCATGATTGGTGGCGATAAAGGAGGTTCCAGCATTCCCCGGAGTACAATGTATTCCTGAGACAGACAGACTCTTTGACAGACCAATGGCAATTGCATGCTCCCTGCCACCACTTCCTACGACTAGGACATCCAGGGGATTCATGGTTCGCGCTGGCTATGTATATGATAATGGATTCCACTCAGAATGCTGACTAGTAAGGAACGGACTTGAGGCCCAATCTGTATCCGAGAATATTGAACGACCTATGTAAAATGGGAGTGATAATGATTAGTATAGCCATGCCCATCAGAAGCTCTGAGCTTCCAACAATTGACGGATCAAGAAATAACTGCCCGAACACGAAAGTACATACTGCGAATGGAAGAGTATCGAGTAAAGGGGCCTCGGAGCTAGTACTGCCCTCCCTCTTGTGACCAGTTCGCCGCTTAACGAACGATCCCACGGAATCACCTAGCATGCATCCAAAGCCTAGTACACACCCCAAAACAAATGCTGCAGCAATTCCGCCACCCATATAGAACCAAGCATCCGAGATATCCATTGCTCCAGTGCCATAAGACTCCAGAGGGTCCAGTAATGGTGCGGAACCCAAATTGTTTCCCTTTGCAATCGAATGGGTAAACACCCCTAATAGGCCTCCGCCAATAGTCCCCCCGACAAGACCGTTCCATGTCTTTCCATCTCCAAGAATCCTGTTCCCGTCCCCCATTACTCTGCCCCCGTCTATTGTGTAAACGGGAATTCCAGTCAAGTCTGGAATCCATTTTCCACCTAGCATTGCAGCAGTATTGGACAAATATCCCGGCAAGTACAACCAAAGAACAAGGAATGTGGCCATAAGTGGATCCTCCCAAGGTAGATTCTCCGATGACATCAATCGAGGCAGTGAAATCAGGAGGATGAACCTTCGCACATTTCAATGAGTGGATAATTAGCGAAAAATTCAGACTTGCCGGGGTGAGATTCATGTTCCTTCTAATGTGCCGGGGGACGATGGGTGCTAGGATTACCGCCATAGTTTGCCTGACTCTTGTAGCATCCGTAGTTTCCTTAGCGGGAAATTCAATGGCCGAAGGCGAAGACATTATTGTAGAGTCTAATCTTACATGGATGAACGATATGGATCTCTCTCAGAATGTCCGAGTTGTCAACGGAGGTTCACTGACACTAACAGGAATTGAAATTTCCATCTCCGATGGAATAGAGATTTTTGTAGATGCTGAATCTTCGATTACAGTACAAAGCGCCATATTGAAATCAAATAATACAGATGATGAAAATCCGGGGGATGGCGAGGGTTATACAATTGTTGTGGATGGGAAAATGGAAGCGAGAAATTCAACTATTAATGGAGCAGGGATTTCTACATCCGGTTCACTCTATATCAATGACACAGCATTGGAGAAATCGGGGCCAGTGATTCTAGAAGCGGACGAGTCATCGATTTATCTGGGTGGCAAGAGCAGTTTCTCGAATAGCAGCGATGGGCACGACATCAAGTCTAGGGCATTTTCCACGATCAACTGGGGGGAGGAAGTAACAGGGTCGGGAGGGGACACGAACAAGTGGGAGAGGAGGCTTGCTGGGCAAAACATCGTGTTTGATGCAGTATTCGTGACCTATGAGATTACTGGGATGTATCAAAAAGAAGTCTATACCAACTATAGCAATCAAGATGGCGTTTCATTTATCGATGGTGGGAAGGAGAGAGTGGTTGAGATTGCTTGGTCGGATGACAATACATTGGAGATTAATCCAATCTGGACTGAGAAAGCTATTGTTACCGTCACAGAATATAGAACAGCATGGAATCCAGTAGAGTCAGGAATAGGGAACTATGGCGGTGGGCAGTTCGAATTGTTATGGGATACCACAGTTCTTGCTGATTCTGGCACCCCCGAGATTGGATGGGAGTCTATTACCCCTCTAGACGAAGAAGGAGTGAGAATTAGTGAGGCCTCGATTGGAGAGTCAGTAAACATCGAAGCAGTGATTGCAAACTCGGGAACTGCCGCTGCTTCCTTGGCGATAGGGTGTGAGTTGTCCGGTACTGGAGAATCTGCACAGATATCGCCGTCTTTCCCGAATACCGTGGTTGCACCCGGGGGACAGGCCACGATTTCTTTCAGCTGGCGATCTTCTAATATTGGCGAAGAAGCCCTATCATGCAGAATTCTAACTCCCACCCAACTGGTCGATGAGATGGCATTCGGGGGAGGAATGATGACCAGCGGAACACTTGCATGGCAAGAGGGATCTAGCGATAACGATGCAGAATCTACCCTCATTCCCGCGGTTGTTGCACTTCTTTTCGGTGCTGCTATTGGAGGGTATTTGCTATTCTCGATATATCAAGAGCAAGAGTTTGAAGATTAGTCAGAGAATTCCCTGTGCCATTGTTGACTCTGCGACCTTTAGGAAGCCAGCGATGTTGGCACCTGCTACGTAATTCCCAGGCATACCATATCTCTCTGCGGTTTCGAATGCGTTCTTGTGGATATTTACCATAATGCCTTCGAGCTTCTGGTCTACTTCCTCCCTAGACCAGCTCATTCTGAGACTGTTCTGACTCATCTCTAGTCCGGAGGTAGCGACTCCTCCAGCGTTGCTAGCCTTTCCAGGTGCGAAGAGGACACCATTCTCCTGGAATACCTCGACTGCCTCAGGGGTGCAAGGCATGTTTGCACCTTCTGCAACGGCCATTACACCGCCTTCAACCAGCATCTGGGCCTCCTCACCATTGATCTCGTTCTGAGTGGCGCATGGCAATGCGACATCAACCTTAGAGCTCCAGAGTTTGTTCAAGTTTGGCTCTGGCTTTGACTCTGTAAACTGGACGTTTTCGAAGTTCTCCGCGTACTCCAATATCCTTCCCCTCCTGTTGTTTTTGAGATCCATAATCCAATCCAGTTTTTCTCGATCTATTCCAGAGGAGTCGAAGATGTATCCGCCACTGTCAGACATTGTGACTGGCTTTCCCCCGAGGTCCAGAACTTTCTCACAGGCATACTGAGCAACATTTCCTGAACCACTAATGGCCACTGAAGCCCCGTCTAATGACTTACCCTTGGTGGCGAGCATCTCTCTTGCAAAGTATACTAGGCCGTATCCTGTTGCCTCTGGCCTGATTAGCGAGCCCCCGTATGAGAGGCCTTTCCCAGTTAGAACCCCAGTAAACTCGTTGGCCATTTTTCGATACATGCCGAAAAGGTAGCCAATCTCCCTACCCCCTACACCAATATCTCCTGCAGGGACGTCAAGATCTGCACCGATGTGCCTCCAAAGCTCTCCCATGAATGACTGGCAGAATCTTTTGACTTCGGCGTCTGACTTCCCCTTGGGGTCGAAATCCGATCCACCCTTCCCACCACCCATGGGTAGGCCTGTGAGGCTGTTCTTGAACACCTGCTCGAAGCCTAGGAACTTCAGTATAGACAGGTTAACACTGGGATGAAATCGGAGGCCGCCCTTGTATGGGCCAATAGCGCTGTTGAATTGAACTCTGAACCCCCTATTCACGTGCAGGTTTCCGTCATCGTCATACCAAGGAACCCTGAATTGGATGACTCTTTCCGCCTCAACCATCCCATGTATTACGTCCATGTAATCCGGGTTGTCTTCAATTACAGGGCCTAAGCTGTCGAGGACTTCCTCTACAGCCTGATGGAACTCTGGCTGTTCCGGATCTCTTGCTTTCACTCTCTCGTAAACTATTTTCATCGCATTGTCCATTTGGTCACCAACGGTCCCGGATATCCCTAACTTCGGGCGGTGGCTCCTGAGAATGCTACCCTTTTCAATGTTGCAAGTGGGGGAACTGCCCGAATATCGTTAGGAAAAAAGTCTATTCTCTACAATTCTAGAAACATTAGACTCGTGGCCAGGGAGTGTCATGACGTAGACTACGTCTTGGCTAACCTGTCTCTTTCTAAGTGCCTCCGCCATCGGAGTCATCTCCTTCAACCATCTTGTTTTCCCGTCATTTCCTATGACCTTGACGTCTACCTGTGCCATCCTCGGTTCAGAAAGAAGTAGTTTGACGCTTGGAACGTCGATTGCTACATAACCGGGATCTAATCCAGACCTGTAAGCCATTTCGTCCTCCAATTCCCTCCTAGAATTAGGGTCACTCGCAATAGAGGCCAGTCTTTCGATCTGATCATTAGTCAAATCTTCTTTTCTCCTACTCAAACAGACCTTGAGCAACCTCCTGTACTTTAGTCTTGTAATCATGTCTTTTGCAAAGTCTCCTGCACTTTCCAGCGAGCCCCATATCTCAGCATCTACCATTCTTTGAAGATCGAGAGAGTCTGGCAAATTGTTTCCAGCCCGTTCTACTGCTCTGGATAGCATGACCTCTGTAATTCTTGTTACTTTGTGGAAGTAAACCGCACTGTACATCAGGCCTCTAGCCATTAGCATCCCCTCAAGGGCGGGCATCCCTCCCTGCTCAACAGCTACATCCCCCCCCTCACTACTTAGGCACTCAACCAGCCTCCGATGATCTACAATACCGTGCTTTACTCCAGTGAAGTGAGAATCCCTCAGGAGGTAGTCTAGCTGGTCGCAATCTACTGGACCATGAATCAGTTTAGCCATAGTCTGGTCCTCGCCTGTGAAGTCTCCACTTCCTTCAGTCCAACTAAGCAATGACCTCTCAGTTCCTGAGGCATCAGGGCCTCTGATCAACGATGCTACGTGTTTTGGATCTAATTCGTAGTCTTCTAGAATTTCAGGAATTGATCTCCTTCTTCCGAATGAGGAGCTTTCGCCATGGCCTAGAACATCGTATTCACCCAATATTATCCCCTGAGTAACCGACATGTGGTCCATTCCACCTCTTTCCTCTAGAATATGCTCAAGAGTGTGGGAGTATGGCCCATGACCGACATCATGAAGCATTGCTGCTACTTGTAAAGTGGACTTTTCATGTTCATCAAGTGAAAGGGAATCGGCCATTCTACCAGCCAAATGTGATGCCCCCAATGAGTGCTCGAATCTAGTATGGTGCGCTCCTGGAAAAACTAGGTGAGCCAGGCCAAGCTGTTTGATATGGCTGAGCTTGTTTATCTCAGGGGAAGCAAGCAAATCCTCCGTGGCCCCGCCCAGTTTGAACTGGCCATGGATTGCGTCGTTGATGATTTTCACAATTTCACCTATTGCGCCCAGATACCCATCTGACTTGAACCGCTCGTTGGTTAGAAAATATGTCCCTGCTGTATCGTATATGTATTTCATTTGAAATTCAAATGCAATACAATTATATGCCAACCACTTCTCTCGCAGACTCAGGAGGAGCATGAAGTGCCCGGCAACAGTCCAATGGTCTCGCTTAGAATTCCCGAAGATCACCTTCTGGAGCTAGACAGATTGGTCGGTTTTGACGGGATGAGGAATAGGTCCGATGTAATTAGAGAAGCGATTCGAAGAATGCTATCTTCACCAATACCTGGAAAGGGAGACAGGATTGAGGTTGACCTTGGGCCTGATTTGACAATAAGGCTGAGAGACTACTGCAAGGTTGTGGGAGAATCAGCAGATGTAGTGCTTAGGCAATCTGCCAGAGAAATGATCCGCAAAGAGATGATCGAGGGTGCCACAGTTGTGGACCTACTAAGAAAGCGTATGGAAGAGTTGCGCTTTAGGCATGATGAGGATTCAAACGCTTGAGGTGAGAGAGATTGAGCGATGTTGGGATGCACACACACAAACCGGGGGGGCGGCAAAGCCGCTCCCCCAACCACAATTCGACTAAGGCCAAGAGTTACGGAAACGGCCTTAGAAAAATTCGAAACAGGGCTAAAGCATTGAGCAATGCGGTGGGTTATGACTCACGTGAGGCCCCAAGAATGCCTAGGAAAGCGGAATAGGTTTAGTTTCTCCATACACACACCGTCCCGCACCCGTTGCGGGACAACCTTCCGTTCTCCTGAAATGCAATGCCGTAGACCGGGCAGACAATCACATGGACGGGAGCGTCGAAGAGTGGAACAGGTTCGAGAGGTTAACCCCTTTCCGCGTTAGGGAAGTTCTCCTAATTGCTAGTCAGTTCGACCGATATTTACTGGAAGAGTCAGGTCACCTAGCAGAGATTCTTCAAGAAGAGTATACTGTGCTAAATCTTTCACAAGCACCCAGGATTATCCACAGCCCGGATGCCAAAGATGCGATAGAGCTTGTATCGAGCAGGAAATTCGATCTCGTCATCACGATGTCCAAGGTAGGAAAAATGGACGTCTACGAACTGGCTAGAAAATTGAAGAAAATCGAAGACGGAATGCCGGTAGTAATGCTAAGTCAGAACACCAGGGAGCTGGCGACACTGAGAACGGGAGACGGAATAGACCGGATTTTCGTCTGGAGCGGTGATAGCAGAATTTTGCTGTCAATATGTAAACTGATTGAGGATGAGAAGAATGTTGAGAATGACGTCAGAGAGGGGGACGTACAGGTGATTCTCCTGGTTGAGGACAGCAGGAGGTTCTACTCGGCATACCTTCCACTTCTGTATACCCAGTTGGTAAACCAGACTAGTAGATTGACTGGTGAAGGTGGAAACCTACATGAGAACCTACTGAGGCTAAGAGCCAGAGCGAAGATTCTGCTCGCTACAGACATGGATGAAGCAAAGGGAATCATAGACAGATACTCCAGGAACATAATTGGGGTCTTCACAGATGGCCGTTTTCCCAATCAAGGAGGGGAGAGAGAAACAGCAGGATTGGAGCTCGTAAAATATGCAGAGAGCGGACACAGGTACCTTCCAATACTTCTCCAATCAAAGAACATAGAATTGAAAGAAGATGCGGAAGCTATTGGTGTTCCATTCCTTCACAAGGAAGATCCGATGCTGTACCAGAGAATTGAGGAGTTCATGCAAGAAGAAATGAGCTTCGGAGATTTCATATTTAAGACTCCAGAAGGGATTGAGATTGGCAGGGCATCAAACCTAGAGGGTTTGGCAGAAATGGTTAGCGAAGTCCCATTGGAGTCCCTAGAATTCCATGCAAGTAGGAATGAATTCTCACACTGGCTCAGAGGTAGGACCGAATTCTCTCTGGCATCTTCATTAAGACCAATGACATTGGAAGATTTCGATCACTCAGATGAGGTCAGAAACCATATCTCAGAGACAATAAAGTCACACATCCAGAGTGTAAGAAAAAGGACCATCAGGGATCATGACTCTAAATCAGAAAACGGGGGTTTCCAGAGAATCGGTAGAGGCAGCCTAGGGGGGAAAGGCAGGGGTCTGGCCTTCTTCTATACTAGGATGGATCAGCTAGAGCTTGGCGTGACATACCCCGAAATCGAATTCGTAGTGCCGAACTCAGTAGTAATTGCAACTGGTGTTTTCGGGGACTTCATCGGTAGAAATAATCTATCCAGATTTGCTTACGGCGACTACAGTGATGAAGAGATAAATGAGTCGTTCCTTGCTGGA
>Ga0310344_10000529_pt1 | contig 30099 bp, 32 predicted proteins | sample HC15DNA20200_MG_FD_203801 | JGI IMG/M metagenome (GOLD analysis project Ga0310344, IMG submission 203801) | Marine microbial communities from station ALOHA, North Pacific Subtropical Gyre - HC15-DNA-20-200_MG | ecosystem: Environmental > Aquatic > Marine > Oceanic | place: Pacific Ocean: North...
GTCCATTGACCCTTTAAATGCTCCCAAGCCCAATCCTGAGCTTCATTTCGATTGTATTTTGCCATGAACCCCTCGTAATCTTTCTCTGAGAAAGTCTCAGCCATCTAGGCCTAATTAACGCCTCGCGCTGCTAGTCTAGGGCCTGTATATCCCTCCGTCAACAGTTGGTTCAATATTTCACGAAGGAATGTTATTCAATGATTAATCGCTCCACAATGGATACATCACCACACCTGCAGGCAATTTAGGGTAAAAATAGGTCGATTTCCTTGGCAATCGCCCTTCTGACATCACAACTTCTTCGAATAAGTCCACCCCCAAAGATCCCATAATGAAGCCTACCGCACTGTGACCATCGCTATTACTAACTCTGGCAACTGCGCTCACAACGTCATGCTCATAATCAACACTCGGAGAAACTGGAAGTGCGCCCTCCTGAGTCACAGCTTCCAGACATTCTTCTAACAATCGAATTGGAAGCTTGCCCAACCGGTTCCCTTGAATCCGATCTTCTCGCGCTTTAAGAAAAGATACATTCCCAGAGCTATGCAATAAAATAACGTCCCACTTTATCCGATCGGGAGAAACTAGCGAACTCTGCAATTCTCGAGCACGCGAAGATATGTCATCCGGCAAGTTTATTGCCCTATATTCTTCAAAGTTTTCTTGTACGCGCTCCAGAAGGGCTGTGAGCGTATCTTCAGTGATTCCTGAGACTACTCTATGATAGCCCTGTATATCCAAGCCAGGGTCGTCAAGCGCAATCAGCCCCATCATCACATACCGTGCGCCTGTGGCTCCTGACACTAGAGAATATTCCAAGGCTGTTTCATACCTATGGTGGCCATCAGCTATGAGCACAGGAATATCGCTGAATGCATCTGTTATAGATCGGATATCCTCCGGTTCAACTATTTCTACCAGTGAAAATTCGCCTTCATCCGCTATAACCCCCGAAGTCAGCACGCTCTTTTTGACTCTTTCACTGTTCAAGACCTGATTTACTCTTCCACCTGAATCTCTATACACAGCCATAATAGGACTAAAATTGGTTGCGCACTTGGTCAGTAAGTCTAGTCGATCTTTCTTAGCCTTAGGGATAGTGAATTCATGAGGCAGAACGCCTCCCTCAGAGAATTTTTCCAACCGAACTCTGGCCATCAAAACTTTGCGCACCCGCTCTGCACCATAAGCATCAATATAGCTTTGTGTGAGGAGATAAAATTTCGCTTGCTTAGTTGACTTTAGGATGCCTTGCTCGATCCAATCTTGTAAGTCCTGTGCTGCCCGATCATACCTATCTTCATTGCTACCCAGTTCTTTAGAATATTCTAAGCGGACTATGTTGAAAGAGTCTTTTTCATATAGCTCGTTCCTCAAATTGTCACTGATGACATCATATGGGGGGCATATAACTGAAGACAAATCTGGGATCGTTTCCAAGTCGTACATAAGTGCCTGAAAAGGCAATGCCTCTACCATGGCGAACCTCTCTTTTACTTTTGCATCTATCTTAATTATACCTGCCACAGGCAGCAATATTCTAGCCCACTGTTCGTAGCACTTAGCATCCAATTTAATATATACTTGAGCTGGTAAAGAAATAAATGGCAACTCCCAAGCACGTGACTTTGTGGTTCGCCCAGCACAAACACAATGGCCTCATGGACTACTACATGTCGGAAAATCACAAGCATCCATCCATCCGGATTCAAGAGTTAAGAGAGCTAATCACCCGCCACAATCACCACTACTACATCCTTGATGAGCCGGAAATCTCTGATCAGGATTACGATAGCCTATTCCATGAACTCAAGTCACTTGAATCCATCCATCCCGAATATTACTCCGGGTCCTCACCTACAGAACGAGTAGGGGCGCCTGTCGCCTCCGGGGCATTTCCGGTTCGCCACAGAGTGCCCCTACTTAGCTTAGGCAATATTTTTGACAATACCGGACTACACGATTGGATGGGGCGGGTATCGTCAGAACTCAACACTGCTGTCCCCTTGATGATCTGCGAACTTAAAATCGACGGACTCGCGGTGTCTCTAACCTATGAAGACAGGGTTCTTGTACGAGCAGCTACCCGTGGAGATGGTCATGAAGGAGAAGACGTCACGCACAACGTGCGTACAATCCGCAATCTGCCGTTGCTCCTCCCCGAAAATGCGCCTGCCCACCTAGAAGTCAGGGGAGAGGTTTTCATAACGCTCTCATCTCTGGCTGCTATCAATCACTCCCGAAGAACATCTGGATTAGACGAATTCAATAACACACGAAATACGGCCGCCGGAACCCTAAGGCAGCTTGATCCAAAAGAAGCTTCGGCCAGAAACTTAAGAATAACCATATATGGGACAAGCTCAATCAACTCCAGTGACGTCTCTACTCATTGGAATCAACTTCAATTATTGTCCTCATTCGGATTTCCAGTCAGCTCTCATAATGCCCGGGTTTCTTCTACTGAAGAGATCCAACAATATTGGAATTTATGGAATGAGGCTAAAAGTTCCCTAGACTATGATGTTGACGGAATAGTTATAAAAATAGATAGCCTGCACCACCAGCTAGAACTAGGTAGCTCAAACAGAGAGCCTCGCTGGGCCATTGCCTATAAATTCCCCTCAGAACAGGTCACAACCACATTGCTCGACATTGGCATTAATGTGAGTAGGACTGGCTCTCTGAACCCTTATGCAATCCTTGATCCTGTCCACATATCTGGGGCAACGATCGCCTTCGCTTCCCTCCATAACCAAGAAGATATCCATAGAAAAGACCTCAGAATAGGTGACTTAGTAGTTCTAGAAAGATCAGGGGCTGTCATACCCAAAGTCATCGCTCCTGTTATTAAAGCACGGACCGGAAAAGAACGAAAATTCAAAATGCCAGATTATTGCCCTTCATGTGGGATGGCCACGATACACGAAGGACCTGCTATGACAAGATGTTCCAACAATTCATGCCCATCTCGGCTTATTAATCGACTACTACATTTCGCAAAGTCCCTAGGAATAGAAGGAATCGGGGATGGCCTAGCAGAAAAACTGGTGCAATCTCAGGGGGTTGAACGGATTGAACATCTTTATTCTATGACCAAAGAAATGCTCAATAGCTTACCTGGCATGGGGGATATTTCTTCCTCTAGAATTCTAGAAGAAATAAATGCTAGTAAAAATGCATCGCTTGATAAAGTGATTATCGGGCTCGGGATACCACATGTGGGAGCAGAAACAGCAATTCTTCTATCTCAGAGTTTTTCTTCCCTGAGTGCTCTGCAACTTGCCAAACCACATCAATATGAAGCTATACCCGGTATCGGTCCAGTGATATCTGAAAGTATCCACGAATTTTTAAGCGCCGAGGACACCCAAATTAGCCTGTCCGCGCTTGCCGATCTAGGTATGTTCAGTAACGCACCACCCTATCCCCAGACCACTCTGGGCGGTGCAGTTGCAGGCATTCGCTTTGTTATCACTGGCAGGTTATCGTCTATCTCTCGATCAAACCTCAGTAATCTCATCCGTGCTAGGGGAGGATTTGTAACACCAAACGTAACAAAAGATACGGACTTTCTGGTTGTTGGCACCGACCCAGGAAACAAGATTAACCGAGCAAGGGAACTCTCTGTTCCTGTTTTGACAGAAAATCAAGTTATGAATCTGCTAAATCAATGATTCGTGCTGCAGTGATATTCTATAAACGATAGCTAGGAAAGGACATCTAAACAATATGTTGCTGATAGTGGGTCTTGGTAATCCACCTAAAAAATACCTACGGTCCCGGCACAATATTGGCTATCGCTGCATTGAATCTATAGCCGTACAGAATGGCCTAACTATCTCAACACGTGTTCCTAATGCCCTGATCGCTTCCGGAACAATTGAATCAACTCAACTCACTTTAGCCAAGCCAACAACCTATATGAATGAATCAGGCGTCGCTGTGCGATCATTGCTTAGGAGCCTTAACCTTGCACCACCTGATTTAGTCGTTATATACGATGATATGGACCTACCAACCGGCAAACTCAGAATACGGCCCAAGGGTGGGGCGGGCGGTCACAATGGTATCCGTTCTATAATTGGGAATATAAACTCAGCGGACTTCGTTCGCATTCGCCTTGGCGTAGGCAGGCCACACGGAAGGCTAGATGCTATATCACACGTTCTAGGGGATTTCACTAACGAAGAGGAGGCTCTGGTAGAAACAGCCATTACCAGGGCCTCCGACGCCATCATCAGCATAGCTACCGATGGTGTTGATAAAGCTATGACGCGGCATAACACGGATGCACGCCAAAATAACTAACTAAACCTAAAAGCAGGGTACACGTCACGGCTTAGGTTCTATGTGTCGCTCCAGCTCTGCCATGGCTCGCTTACTTCCAAATACTGTCGCCAGTCGCCCTGAAACCCTGATTCTGTTTTTGCCTATCAATCCCTTGCTACACAGTGCCCAGAGAGACCAATTGAGCGTGGCTGTTTTCAGCCGAGGGAAAACCCCCAAGAGGGTGTCATCTCCATACCGAAACACTTCATCCGGTCTCCTATTGAGTTCTTCAAGAATCATAGCTTGAGCAGGAGTCAAATCTTGCCGATGATCTCCTTCTCTAACTCTGATTTGTGTAATTTTCAATACTTGCTACCTTTCGCAATATATTATATGTAATACAATGGCATTCAATGTAATGTGATGCAATACAATGTTCTCTGCTATTATACAATGATATATGATATTGTCCAAAAAGCCTCACCCCTAGCACTCTGATAGGCATTTGGTATAATACTGCCGAGCATCATGCGTAATAGGCTTGGCTTGACTAATCTAACTACCGCCCAAAATATCGTCGCGTGGAGAGTTTGAATATGAGCGTCACTAACAAGGAAGTTCTATATCTTGCCAGCCTAGTGAGAATGTCTCTATCTGAAGAGGAGCTAAATCGCCTTGGCACTGAATTATCTCAAGTATTGGAACAGTTTCAATCTCTCGAAAAACTAGAGATACCCGAGGAGGCGACGGCCAGCCATCCCCATGGAAAGCGCTCGGTCTTAAGGCCTGATCAACCTGGTGATACGTATAGCCTTGAAGAAATGCTCCAAAACGCCCCTACCGTTGAAGGTAACCTGATCAAGGTCAAAGCTATTCTTGACTAAAATAAGTACCCCCCTACATTGGCTAACCATTCACGAAACTGCTGATCTTCTGCGCAGCGGAGACATAACTTCGTCCATATTAATTGACCACATGCTTGACCGCATACGGGTCGTGGACCCCTCCATCCAAGCATTTACCACCCTAAACGACTCTACTTCCTCGCCACCAGGATCCACGGCCCGTGAGCAAGCTAACGAAGCAGACTTAATTATTCAATCTGGTAAATCAAGCCCGTTAACAGGAATCCCTGGACAGCTCAAAGACAACATATGCACTATAGGACTCCGGACAACATGTGGAAGCAGAATGCTAGAGGATTTTTACCCTCCCTACAATGCAACAGTAGTTGATAAGCTTCTAGGCGAGCACTCTGTGATCATTGGCAAGGGAAACATGGACGAATTCGCAATGGGATCTTCAACGGAGAATTCCGCGTTCCATCCAACCCACAACCCTTGGGACCTTGACAAGGTTCCAGGAGGAAGCAGTGGAGGACCTGCTGCAGCCGTAGCAGCTGGAGAGAGCATGTATGCACTTGGATCGGACACCGGGGGCAGCATACGACAACCCGCCGCCCTCTGCGGAGTTGTAGGCCTTAAGCCTACCTACGGGTTAGTTAGTCGCTATGGGTTGATTGCCTTTGCAAGTTCATTAGACCAAATAGGACCAATAACCCGCGATGTAACTGATAGCGCTATAGTTCTAAATGCCCTTACCGGCGAGGATGCACTTGACGCTACATCCATACACGCCCCAACATCTGACTACCGGACTTCCCTCGTGCCCGATGTCGCGGGGCTAAGAGTAGGTGTCCCCAAAACACTTATCGCTCAAATCACGGAGCCAGGAGTTCGAGATGCAGTAGAATCAGCAATATCCCTATTTGAGAACAACGGGGCAATAGTTGACCGCGATGTCACTCTAGACTACTACGATTTCGCGTTGGCGGTATATTACATTCTAGCCCCTGCAGAGGCATCAGCAAATCTTGCTCGCTATGATGGAGTCAAATACGGCTTATCGGCTAGCGCAGAAACGATGTGGAAGGCGCTTGAATCTACAAAGGGCCTCGGTTTCGGCCCCGAGGTAAAGAGACGAATCATCCTAGGAACCTACGCCCTATCATCCGGCTACTACGACGCCTATTACAGAAAGGCTCAACAGGCACGAGCCCTGATAATCCAAGAATTCTCAGCCCTTTTTGCCCGATACGATGTGCTTTTATCTCCCGTTACGCCATCTACAGCTTTTAACCTAGGGGCAAAGGTAAATGACCCCGTGGAAATGTATTTGAACGATGTGTTCACCATTCCAAGCAATATTGCGGGCATTCCTGCAATCTCAATACCTGCAGGGTTTAGTAATAAAATGCCAGTAGGCCTCCAAATAATGGGGCCGTGGCTAGGCGAATCTCAAGTTCTGCAAGCTGCCTATTTCTACGAGCAGGCGACTCAATGGAATCACTATCACCCTGAACTACTTACTGACTAACTAATCTTCCTATTGGCCAAACCATCAACTGTTAAGCAAACATTGCGTAGTATACTTTCATCGTCGTTGACATCTTATATACTCCAATCTTGCTGAAGGGAAGGAATACACTGGAATGAAAGCGATGATAATAACAGAACCCGGGGGGCCTGAGGTTCTCCAACTCCGAGAGGTTCCAGACCCAACCTGTGGACCCGACGACATAGTCGTCAAGGTCCATGCTACAGCACTAAACCGCGCGGACCTCTTGCAGCGAAGAGGCGGGTATCCGGCCCCTGCAGGAGTTCCACAAGACATTCCTGGATTAGAAATGGCCGGGACTATTGTGGAAACAGGAGATAACGTAGAACTGTGGGCACCAGGAGATCCTGTTTTTGCCTTAATGCCCGGTGGGGCTTATGCCGAATTTGTTTCACTCCCTGCATCAATGGCCTTACTTATGCCGCCCAACCTAGACTTCCACCAAGCGGCCTCAATACCTGAAGTCTTTATTACTGCATATGATGCCCTTTTTAACCGTTTGCAACTATCTTCAGGAGAATCTGTTTTGATCCACGCAGTAGGAAGCGGCGTGGGAACCGCAGCAGTTCAGTTAGCGCATGTTGTAGGAGCCTTAACTCTTGGAACAGCTGGGTCCGATGATAAACTGCAGCGTGCATCAGTAATAGGGTTGGACAGGGGCATCAACTATACTAAGGATGATTTCGCAGCAGCAGTCTCAGAGTTCACCCAAAACAAAGGAGTGAACTGCATTCTTGATGTGATAGGGGCTAATTATTTTGAGAAAAATATTCGCTCCTTATCAGAACAAGGGCGCTTGATCATAGTCGGAACCATGACCGGATCCAAAATTGAGTTTGATCTAGGAAAATTAATGGGGAAACGACTTCAGATAGGAGGAACTGTGCTACGGGCTCGAACGCTAGCAGAAAAGGTTTCGCTCACATCGCAAATAGCCGACGATGTGGTCCCCCTGCTGGAAGCTGGTGTCATCATACCTAGCGTAGATTCCGTCTGGCCGTTAACCGAAGCAGGGCAAGCCCATACGTATATGGAGAGCAACCAAAATTTTGGGAAAATAGTGCTTGCTGTTGATTTCTAGTCTGCCGCACATACCATCAAAGCCCATCGGGCAAATCAACAACCATCTCTGATACTGAGATATCTACACTCACAATCACACCAGAAATGGCAGGAACAAGAATTTCCGCCGTCCCAGTGACTACATAAACGTCATTTGCTCCGGTAGTCAATATTTCAGTTATTGCCCCAAGCTGGTCGCCAGCGATATTTCTAACGTTCATACCTAGAAGTTGAAAATGGTAGTACTGTCCTTCTGGAAGAGACACTACCACTTCTTCCTGTACGCATATGTTTTCGTTATTCAATTTAAAGGCGTCATCTGCACTATCAACTCCAGAGAATTTCACGATAAGCTGGCTTCGGTGAATACGTGATCTTTCAATTATGTATTGAGAAGATCGGATAATGACACGGTTCCCTGAGTTGAATCGCTTGGGGTTATCTGTAAAAGTACGAACTTTTATCTCTCCACGAACCCCCACAGCGCCACTGCAGATACCTACTAGAATTAAACTAGCCTCATGCTCATATTGCATCTGCCTTGATACACCATTAGTTAGACGGAATAGACCAGTTACGCCCCTGCAGGGCTGCCTATTGGTTCAGGCAGCTATAGGGCTGCGATGCTACACAATCTCAAGGACCGCACGGGTGCCAGCTTTAACCGCAGCCACACGAAGTAATACTCGCATGGCCTCAGCAACCCTCCCTTGCCGACCAATGACCTTTCCTTTGTCTTCTTCGGCAACCTCGAGGCGAAACACAGTACGCTCATCCTCAACAACCTCAGTCACCACGACACTGTTGGGATCACTAGCTATTGACTTAGCTATGTACTCAATCAATTCTTTCATGACGAGATCGTCTCACCCTGAACCAATCCTTGACGTACAAGTATTCTGTTAACCGCCTCAGACGGCTGCGCCCCCTGACTGACCCAATACAGGGCACGGTCCCCATCTATGACTACCTCAGGCGGATTAGTCATGGGATTGTAATGCCCTATTTCCTGAACAGGCCTGCCGTCTCGAGGCGAGCGTGAGTCAGCAACGACAATCCGATACGCCGGCTGTTTCTTTTTCCCAATTCGCTTTAGTCTAATTCTGAGCAAGTGTTTAAACCTCAACTATGCTTTATTCAGCCGCAATTCTAGTCGGTAGACTAGTTGATTGTCAATGTTGGACCTATTATCATCCACACTAGTTCACAGCTTTTCTCCTGGTTATGCTTACCAGATACAGGAGAAAGGCCGCCATTATAAACGAGAAGGGAGCTGTAGAAATCAATGGACCCAAAAATAGCAACGGTTCTAAATCAACTATCGCAGGTCATTGGCTGCGATAACTGCGGCACGAGGCTTAGATTCGGTGACGTAGAGTGCCCTCACTGCGGCACCGATATAGACCCCGTACTTATCAGGTGGGCCCAAGAACTTATTAACTTGCTGGAGCCACAGGATTCCTGAGAATCCCCATCCTCTCGCTACCCCTAAGGCTCAATCACTAGAGCTTCCTAGTAATAATTGCTCACACAGGTTGGCTGCTTGTATAAGCTCAGGGATTTTCACAAACTCTCTCACTGTATGGGCGCCATTTGTTGCCATTCCAACAACTACTGCGCGAATGTCATTTAAGGCAAATATATTTCCGTCTGTGCCACCGCCTGAAGAAACAAACTGATAGTCAAGTCCAATTGTACTCAAGGCACCAATTACATCGACTGCTATTGGCTCAACCGGGTTTATCTGGTATCCCTCGAATTCAATGGTGCCATCTACCACTATACTTGCTCCGGGATATTGAGCCTCTACGCGCTGGATCTGCTTCATAAGAACGTCTTGATAAACAGTCAGCGTATTCTTGTTGTGACTCCGTATCTCGCCTTCCAGTTGCACAATTTCAGGTACCGCATTTCTAGCCGATCCTCCCTGCAACACGCCGATATTCATCGTGGTTTCGTCATCTATTCTGCCTAAGGGCAACCCCAGTATCAGTTCAGCAGCTATCGTAGCTGCTGACAGGCCCTTCTCTGGTTCAACCCCTGCATGGGCCCCTCGACCTACAATCCGAATATCGAAACGAAAATAGGTAGGGCTAGCGTCTGTCAAAACGTTAGGAGGGCCTTCTCCATCGAAAACAACAGCCTGTTTCCCGCGAATCATATCGTAGTCCAGATTCTTCGCGCCCACCAGCCCTATTTCTTCCTCTCGGGTAAACACTAATTCCACGGGCCTGTGCTCTCTTCCCGATGCAGAAACAGCTCGGACCCCCTCAAGTATTGCAGCAACGCCGGCCTTACAGTCACCCCCAAGCACGGTGTCTCCTGCTGACATAATTTGATCTCCCTCAATCACGGGGATAACGCCACGGCCTGGTTCGACCGTGTCCATGTGCGCAGACAAAATCAATATGTCCGCTTGTCGCGTATCGCCAGAAATTCCATTACTCGCTATAAGGTTCCCAAAGGCATCCCACCCCACGTCATATTCAATAGATGTCAAAACGTTCGAAATGTATTCTGCTACCTTGCCCTCTTCCCCCGAAGGGCTGTCAATGGCCGCAAGTTCACAGAATGTCTCTACCAATCTATCGGCGTTTATCACGTTAGTTCATTTACTCCTGCAGTATACTTAAGGCCTGCATAGCTAATAGTGCTCGCGCCACGTGGCTGAGACAGACCCCTGCCTATCAGGATAACACAGCATATACCGATAAGAGGATTGAAATCTATGTTTTGGGTAGATTTTCATTTATGGCAATGGTGCCTCATATTTTCCCTAAGTGCCATAGCGGTATTTGGAACCAGTAAATGGTTAGTTTCAGCAACTGACACGATAGGAGAACATACAGGGTTAAGCAAGGGATTTCTGGGGGCTGTCATGCTAGCTACAGCTACCTCTCTGCCGGAAATTTTCACAGGCATAAGCGCAGTAACCCTAACAGATTCACCTGATCTAGCGGTCGGAACCGTTTTTGGAAGCAACATGTTCAACCTGATGATTATTGGAATGATGGAACTCACCATTCTAGGCCCTTCCTTGTTAACATCAATATCCAAACCGACAAAACTATCGCTAGCATTTTCAGGAGCACTGATCTTAGTGGCTATCATCATATTAGCCATCATGCAACATAGCACTCACGTCCCTGAATTCGCCGGAAATATATCCACTGCCATACTAATCGTCATGTATGGGTCTTTGTTGTGGCTTCTACACAAGGCCGAACCACAGGAAGATTTTTCTCAGCAAACAGGCGATAGCGATCATGTACCCTCTCTCACAAAGGCAATATGGCTATACACCGTCTCGACCCTGCTCATAGCTCTTGCCAGCATAGGGCTTTCAATAGCCGGAGAGAATATCGGCTTAATGACAGGGGTGAGTGCCAGTTTCATTGGAAGCCTATTGATAGCATTTTCTACATCCCTGCCAGAAGTCGCCACTTCATTCGCTGCTCTCCGCATAGGATCCGTTGACATGGCAGTATCCAATATGACGGGAAGCAATTTATTTAATACGGGCATAGTCCTTTTTACTTCTGATGTTGCCTTTCAGTCTGCCCAAAGGGGTAGTCTGTTGTCTGCAGTATCAAGCGGACACATCTTCACTGCTATAATCTCACTTGCCATGACAATTTTCGTGACTAGTGGAGCATATTTCGGATCAGGCAAACGGAAGAAATTCGGCACGTTGACAATAGGTCCATTTGGCCTCATCGCACTATTTTTAATAGCACAATATTGGCTGTTCACTAATTCCAACGTTTAGATTATCTCAAACCAGTTGGTTTAGTGCCTAAGAAGTGGTACAATGGGCGTGTGGATTCATCGAAGTTGGGCGTTGTAGATTGCATAAGTGTCGGCTTCTCTGCGGTGTATCGCAAACCGGCGATACTCATCGTGCCTATACTAGTCGATCTGCTCCTATGTTTCACGCCTAGAATCTCACCACAACCACTAATTGAAAACTTAACTGACGCAGGAACCCTACAGGAAGCCCAAATAGAATCAGCTGGATTCGGGGTTGCAATCCCTGCGTCACCTGAAGAATCACTTACTGTTGAGAACTTTGAGGCGCTAGGTGATCTCAACCTGTCAGGAATACTGGGAACACAAGTTCAATCCTATCTCGCATTCCCGTCATCGGGTAGAAGCGGACAAGCGGTCATTGAAGTAGAAACCTGGCAAGGATTGATGCTGTCGCTGGTAGTCTTTATATTTGGGAGCATAGTTATCGGAACCATTTATCTGGAAATGTTAGCTCAATACATCAAGGTTGGGAGTCCATGGCCTATTCGCGAGGGGCACCTCCCGAGTCTCGCAGTTAATCTCTTGGGGTACATAGCCTTAGTAACCGGAATTTATGGAGCTATAGCTATCTCTTGCCTGTTTCTGATAACTCTCGCACCAGCATTGCTCCCCATTATAGCCCTTTTGGGCATAACTGCTGCCTTCCTAGCCTTAATTTATCTCTTGGTAGGCGAAACAGTCCTTTTTATTGAGGGCCTTACACCAATTCAAGCACTGAAAAGAAGCATGGTGTTTGCTCACTCTCATTTGGTGCAACTTGCAAGTCTGATCATACTCTCGGCAGTGCTTGGCTTTGCAATGCAAATACTTCTCGGTAACTTGGCAACTTATTCACTAGGGCTCCCCCCTGCGATATTTCTGAATGCCCTAGTCATGACCTCTCTGACAATTGCGGTAATGAGTTACTACTGGAATCACACGGAGCACTGGGGTATCCAGTTATGACCCTAGCCTATTCGCTACTTTCGCCCCTTAGGGCTTTTATCTTTTTAATTGGTAGGTGCGTATAATGACTAACACGATAAACACACAGGAATATACAGCTGATGATATCCAAGTTCTTGAAGGAAGAGAGGCTGTCCGGTTACGGCCCGGGATGTACATTGGCAGCACGGACCAACGAGGGCTGCATCACCTGATTTACGAAATTGTAGACAACGCTGTCGATGAGGCAATGGCAGGATATTGCACCCGAATAAGTATAACCTTGGAAACCGATCAATCTGTCACCATCCGGGATAATGGCCGCGGGATACCAATAGATCTTCATAGCTCAACAGGCAAATCTGCTCTTGAAACCGTAATGACCACTCTGCATGCTGGGGGTAAATTCGGAGGTGGGGGATATAAAGTCTCTGGTGGCCTTCATGGAGTTGGCGCCTCCGTTGTGAATTCACTTTCTAGCTCAATGGAGGTCTCAGTAGACAGAGACGGCAAATCTTATCGACAAACCTTCGCGCAAGGATCCGCCACCGGTGATCTGGAGATGACGGGCGATTCTGCTCTGCGTGGCACCACAATACACTTCATGCCTGATACAGATATATTTGCCGAACTTGATTATGATTTTGACACTCTTACCCAGCGGTTTAGGGAAATGGCCTTTCTCAATCAAGGGTTAGAGATCCATTTTCTAAGTCGCCTCCACACGAAAGAAACTCCGGGATACCAAGAACGCACATTCCTTTTCTCTGGGGGTGTCAGCAGTTTTCTCAGCACACTGAACAAGAAGCGCGGGGTTCTGAATGAAGTACCCATCTACATCAAAAAAGAAATTAACGAAACCGCCATTGAAGTAGCCATTCAGTACAACACCGGGTACGCTGAAACTACCTACTCCTTCGCAAACTGCATCAACACACCCGACGGGGGATCACACATCACTGGGTTCCGGTCTGCCTTGACTAGAGTTCTCAACGACTATTCCCGGAAAAATAAATTGATCAAAGATGAGCAGCCCAATTTCTCTGGAGAGGATGTCCGCGAGGGACTTAGCGCGGTGATCTCGGTAAAACTCTCAGACCCTCAGTTCGAGGGACAGACAAAAACTAGGCTGGGCAACCCTGAAATGAAGGGATATGTTGATTCTGCAGTTGGATCAGAGCTAACCATATTCCTTGAAGATCACCCGGCTGAAGCACGAAGAATAATTGAAAAATGCATGACTACCGCAAGGGCACGCGAAGCCGCACGCAGGGCAAGAGATCTTGTCATACGCAAGACCGCAATGGATGGTGGCTCCCTCCCTGGCAAACTAGCGGACTGTGCTGAGAGAAACCCTGAAAACAGTGAAATTTACCTTGTAGAGGGAAACTCAGCCGGCGGGTCAGCAAAAGGCGGCAGAGATCGTCACTTTCAAGCAATACTTCCACTACGAGGAAAAATCCTTAACGTTGAAAAGGCACGAGCCGACAAAATGCTCGCCCATGAAGAAATCCGAGCTATGGTAACAGCGCTTGGCGCGGGCCTTGGTTCGGATGGCGAAGAGATGAATTTGAAGAAACTCCGGTATCATCGGGTCATTATCATGACAGATGCGGACGTTGATGGCGCGCATATTAGGACCCTTCTCCTGACATTTTTCTACAGACATATGGCGGACCTAATAAAAGAAGGATATTTGTACATTGCCCAGCCGCCTCTATACAGAATCCAAAACGGACGAAAGATACAATATGCCTACACTGAGGGACAACGAGAAACCATGCTGAACGCACTAAAAGAGAAGCGATCTGTACAAGTTCAGCGATATAAAGGGCTTGGGGAGATGAATGCCTCTGAACTATGGGATACCACAATGAACCCTGAAACTCGGACATTACTTCAGGTCACAGAAGACTTCGCCGGCGCCGCTTCAGATATTTTCACAGAACTCATGGGCGAAGACGTTGCTCCTCGCAAGGATTTCATTCGCAACTACGCAAAAGATGTTCGGAACCTCGATGTTTAGATCAAGATCCTTGCCTGATGTTGTGCTAGATCGCCACACATTGCGGATTTCAATGCGTGCATCTCATCATAGTCTTTGGGCACAGAAGGTGGCCTAAATTGCTGTTTGATCTACACTGCCATTCGGTATCATCGGACGATTCACGAGCAACAGTCGAGCAATTCTTGAAATGGATCGGTGCGCTCAGAAAAAAAGGGCGCGAAATTGATGGAATAGTCCTTACCGAACATCGTAAATTTGATGTCGACGCTGACTACACTCACCTTGCAAATAAATACGACGTGCAGGTGCTCAAAGGATCGGAACTTGATACAGACTGCGGGCACTTTCTTGTATTCGGCGTAAACAAGCTACTGCTCAACGAAGTGGATTTTTCTGACATCAAAATGAGCGGCGTTGAATTAGCCAGAATTGCGAAAGATTCCGGTGCAATCGCGATCCCCGCACACCCTGGTCGCTACGGGGTTGGGCTCGTAAACTATCTGGACGACGGGCTTGATCTCTCGAATATAACTATTGTGGAGGCCCTTAATGGAAGTGCTCGTGCCGGAGAAAATGAAAAATCAGCTGAGTTTATGGATCAATATGGACTAGCCGGTACCGGAGGCAGCGATGCCCATTTTGTTAGCGGAATAGCCCAGTGCCTCACATCTTTTGACAACCCGATCGCTAGTGAAACCGATCTCGTGGAACAACTTATACAAGGACAATTCAAAGCAATATCTGCACCTGAATAAAGGAGAAGACATGGCTACAGAACCTACAATTGATTACGACCGCAGTGTTCTTGGGAAAGAAGTCCCCGGAGAAACGATACGCATTGACCGAGAAAAGATCCTTGCCTACGGGGCAGCAATTGGAGAAACAAACCCTCTGTTCCTCGACGACGCTGCTGCGATTCAGGCTGGATATAAGTCTCTCATGGCGCCCCCTAGTTACATTAACGCTCTTATTTTGTCCTCAGGCCGTCCTGATCCAAAGGTAAATTTTGGAACCCTTAGCTTTCACTCTGGGCAGGCAATAGAGACATACCAGCCAATCTACCCTGAAGACTCAATAAGCACTACATCTTCCCTAGAAGATGTTTATGCCAAAACCGGCCGAAGTGGCACCATGGTTTTCATTGTTTGGAAAACGGAACTTTTCAATCAGGCTGGTGAATTAGTCGCTATTGCAAGAGAATCTTTTGTCCGCAGATAAATCTTCTAACCTAGGAGGGCCATCGTGCCAAGCAATACTCTATACATAGAAAACGTCGATATTGGGGACGAAGTTCCTGAGTTGGTGACAACTGTATCCATGGATCAAGTTACAGCATTCTTTGCCTCATACCCTAGGTCAAACAACTCCCCCGATCGCCCATCCCGATTCAACAGCGACGAGCAAGCAAAAAAAGAAGGTCTCGCTGGGCCGATCATACCAGGGGTTATGAGTATGGCTCTTATAACCAAAGTGCTAACTGATTGGGGCATCGGCGCGAAATTCAAGCTCTTAGATGCTATATTCAGACAAGTGGTTCCTCAGGAAGAACAGATACGAGCGTATGCTGTAATTACTGATAAAGATGAAGAAAGCAACACAATTGAATTAGACGTCTACATTGAGCCTATGGACGGACAGCCTTACGTCAGAGGCCGAGCATCTATGGAGCTCGTCTCTAAGGCGGGGTAAGCGGCTATGCAGTAGCTACATCCCCTAGAGGTGTAGCTACAAGTATGGAATGGAATCCATAGCCCCTTTCGGTTATAAGCTCGCTGCCACCTTCTACCCTATCAAGTACCACCATAACCCCAGCGACACTACATCCGCCGGCTTCCAGGGCTTCTATAGATCGCAAAAGAGACCCTCCTTTAGTGCATACATCATCGACGACCAATACTCGGTCTCTGGGGTGCATTAATCCTTCTATCTTCTTGCCTGTCCCGTGTGCCTTCTCCTCCGGCCTTACCAATAACCCACGGGCAACGGCTTGCTGCTCACCTGCAGTGGCAAGAGCAGCCCCTATAAGCGGATCTGCCCCTATTGTCGGGCCGGCCACCACAGACACGCCTAATTCCGACATCCTGGCCCAAATACTTTTCCCTAAAAGTGCTGCACCGCTAGAACTTAAACTTAGCAACCGGCCATCAAAGTAGTACGAACTCTTTTTCCCTGAGGATAAAGTGAACTCTCCAAAACTCAAAGCTCCTATTTCTTTGGCTAGTGTTAATATTTCTTCTGCCCCTGATACCGTCATATAGAACTATCCTTTCCTATTTGCTATCCATGGCGCCATAAAGTCTGTGTAGCTGGATGTACTCGTATACCCCCGGCGGCATTCTATCCTCAGGTGCCCCCCCTAGGGCTATATCCTCCCGCAGCTTTGTCGCGCTTACGTCAACCAACGGACCATCCATCCAACTCACTCTTCCGCCTAAGGCTGCTATTGCCCGCTCCGCCTCCGTCGTGTTCTGTCCGCCTCTTCTATATACGGCCAAGGGACACAACTCTAGTAGTTCTTTAATTCTCTGCCATCGAGGCATTGTTTCCAAGCTGTCCTGCCCTATAACTAAAAGGAATTCGTCTGATGAATTCTCAGCCACCAGTTGTTCTACCGTATCAATCGTATAGGTAAGGCCGTCCCGCAATCCCTCTATTTGAGATACGGCAAATCCACTTTGCCCTTGGATCGCAATTTCCAGCATTCTGTAGCGATGGTGAAATTGTGATATCCTCTCGCCTCTTTTTAGCCATGGATCTTTTGCCGGTATAAGCAACATCTTCGCCAGCCGAAATGCGTCAAGCGCTTGCCTTGCTACCGCTATATGTCCAACATGAACTGGATCAAATGTGCCCCCGTAAATGCCAATCCTTGCCATTGCTTCTCAAACCCATTCAAATTCCGCATTGCCTATTCTCACAGTATCTCCTCTACCCGCTCCTGCTTGAGTTAGAGCATCTACCACTCCGAGATCCCTGAATGCTGCCCAAAGCTGTAGTTGTCCACTCCAAGATTCTAGCTGAGAACCACGTACCAATCGCTCTGCTTGAGAACACTGTATTTCGTAAGCATTCTCTACCAGATCCTTCGTAACGCTAACAAAGCCTTCATTGTCATCTGTGTCTCTTTGCTGCAGTGGCTTGACCGATAAATCGGGTGTCCTCTTAACCTCGCTGATAATATCTCCTGTTCTATTTACCAGCTCCTCTAACCCCTCTCCTGTTAGCCCAGATATCAAATGCACTTCAGGGCCTAGTCCGCCGAGGTCATCTCGCAATAACAGCGCCATATCTTTAGCTTCATCTATATCAATCTTATTAACCGCAATTAGCCAGGGCTTCTCTTCTAATCCTTGACCGAACGCCACAATCTCATTCCTAAGCATTTCAAAGTCGTTAAAGACATCCTTGTCTGATCCATCTATCAAATGAATTAAAACTCCGCACCGTGACGCATGTCTAAGAAATTCCTGTCCTAATCCTGCTCCTTTATGAGCATCTTCAATCAATCCTGGTATTTCTACCGCTACAAACCTGCCACTCTCACTCGATACTACTCCCAATACTGGTTCAAGCGTAGTAAATGGATACTCTGCTATTTTGGGCTTCGCTCCAGAAAGATGCGAAATAAGGGTAGATTTCCCGCAACTCGGTTTACCAATAAACGCAACATCCGCGAGTAGCTTTAGTTCTAGCTTTAAATGCACTTCTTCAGCAAGCCCCCCTGCTTCTGCAATAAGGGGAACGCGCTGCGTAGGTGTCGCAAACTGAACATTCCCTAGCCCGCCTAATCCCCCACGAGCTATACACACTTCCTCCCCATCACGCATGACGTCCCCTAGGATTCGTTCCTCACTCCCATCAAGCCATATTCTAGTCCCTATAGGAACTTCTATGATGGTCGCCTTCGCTGTTTTCCCTGTCCTTTTTCTTGCAGATCCATCACCACCGCGTTCAGCCTGAAAGATAGCCTCGTTCCGTATATGCATTAAGGTGTCATATCGGCGTGTTCCCCTGATGAATACATCACCCCCTCTTCCCCCATCGCCACCGTCAGGACCACCCCTAGGAACATATTTTTCCCGCCGAAAACTTACCGATCCGGACCCCCCCGGCCCGCTAATCGCTGTTATGTACACAATATCAATCATCAACGCCTCTATTACTGTTATGGTGGTTAATTAATATATTAAAGTATATATATCCTTTTAAGTTAACTTAATAATCATAATCGTTAATAAGGAGATACATATAGTATATAACCATATTTTAGCCTGCCAGTCGTAGTTATTCTGTAAAGTCAAACTGCGTAAAGGTGTACATGTGCGTATACGGATGAGCAATTGCAACAAAAGAGACCACTAGATATCAGTACTGTAGTCTGTGGGCATGACTGGGTTTGTGCTGGCAATGTACTGTAATTACACGTGGTAAACACCGACATTAAGTTGTCTGTGGCACGCGAGCGGAGTTTAGCCGGCTGCCACCATCAACATCTAGATGGGCCCCGGTAATCCATTCTGCAGCGTCGGAAACCAAAAAGACAGCAGCGTCTGCTATGTCAGACGGCTTGCCTAATCGGCCAAGGGGAATTGATGAGCTTTGGGATCCCTGCAGCTGGGCAATAGCCTCTTCACCCCCAAGGCTGTCTGGTTCCTCAGAGCGCAACCCCATGCGCAAATTTCGAACTGTCCCTAGGGTAGGAATAGCACCTGGCGTGATGGCGTTTACGCGGATTCCATATTGTGCCCACTCTGAGGCTAATGTCATGGTCATTCCCCAGATACCACTTTTCGCAGAAGCGGCATGGACGTTTCCAGGTCCGCCAGAATGCGTAAACGCAAGGATATTGATTATGGAGCCAGAATTTTGTTCTTTCATTGTTTGAAAAACGGCCTGCGAGCAGTTAAACGTTCCATTTAAATCTATGTCGATAACAGTCCTCCACCCATTTGGGCTTAGGTCCTCGGCAGCAACCCTGAAATTTCCTGCTGCATTGTTTACAAGTCCATCGATACGTCCAAATGAAGCTACAGTTTTTTCAGCTAGGGCATTGCACTGAGAATGATCGCGGACATCAGTTTGTACTACTAAGCATTGACCCCCCAGTGCGCGAACCTCTGCAGCAGTAGGTTCGAGGTGATCAGGGGAGCGACTTGCGAGTACAGTTGTTGCCCCAAGCTTAGCCATCGCGTGCACCATTCCACGACCAAGACCAGTACCACCACCAGTTACAATAACTACTTTATTTTCTAGGGCAGTTGTAGCAAATACCATCCATATGTCCTTTCATCAAAACTAGTCCTCATGGATTCAAGCGAGCGTAAGTGGGTAAGCTAGGCGATTGCTACTTACGGGGATATGGCTATTAACCCGGAGGAATACAGACATGGGAGCGACTTAGGAGGTCCCGACTCGCAGGCCTTCTCGAATGACGCGAATGTTTGCAGCAAGCCTAGGGTCGGTATTCAGGGATCGTGAGATTTTTCCGTGTGCGTGCAATACAGAACTGCGAGCGCGACCCCCGAGTAATCGTCCGATGTCGGTAAGAGAGATTACCCCTGCATCTTTGAGTAGGTACATTGCAATTTGACGGGCTAAAACAATAATCGTGTCCCGCCTTTTACCTAGAAGCGACTCAATTGGGATATTGTAATGAGTAGCTACAACCTTGAGGATTTGCTCAGGACTTGGCGATGATCCGGAAGCGTGCGTGAGCAGATCCGGCAAGGCTTCTTGCGCTAACTCTAATGATATAGGGGCGGAGTATATCGATGCATACACTAGAACTCTATTTAGGTTCCCTTCTAGCTCACGAATATTTGAAGTTACGTTGGCAGCAATATATTCTAGAGCGCTAGCTTCGATTACTATTTTCTGAGCTTCAGCTTTGTTTTGCAAAATAGCAATGCGTGTTTCTAGGTCTGGAGCCTGAATATCGGCTGTTAGTCCCCACTCAAATCGGGATGTAAGGCGTTCTTCTAGTGAAGTGATTGCCTTTGGGTGGCGATCACATGTTAAAACGATCTGGCAATTCGCATTGTGGAGCTCGTTGAAGATATGGAAAAACCCTTCTTGGGTCTGTTCCTTTCCGCTAATAAACTGAATGTCATCCATCAGCAGTGCGTCTGTATTTCGATATCTCGCACGGAACTGCTCGGTTTGTCCTTCACGAATAGCTTTGATAAATTCGTTAGTGAACTGCTCTGCTGTTACGTATAGGACAGATTTCCCTTGCTGAGATAATCGCTGCCCGATTGCATGGAGCAGGTGGGATTTGCCAAGACCCACGGAGGAATATAGAAACAAAGGGTTATAGTTTTGCCCAGGCTTTTCAGAGACCGCAAGGGATGCAGCATGTGCTAATTGGTTGGATTTTCCAACGATAAATTTGTCAAATGTATACCGTTCCACTAGCGGAAGGCTCTGCCCGTTGCCAGGGGGTAGTCGTTTCGGTGCGTGGTGCTGCACGACATGGGTGGTTGACGGCGTGGATGATTCAGTCGCAGAATCTACTTCGAAGGATACCTCAACAGCGAAAGAGGAGACGAGCTCCAGTGTTCTCTTAATCGTTGAATACATTCGCTGTTCTAGAAAATCTACAACAAATGGGTTGGGAGTAGTTACCACTAGCTGGTGATCGGAGCTCCAGTAGCTTGAAGTACCCCGAAGAAAGGTATCGAACACAGGACGAGTAACCTCGACCTCTAGTGAATCTAGAGTGGAATGCCAGAGTTCTCTTGCGTCGATTTGAATTGCCATGAGACTGGGGTGCTCCGTTCGTGGAAAAGATCCGCTATTTTGTAGATTCTTGGCGACCTTGGTAAGGTATCAAGGTCGGAGAGTTACTCGCAAGGAAAAGAAAATCACTTTAAAGCGACTTTTGATGTTGGAGGAAAGGGCTAGTTATGGAAGCAATTTTCATTGGCAGCTCCGACGCAGCAAGGGTGGTTCTTGAGGAACTTCTGGGGAACCGCGACGTGCAGATTAATCTTGTTGTTAGTAGGCCTGACAGGAAGGCGGGTAGGGGTAAGCTCCCAACCCCCACTCCAGTTAGTTGCTATGCAAGATCTAAGGCGATTCCCTTAATCACGCCAAATTCATGGAGAGACGGCGCAGCCTTGCGGGCGGTCAGCGAGGTTCGCAGTCAGGTCATTATTGTTGCTGCATATGGATTGCTACTTCCTGCTGAGTTGCTTTCTATTCCGACATACGGGGTTCTCAATATCCATCCCTCCCTGCTTCCTGTATACCGAGGTCCTTCGCCAGTTGTGACTGCATTGCTAGAGGGGGTTAACCTAACAGGTGTAAGCGTTATGGAGCTGGACCAAGGATTTGATACAGGTCCGATTGTTTCGCAGAAAGAAGTAAGAATCGAAAAGGACGAATCAGCGGAAAGTCTAGAAAGAAGGCTCTTTGGCATAGGCGCTAAGGAGCTTCTTGAAGTTCTCCCTGCCTGGGCTTCTGGAGAGCTTAGCAGCAGAAAGCAAGATGAAGAAGCGGCCTCATATACTAAAAGATTTAATAAAAGCGATGGTCAAATTGATTGTAACAAAACGACACAGGCGATCATCAACCAAATTCGAGCCTTTACCCCGTGGCCTTCTAGCTATGTTGTGTGGGAAGGGAAGACGGTAAAAATTCTCGAGGCACAGGCGCGCTTGAGCGAAGAAGCAATGGCCTCTGGAATTGCACCTGGCACGGCTATGGTGTACCAGGCTGAAGGATCTAACCTTCCCGCACTCAAAACACTTAACGGGATTTTAGTGTTGGTCCGAGTGCAGATGGAAGGGCGTACCCCGGTTGACGGCCAAGACTTCTTGAACGGGTACCCAAGTTTTATTGGTTCCCATTTGTGACTGTAAGTCAGTAGGGGAGTTTAGTTTGACGCCTCAAGGGGGCTAGTCTATCATAGGGTTCTCATGGGCGGATCTGGCAACGTAGCTCAGCGGCAGAGCGGGCGCTTCATAAGCGCTAGGTCGTAGGTTCGAATCCTTCCGTTGCCACCAGAAATTCTCTGTTTCCGGGCTCATGAGTCTCGAGGTGTGTGGAAGATCCAGAAAAACCCCCAAAGGGTGGTTAGCTCAGTGGTTAGAGCGCTCGCCTCACACGCGAGAGGTCACTGGTTCAAATCCAGTACCGCCCACCAGAGTATCTCTGCCTGCCGAGGTGGCGGAACGGAAGACGCGCTACGTTCAGGGCGTAGTGCCCCTTGCGGGTGTGTGGGTTCGAATCCCACCCTCGGCACCAAACATGTAGATTGGAGTCATCATGCGCTTGTAGCTCAGTTGGATAGAGCGCAGGTTTGCGGAACCTGAGGTCGTGGGTTCGAGTCCCGCCAAGCGCGCCATTCGTTGGTAAATGGAGTACACTCTTAATTGAAACAAGGGCGATTAGCTCAGCTGGTTAGAGCACTTGCTTTACACGCAAGGGGTCGGGGGTTCGAATCCCTCATCGCCCACCACTCAACTATAAATGAAGATCTTTTGGTGATGGGGTTTTAATAAGTCCACAAGAAGGAGTGCGAGGGTATGCGTGGTGTAGGAGTATTTGAATTCGGAGCACCAGAAGTGCTGCAGGTGATAGACTTGCCGGAAGTGCATGCAGGGCAGGGTGAAGTCAGGATTCGCGTCCATGCAGTGGCAGTCAATCCAACTGACTTATCAATCAGGAGTGGCGTCCGCGCTGAACGGCTTCGCCAGAATCCTCCGCCGTATGTGCCAGGCATGGACGCTGCTGGAGTGATAGACGAGATCGGTCCTGAAACTGATACGGACCTTGTCGTTGGCATGGCAGCTATGGCTATGGTGGTACCTGTCGGAAGCCACGGAGCGTATCGCGAGAGTATTGTGCTGAGTGCCGATTCAGTAGTAAGAGCCCCTCAGGGTTTTTCTTACCCTGAAGTGGCCACACTTCCGATGAACGGATTGACAGCGCGACTATCGCTTGATCAGCTGGCACTTCGTTCTGGGCAAACAATTGCAGTGACAGGAGCAGCTGGTGCCTACGGAGGTTATGTAATCCAGATAGCTAAGCACGAAGGCCTCAGAGTAATCGCCGATGCGTCTCCCGATGATGAGTCGCTTGTGAGTAACCTTGGAGCTGACATTATAGTTCCTCGGGGAGACGATTTCGCTGATCAGGTTCGTGAGGTGGCACCCGATGGGGTCGATGGCCTTGCAGATGGTGCTGTTCTTTCTGAATTGGCCGTGGGGGCTGTGCGCGATGGGGGCGGATTCGCAGCAGTGCGAGGATGGGCAGGAACTGGCGAACGCGATATTATGTTTCACCGCACATTTGTTGGGAATTACGACCACCGAAGGGATTTGCTTGATCAATTGCGACAACTTACAGAGGCAGGGGTAGTGACGTTACGAGTTGCGGGGACATATGAGCCTGATCAAGCAAGTGAGGCTCATCGTCGGCTTGAGGCACGTGGAACTCGGGGGCGGTGCGTGATCGTATTCCCCTGACGGATCATCTGTAGGTAGGGTCGATTACTACGCCGAGTTGCCTATAAAGGCTCATCCTGTCGGGCAGACCAAAGCGTTCAAGGATTCTCCCGTTTTCTACGAGGTCAATGGTTATTATCGTCCACTCAACGGGGTTTCCCGTGGGAGCAATCGTTCCGAGAGGCCCGTTGTGCGTGCCCCGGAAAGTTATGCGTGAAACAACCTTGTTGCCTTCGGCTATTTGCTCTTCGATGGTGGCGTGAATATCAGGGAAAGCGGCGAGACGGTTCAAAAACCACTCGCGCCGACCCTCTCGTCCAGAAGCAGTCCCACGAGGAACGTGGAAATCGGTCTCAGGGGTGAACAATTCTTCGTTAATGTCAGCATTGCCCGCGTTTATAGCATTAACCCAGCGATGGATAACTGCTTTGTTGGCTTCGGACATAAAGTGCCTCCCGTTAACACAGGACCCTAGAGATTCCCGTGGAGAGTCTTTTGCATCTCTACGTGAAGAATCCCTGCCTCCATAAACGTTTCGCCGTGTTCTCTGTAGCCGTGGTGTCTGTAAAAATCCTTCACATAGTCCTGGGCATGCAGGGTGATGCGGTGAATGCCTAATGCCTGAGCTTCTTCTTCCAGAAATGAGAGTATAGCGGAGCCGATGCCACTACGGCGGATTGCCGTTTCTACAGCCATGCGCCCGATTCTTGCAGTGGTTGGTGAATCAACGATAAGACGACCTGTGCCAATGACCGTGGCGTCTCTTGGCCAAGCTTCATCGTAAGCTACGGCATGGATAGCGCCTTCGTCAAGGTGGTCCCATTCAAGATCCTCTGGGACCCCCTGCTCTTTGACGAATACATTGGTGCGAAGTGAGCGAACCCCTGCTCCGTCTATTTGCCAGTCGACTCGCCGTACGGTGAATTGCATGTTCTCATCCAGAAGTAAAGTTTGTGTAGCATAGAGCCTTTTGTCAGTTCTGGAAAGGCTTTTGATGTAATGAATTCCTCCGCTCCCCTGCTGATTCAATTTACTAGAAAGGAGAAGGCATTTCTGGAATTACCACTTCAAGGAGTACTGGACTGTTGAGGGAAATGGCCTTCCCTAACGCATCTCCGAATTCATCTGCGGTTCTAATCTGAATTCCCGGGACACCGTAGGCATCTGCCAGTTTCATAAAATCTGGATTTTTGAGCTCTACCCCTACTGCATGGCCCCCAAAGAGATTTTTCATGTCGCGCTTGACATTGCCGTAGGCACTGTCATTAAACACAACTGCAACAACGTTGATGCCAAATTGGGCTGCAGTCGCAAGCTCCTGAGAGTTGAACAGGAAACCTCCATCTCCCGATACTGAAACCACTACTTTGTTTGGCTGGGCAACCTTGACTCCTAGGGCAGTAGGAAAGGCGGAACCCAGATTGCCGCTGTAGGAAGACGTGAAATAAGTACGGGGTTCGTAGGCTGCATAGTGGACTCGGGAATAGTAGGCCATGATGGTCATGTCTGTAACGAGGATAGCATCATCGGGGAGGTTCGTGCGTAGGGCCCGAATATAAGCATGCTGTGGTTCAACCTGATTCTTTGGATTGTTATATCGGCTGCTTTTCAATGTTTCGAATAGGTCCTTTTTTGATTGGCGTTGGTTAGTAAGGGACGCGATAGCTTCTAGCAGGCTGGTGGTCACTTCTTGGGCATCACCTTCGATCCCATGGGTTTTCTTATGATTTCTACCTAACTCTTGAGGGTCTATATCGATTTGCACAACTGTTTGACTGGCTGTAGGGTTGGCGGTTGCGAATCGAGTGCCTATAGCCAACACCACATCACAGGTATAAAAGAAGTCGCGCAGTTCGTCTTTACTTTCACCGGTAGATCGTCCTTGGGGTGTTCCAAGAGAGAGGTGATGCCGGTCAGAAATTGCGCCTTTACCTTCAGGGGTGGTCAAGACTGGGATTTGTAGATATTCGGCTAAGCGAAGGAGTATTTCTGATGCGCCAGAAGTGTGTACTCCTCCGCCTGCCCAAATAACCGGGTTTTGGGCTTCAGCAATTAAGGCGGCTGCTTCTTCAATAGCCGCGCCGTCAACAGGGGGGGTATCCGGGTACCGGGGGGAGTACTCGATCTGAGAAACTCTTTCAGAGAGGGCGTCAGGAGGTATTTCTATCTCGACAGGCCGAGGGCGACCGGTGCGCAATTGATAAAAGGCCTCTTGGACTGTTGGGGCTATCTCTTGAGAAGTCAGGGCACGAGATTGCCATTTGGTAATTGGCTTAACGATATCTAGTTGGTCGTTGATCTCGTGCAACACGCCAATATCTTTGCCGATCTTATCCCTTTCTATTTGGCCACAGATTACTAGTACTCGAGAGGAGGCAGCGTAGGCATTGGTTATTCCTGCAGAGGCATTTTGTAGTCCCGGACCCGGGACTATCATGGATACCCCAATGTCTCCACTGGCTCTGGCATACCCGTCAGCCATATATGTGGTTGCTTGCTCGTGCCTCGTGGTTATGAATTGGATGTCGGGGTAGTCTAAGAGGGGTATGACGGCGTGATAAAGTTGTACGCCGGGCAGGCCGAAGATTACCCGGATGCCCTCCTGATGAAGGGCATGGATTAGATCATCCCCGCCTGTTCGGTCTGCGGCTTGCAAATTAGTAGAATCAGGCATGTCGCTCATCACGAGACTCCTTCGCAGGGCAGATGGTCCTCACTATATCATTGAACTAACTCTGATGTTGCACCGAGGGGCAAGCCCACCTATAATCCCGAGCAGATTATAGGTGGTATCCGTAGTGCTACAGGAATCCCGAAATACCCGTAGTGGGTAATCAAGGAGAATGGACCAATTGCTCTGTAGTGGAGAGGTATATAGTGTCCCTTCTGTATGATGGCAATATTCGCATATTCAGAACCCTTTGTGGCTCAGATGGCAATAATGCCTACTTGGCAGTGTGTCCTGAAACCTCAGAAAGCATCATCATCGACTCCCCATTGTCCCCTGAGGGCTTATTAGAGGATGCCCAAGGCACTACAGTGGTTGCGATTTTGATCACCCATCATCACCGAGATCATTGGGAGGGATTACCAGTAATTAGGACACATATTGATGCCCCGGTTGGCATGCATGAAAGTGACACTGCTAGCGTTCCATTTATCCCAGACTTTTTGGTAGCTGACGGGTCGGTTATCCGGGCAGGGTCGATTGATTTAATTACTATGCATACACCCGGACACACTGGGGGATCTGTTTGCTTTTGGCACACAGGACATCTTTTTACTGGAGACACCCTATACTCTGGGGGACCCGGAGAAAGTAGCGGACCAGAACCAACACGGCAGATTTTGGACAGTATAACCCGAAAACTTTATACGCTTCCTGATGATACCTTGGTGTATCCCGGTCATGGCCATCACAGTGTGCTCGAGGTCCCTAAGCGAGAGTATGCGATTTATAGAGGGGAGTACCCCGAAATTTTCCCTAGTATTCCATCTGCGAAAGGAGAACAAGGAAACTAGGGGATGTTTTTACCTGACGGGCTACACGAAAATGAGAATACTGATGGCAGATAGCAGGGTACAGGCTCCTCCGAGATTTAGGTATCCGGCAGTAGCGAGGCGATTTGAAAACGTCAGTATTAGTGCTAGAATACCGCGGGAGTAAGTTTCGGAGGGTTCATGGCAGAAGATAACCAGCATGAAGCGCAAATTAAGCGAAACCCCATTGTCAGGGTTTTGCTCCTTATCGGGGGGTGTATCTTTCTTGTCATAGGTATAGCAGGATACGTTGTGCCGGGGCTACCGGGCACGGTGTTCGTTCTGATTTCTGCAGCCTGTTTTTTTAGATCATCGCAAAAGTTTTATGATTTGGTAACTAAAAACAAGTGGTTTGGTAAATCTATACGGGAATACCGGGAGGGATTGGGCATGCCATTGAAGGCTAAGGTCATCTCTCTTTCGTTAATGTGGGCGTTTTCGATATTTGCAATTTGTGCTGTGTATCTTAATGCCCAATTACCGGGTATACCAAAAGAAATTCAAATGGGATCTATTAATGCGGCAGTTGTAGCTCGACTAGGAACAGTAGTGCTTTTAGCCTGGGGCACTATATTCATCCTTCGACTTCCCACTAAACGCAATTAAATTAGGTGTGATTGATTGGGTCTTCTTTAGTTGCTTGGCGTGCTGTCCTTATAGCCAGAAACATTGTCAAATATTCCTTCTGCAACCGTCCCTAGGAGTTCTTTCTGGGAAAAAGTTAGTGGTTTAATTGCCGCAGGTACTCCGACGACAAATGATTCGGGTGGGACTATAGTTCCTTCTAGGACGACAGCATTTGCTGCGACTAAACAATAATCACCTAGCTGTACCCCTTCAAGCAATGTAGCGTTATTGCCTATCAGACAGTGGTGCCCGATGCTTGCAGCGTGAATGACTACAGCATGACCGATATTTACACTGTGGCTTATGGTTAGTGGTTTTTCACTATGGATAACGGATCCGTCCTGCACGTGGGAATCGTTGGCTATGGTGACCGATCCATCTGGCCCTTCAGCTCGGATTACCGCTGCGGGCCAGACGGTTGTTCTTTCGCCCAATTCGACTTTTCCAGATACGTATGCAAGTTCATTGACGTAAGCCCCCGGATGAAGGGTGGGGGTGTTGCCGTTCCAGCTTCGAATCAATAGATAGGTCCTCTCTTTCTATATGCTATGTCCAACACGTGGAAGGTGCTGGCGGACAGGCCTTAACTTTGGGTATAAACCCGGCTGTGATCAATCTCACAGGAACGAATATTTGCTGTTTGCTTCAAGATGTCTCATGGATTCATCATTGGCCAAGGCAGGATAAAACAAACGCGATTTATATGTTAGCATGGTCTGCAAATGAAATTGTTTCAAGAGAAGTGGGTGAGTTGGTGAGATTACTATGGAAATAACACAAGAAGCAATAGATGAGCTGAGAAGAATAGTGTCTGTTAGGGCAATGGGGCACCAGCAGATATTGAGGCTTGCTATGCCCCCAGTATGGACGGGCGGAGGAGATTTTGGCATTGTTGTGGATCAGCTAAGCGATGAAGATATTGTGGTCGTGAGGGATGGCGCTGATGATGCCTTGCTAGTGATAGATAAGGAATTAGAGGATAACCTAGAGAAGGCTATCCTAGACCACAAAGAAACGCCAAATGGCCGGGGATTTGCACTTGACGTGTATTAGGTCTCCTGAGATATATCAGAATACTTGTAAGGTGAGGGAGCTATGGACTTTAGTACAGAGATAACTTATTCCGCAGAACAGGAAAAATTCCGACAAGAAGTCAGTGCCTGGTTATCTGAAAACGCTCAGATCCCTGAAGAATTCGAAATACCTCGAGAAACAGGTGATATGAGTCAGGAATTATATAACTGGGTACGAGAATACAGGAAGAAGCTTGGGTCTAAGGGATGGTTAGCCCCGCTTTGGCCGTCTGAGTACGGTGGTGGTGGTTTGAGTGTCGATATGGCCCAAGTTCTTGAGGAAGAACTTTCCAAAAGGAAAATTCCAGCAATATATGACAATCGACTTGCTGCTCCAGCGATGATGGTTTGGGGCACAGAAGAGCAGAAACAGCGGTTTCTACCTTTAATTAACAAAGGGGATGTGATTACTTGGCAAGCATTTACTGAACCTGAGGTTGGTTCCGATGCGGCCTCTATTACGACTAGTGCAGTCCGGGATGGAGACGATTTCATTATAAATGGTACCAAGGTTTATATTGGGGGGCCCTTCTCCGCTGATTATATATGGACGACTGCTGTTACTGATCAGACGAGCCCACGCCATAGGAATCTGGGGGCATTTTATGTTCCTGCTGATCTTCCAGGGATATCGTTTTCTGATATGGAACTCATAGTAAATGTGGGCAAGCGGTTTGTATATTACGATAACGTAAGAGTGCCTGGTGAATATCTAGTCGGAGGAGAAAATCAGGGATGGCAGGTGGCGCAGACTTCACTTGAGATAGAACATGGAGCCGGTGGCAGTATCGGAGAGGGGGCATCCAGGGATGGTGGGGTGGTAGCTGCCTTGTTTGATTATGCACAAACAGCTGTTGATGGTGCCGGCAATCCGTTAATTGAGGACCCAAGGATAAGAGATTTACTCGTCGAGGCACGGATTGAAACTCATATT
>Ga0310344_10000530_pt1 | contig 30098 bp, 29 predicted proteins | sample HC15DNA20200_MG_FD_203801 | JGI IMG/M metagenome (GOLD analysis project Ga0310344, IMG submission 203801) | Marine microbial communities from station ALOHA, North Pacific Subtropical Gyre - HC15-DNA-20-200_MG | ecosystem: Environmental > Aquatic > Marine > Oceanic | place: Pacific Ocean: North...
AAAGATTGGCAAAATTAAACACAAGTATCCTCTTTGCTGGCGTTGCAACCATGGACTAGTCTGGCTTGCAAGAAGAGAGTACTTTTACATGCTTGATAAGCTTGATGACAAAGCAATCAAGGCAGCTGAAGATGTAGAGTACTTTTTTGAGGCTCCAAAGAACAGATTTTTAGAAATTATCAAAGAAAAGCACCCATGGTGTATATCACGTGAACGCTTTTGGGGCTGCCCAATTCCAATATGGAACTGCAAAGAGTGTGGCAACATAGAAAGACTGTTTTCAAGAAAAGAAATCATAGATGCGTCTTCAGAACTGCCTGATGGCGAAGATTTTGAGCTACACCGACCTTGGATTGACAATGTACTGATCAAATGTAAGAAGTGTAATGCAACTATGGAAAGAGAGGAGTTTGTACTTGACACATGGCATAACAGCGGTTCTGCTCCATTTGCTTCCTTAGATGAGGTACAGTACAAGGAAAAAATTCCCGCTCCATTTTTCACAGAAGGAATTGACCAAACCAGAGGATGGGCATACACACTGCTAATTGAAAATGTCATACTAAACAATGCACCAGTGTCGCCCTACAAGTCATTTCTATTCCAAGGTCACGTACTAGATGAAAATGGAAATAAAATGAGTAAAAGCAAAGGAAACGTAATTGAAGCATCAGAACTTTTAGAGAAATATCCAGTAGATCTAGTCAGATTCTATTTTATGTGGAAATCAAGCCCAATTGAACCACTAAACTTTAGCACAAAAGAGCTCATGTCAAGACCATATCAGGTCATAAGTACGCTTTATCACCTTCATACATTTTACAGACAGAATAGTGAATATGACAAATTTGACATAAGTGAGACAACTATAGAATGGGCAAAGAAAAACAACTTACTTACCCCACCTGACATTTGGCTTTTATCAAAACTACAAAGAATGGTACAAAAAACAACAGATGCAAACAACACATGCAAGTTCCACGAGTCAGGAAAAGCAATTGAAGACTTTTTGATTAACTCACTTAGTCAAATTTACATTCCAATTACAAAGTCAGAACTATGGGACGAAGATGATTCGCAAAAAAATAGACGTTCTACAATTTATGCAATACTTGCAAAAACACTCAAGACAATTGACATACTAATTCATCCATTTTCACCATTTACAACACAGTACCTTTACAGTACGACATTTGGTGAAAAAGAAAACATCTTACTTGAAAGCTGGCCAAAACAAGACACCTCATTAATTGATGAAAAAATTGAAGAGTCATTTGACTTGTTAAAGGATGTAGTTTCAGTGGCAGCTGCTGCAAGAATGAAAGGAAAAGTGAAAAGAAGATGGCCACTTAATGAAGCAATAATTTGCCTAGAAAAGAGTCAGAAAAATATTCTAGAGTCACTCTCAGAATTGGTAAAAACACAGATGAATATTCAAAACTATAAAATTTTTGAAATTGGGAGTAGTGAAGGAATAGAGCAATATCTAGAGTTAAAACAAAATGGATTGCCAGTAACTCCAAAAATTGAACTGGAGAGAAGCGGAATTGGTCCAAAAGCAAAGCAAGACATGGGCAAACTACTACAAATGTTCTCAGAAACTGAGCCTGAGATAATTATTAATGAATTGAGTAACAAAGGCACATTTACATTCCAAATCGAGCAAAACTCTATAGTTCTAGATAAGGAGGATTTCATAGTTGATTTTGATGTTGTTGAAAAATACCAATTTGCAAAAAGACAAAATCTGATAGTCATGATTTCGCTTGAAAGAGACGATGAAATGATGGCTAAAGGTTTGATTAAAGATCTGGCTAGACGACTCCAAACACTAAGAAAAGATAGGGGCTATAATCCAACTGATATTTTGTCCAAGGCATCAATTTTAGACCTTGATCCTGAATCATTTAATTTGATAAAGGAAAAAACTGATGAAATTGCATTTTTAGTGAGAGTAAAACAAGTCGATTTTGAACAATCATGTAAAGAATACAAAAATGACGATATAGATGGTCTGAAGATTCGTATTTCTGTTGAATAAATTTACAAAACGTTGACAATTGATCAAACTAGAAGATACCAAGTCAGGTTAAATACAAAATTAGTCATAATATAATATGGTTAAGCAGATTAGCCTTGACACATGGTCTGTTGATCATTTACATGATCTGTTAGAAAAGGCTAGGAAGATTATAACCCAAACAAATACACCGATAGTTTTGTACCGAGAGACACTTGAAGAAAATGATGAAGTTTATGAAGAAATTGTATGTACATTAGGACAGGAACATGTCATAGAGCAAGTTATCATTTCTGGTGGCATGGTAGTTCCTGAAATAAAGCAACAGCTTGTTTTTACCATTGATGAATTTCCAAACAGACTGCTAAGTAAAAGTAAAGATCTTTTTGCAGAAGTTGTTGAGCAATTAGAAGAACAATTTACATAGAGTATCAAACAGATTATAAAGTCCTCAAATGAGACTTTGATTATATGCGTCTTTTGGAATATCAAGCAAAGGAACTATTCAAAGAATTTGGAATCAGGGTTCCAGAAAGTAAGGCATCAAAAGATATTGAACAGGGACGTATTGATGCAAAAGAACTAGGTTATCCATTTGTGATAAAAGCACAGGTACCAGTTGGCGGAAGAGGTAAAGCTGGTGGAATTCAGACATGTAATAGTGACGATGAATTTGAAATAAAATATCCACAAATTTTAGGAATGTCAATTAAAGGTGAAAAAACACGTGCAATATTATTAGAAAAAATGGCAGATATTGAAAAAGAGCTGTATCTATCGTTGTTTCTTAATCGTAGTAAAAGATGCTATACAATTATTGCATCATCAGAGGGTGGAGTTGAAATAGAATCGGTCAAAAATCAGACCATCAAAGAAGTAGGATTAGGTGATGTAGATAATGAAACAGCAAAAAAAGTTGCAAATCAAATTGGTCTTCAAGGAAGTCAGGAAGAAGAATTTGTTACAATGTTACAACAACTTTCAAAACTCACAGTAGAAAAAGAAGCAGAACTTGCAGAAATTAATCCACTTGCAATTCTAAAAGATGGTTCCATTATGGCACTCGATGGAAAAGTAATGACTGATGATAATTCTAACTTTAGACATGAAGAGCTTGCAAAGTATCAAGAAAAATCAGAATTGGAAGAACGAGCTGAAAAAAGTGGATTTTCTTTAGTTGAGCTCGATGGAAACATTGCAGTAATTGGCAATGGTGCTGGACTTGTCATGTCTACATTTGACATGCTTGCTGACAACGGTGGAAAGCCAGCTACATTTCTAGATGTAGGTGGTGGTGCAACTACTGAATCAGTGTATGAAGCACTAACTCTGATTAGTAAGATGGATAGAGTAAAAGGAATTTTAGTAAATCTTTATGGTGGTATTGTTAAAACAACAACAGTTGCTTCAGCATTTATCAAAGCATATGATGAAAACTTGATTGATCTGCCAGTGTTTGCAAGATTAATGGGTGCAGAATCAGACAAAGCAAAAGAAATGCTAAAAAATACTAAAACAAAAATGTTTGATTCAGTTGAAGATGCAATTAACACAGTAGTAATGGAGGTAAACAAATGACAGACATTTATGAAATTCTAAGGGGTCAAAAAGATGAAAATGGAAATTATCAAAAGCAGTCAGTTATTGTTCAAGGAATAACTGGCAAGTATGGTTCAGCACATACAAAATTGATGATGGAGTATGGAACAAACATTGTAGCAGGAGTTACTCCAGGAAAAGGTGGTCAAAAATTTGAAGATAAAATTCCAATTTTTGAAAAAGTCAGTGAAGCAGTTGCCGCTACTAATGCAAAAATTTCAATTGTTTTTGTGCCTGCAAAATTCTTTTTAGAGGCAGCAACTGATGCATTAGAATCTGGAATTAAACTATTAGTTGCAATTCCAGAGCATGTTCCAGTACGAGATACAATGAAGATTATTGAATTAGCAAAAGAGAAAGATGCTGTGATGATTGGTCCAAATACACCTGGTGTTATAATTCCAAGTTTAACAAAAATTGGCATTATGCCTGCAAGTCCTTATTCACCTGGAAGAATTGCAGTGTTATCAAAAAGTGGTACATTGTTATATGAAATTTCAAATAATCTCACTACTGCAGGGTTTGGTCAAAGTATCACTATTGGAATTGGGGGTGATCCTGTTAATGGTACTAGAATGATTGATGCGTTTGATATGATAAAGGATGATCCTGAACTGGATGGTATTGTTGTTGTTGGTGAAATTGGTGGTGATGCAGAAGAAATCTTAGCACAGCATATTATTGACATAGGTTTTGATAAACCAATTGTAGGATACATTGCAGGAAGACGTGCACCTAAAGAAAAACGAATGGGACATGCTGGTGCAATTGTAATGGGTACATATGGGTCTGCAGAATCAAAAATTGCTATGTTTGCAAAAGCAAATATCCCAGTTGCTAAAAGGCCTGGAGAAGTAGCAGTACTGCTTGCAGGAAAAATGACTAGCCAATAAGAATTAATAGTGTATTAAAACAAAAATTTTATGCCAGTATCAGATCCATTAAAAAAACAAATTGCACAAAAGGCGAGATTACATATGAAAATTTGTATTTCATGTGGTGCAAGACTAGATATTAATGCAACACGATGCAGAAAATGCAGAAGTAAAACTCTAAGATTGAAAAATAGACAGTTGGGTATTAAAAAGTAATTAAAAATATTTTATTTTTTTCTTCCAAAAATTTTAAATCCAGAAAATTTTGATGAGATAGATTCTTTATCATTAATGGAAGTTGAACCTACACCATCAAGATAATCATATGTAATATCTTCACCACCAAAACCTATTAGTTTTTTATTTTTTAATTCGTCTATGAAAAATTTTTTTCCATTTTCCAATTTCAGTATTGCGTCATCACTTATATCAAATCCTGAACCTTTATCGTAGAATCTAATCATACCGCCTTTTTTTAATTCTATAAAAACATCATAGCTTACTTTATGCCCAAAGATCTGAATTTTTCTTCCTTTAATTTTGACATTATCAACAATATCCAGTACTAAAACTTCATCTGCTTCTAGTGATACTGTTTCCCTAACAGTACCTGCGATGATTTTACCATTTGGTGCATTAAGCTCTGAAAAATGTTCGCGTGTTAATGACATACCAACTCTACCTTCTGGATCAGGAACCTGTTCTCGTATTCCATTTACATTTCCACATATAATATCGCCATTATCAACGGTAATTTTTGCTCCATTTTCAATATTGAATCCATTATCAATTGGATCAGTCATTTTGAATGTACCATGACTTAGATTAATTTCTGTTTTAGATTTCTTACTATCTGAAAAATATGGATTAGTTATACTACCCCACATAAACACATGATTATCATAAAGTAATTTTCCAGCCCAAAATTTTCCTTTAATGGCTAATGCTTTTGATGGCTTTCTTTCTAATTCAATTTCACCAAGTTCCTTTGAACCAAAGAGTCTAGTTCCTGTTGCATCAGCTCGTGTTAATGCATTAAGCCATTCTTGTGCAATTTGAATTTCTTGTGCCACGTCATCTGATAACAGTGTGTTTTGGCGCTTTCGTTCTTCTTCATCTGTACCCCAAATGAATTTTGATTTTTTTGCATGTTCGTCTGGGGAATCTGGAAATTTTTTACCTACCTTGAGATCTTCAAATGCCTGTTTAATTTTGATAAACGACTCATCGTGTCCACCACGGTCAGAATGATGCTTCAGGGCAAGTTCTCTAAATGCCGAACGAATTTCATGTCTTGATGCATTATTTTTTAGACCTAAAATTTGGTAATTACTTTCTACCATTTTTAATCACTATGACTGTATTTTCTTAATATCTATATGAGTTATGCAAAAAATATACATCGTTCTAGTATAGATGACTCTGAAGCTCAATTTGCTCTTCTGATGATATTAAGCCTTTTCTAACAAGTATGTCTAGTAACTCTTTGAATAATTCTTTTTGTTCGTCAGACATACCGCCGGTGGTTCCTTTGTCACCTGGTGGACCTGGTGGACCTCGTGGACCTTTGTCACCTACTGGACCTTGTGGACCTCGTGGACCACCTTCTCCTGATGGACCTGGAGATCCTTGTGGACCTTGTTCGCCTTGTGGACCTTGTATTCCTTGTGGACCTCGTGGGCCTTTGTCACCAGTTAATCCTTGTGGACCTTGATCACCTTGTGGACCTTGTGGACCTCTGTCACCTGATGGACCTTGTTGACCTGTAATACCCTTATCACCTGGTGGACCTTGTGGACCTCGTGGACCTTTTTCACCTGCTGGACCTGTAAGTCCAATTTTTCCTTTTTCACCTTGTGGACCTTGAGGACCAGGAGAGCCTTTGTCACCAACGGGACCAGTTATACCTTTACCACCTTTTTCTCCAGGTGAACCTGGTACACCTTTATCACCTTGAACTCCAGGTGGACCAGTTGGACCTTTGTCACCTTTATCACCACGTAATCCAGTTAGACCTTTGTCGCCAGGTGGACCTTGTCTGCCAGTTTCACCCTTAGCGCCAATAGGACCTTTGTCACCACTTGGACCTTTGTCACCTTTATCACCGGTTAATCCTTTGGGACCAGTATCACCTTTGTCACCTGGTGGCCCTGATGAACCTTTGTCACCTTTATCACCTTTGTCACCAGTTATTCCTTTATCACCAGATGGACCCTTACCTCCTGCTGGACCTTTGTCACCTTTATCACCTTGAACACCTTGTGGACCTTGATCACCTTGTGGACCTTGTATTCCTTGCAAATTTGTACGAGTTTTCTTCTTACTAGTAGATTCTGTTTTGGTTGATTGGGTTTGGAGAGATTTAATAGATTCAGGAATGCTAAATTCAAAAGAGTTACCTGCAGATGAAAATTGATCAGTTACAACTATCCAAATTTTTGAAAATGAAGATATGGCATCAGGAAGTGGATTTTCTTCAGAACCTATAGTTTCTTGAAATTTCCCATTTTTCACTTTTAGATGAAGTTTCTCTGTCCAGATTGATGAGAATGATTTTTCTTGTACTTGGGTTATGCTAGGTGCTGCCTCAGTAATAGCCACTTCAACTTCAAACACTCCATCTTGACTAAATGGCGCATCTCCTGTGACTGATAAACTTGGGTGCGTAGCCATTATCGATGTTTTAACTGTACCTAGTTAATACATTTTTCATTCTGAGGCTAATAGTATAAAATACAGATAGGATACTATTTATCTACAAAATAGATGTAGCTGAAGATATGAAGAAAAATGATAATGTTTCATTAAAAAAAAATGAAGAGACGTCTCTGACTAATGCTGATTATCAGCGTAATAGATTGTACAAAAAGGGCATAAATTTCATGGCTGACGAAAAACTAGAAGAAGCATCTAGGGTTTTTGAGATGATTTTAAGAACAGACCCAAATGATGTTGAAGCAATGCTAAAACTTGGATATTCAAGATTTCATCTAGATGACTATTCAGAAGCAATGAAAGTTTACGATAAAATCCTAGACATAGATATTACTAATTCAGAGGCATGGAATCTCAAGTCATTAGTCTACTATGAAAAGAAAAATTTTGCTAAAGCCTTAGACAGTGTAGAAAACGCACTTGACTCAGACCCAACATATGATATGGCATGGTATAACAAAGCATGTTACCTATCATTAATGAGCCAAATTCCTGATTCTCTGGAATCATTAAAACGTTCAATTGAGATTGATGTGAAAAATGCAAGGAAGGCTGTTAAAGATAAAGATTTCATAAATGTAAGAACTGAGGAGGGCTTCAAAAGAATAATTGAAGTAGTTGTTATAGAATCACTACGGCAAGGATATCATACAATTGGTGCAATTGTATGGACAACATTTCTCAGTAAGGAAGATACACAAAAATCTCTAAATGAACTAATTGAAAAAGGTCTTGTCATTAAAAGTCATAAACGGCAAGGATTCAATCAAATGATTCCAATATATGATTTAGAACCTGAAATGGGAAAGAAATTAGGAGCTAGGAAACGAAGTTTACTTGGAAGTAAACAAAAAACAAAACTTACTGCTCCAGTAAAAAATCTGAAAGAAATTGGTTTAGCAATACAGACAATTAAATCATCAATAAATGAAGAAAATGTTCAGCAGACATTGGAAAACTTGCAAGTTTTCATAGACCCATCAATGTGTGGTGAACAGATGATCGAGGAATTTTTAGAGGAGCACCGAGACATTAGATTATACAAGGTTAGATTAGAAGAAAGAGGAAGTGATTTTCTAGTTGAAAATAAACGAAAAATGCTTGAATTTTTTGATAACATTGAAATTCGTGTTACAAAAAAACTTCGAACAAATATTACATAAAAATAATTTTGAATTGAAATTATGTTAATGACTCTTTAGATTTTTGAAAAATAGGAAACCCGTCAATGTATGATATGTCACGTTCTTCAAACACTGTATGCCATTTTCCATTATGAGGTAACAAATTATCCAGTTCTTTGACTTTTTGACTAGTAGGTTTTTTGTTCAAAAGTGCCCCCCATTTCATATTTGGGATTTTTGGCATTATTTCATTAATGTCCTTCATAGTCACATTATTCCATAAATAATTCCCTATAAATCAGTCACTCAGCTGAAAGATCCCAGTAGCTTGCATTTTCTTGTTTTTGAGTAGGTTTTTCCAAATTTTTCCATTCTTTAAACGAGTGAACATATAATTTGACATTTGGTAGTCCAAGTGATTTTAATGCATAATATGCTAAACCAGATAGTGTTCCAACACTTCCACAATAAGTAATAATTTCAGCATCTTCGGAAATTCCTCTATTCTTTAATAAATTTCTCATGCTATCTTTATTTCGAATAATTCTTCCATCTGTTGCTAGTGTTCTGTATGGGATGTTAATAGCTCCAGGTATATGCTGCTCCAAAAAATTCAGTCTTTCTCGATTATCAATAACAACCACATTTTCATTATCTTTTACTTTTTCAAGGTATTCTGCTGTAGCCATTATTTCTGAGTTTATCTTTAATGAATGCTTTGCAGTTGTAATTTGAGATTCTTCAGTAGTAATTTCTAAACCAAGTTCTTTCCATTGTGAAAATGTTACATCGAGTAGTTTGACATTTTCATGGCCAATATATTGCAAAGCCCATACAACTCTAGAAGATAATGCACCAAATGTGTCATCGTAAACTACTACAAGTGTCTCATCTCCAATTCCTAAATCTTCAGCAATTTTTACAATATTCTCAGGACTGGGATCTGCAAGTAGTTTAGCTAACGGTAAATTTACGGAATTTACAATATGTCCATTCTGATAATCATCCTGACGTCTAACATCAATTATTCGAACATTATTTTTTATTATTTGCTCCCTAAGTGAATCTACATTGATAAGAGGAGTTGTTTGTTTTGTCATGCTGCACATTCACCTTTTCCAGTAATTGTATGATAGCTTGTATCACTTCCATAGTCAGTGTAAAAATCAGCATCATCCTCTTTTGTTGGAGGAATAAGTAACGGCGCAATAATTTTTTTGATATCTTCTACAGATTTAATTTCTGATGATTCGTTTCCATGAACTATTCTATCTATCCACTGTGAAAAAGAATCATCTGACTGTTTATGTTTTTTAAATAACTCTATAATTTTCAGTATAACTGGTATTACACGCTTTACTGGAACACGTGCGGTATGATGACCTAACATTGATTTCTCATCAAATCTACCTCCAAGTGATAATACATAATTTGGGTACATATCTTTGCCAAATCTAGCACCACCTCCGTAAAGTCCTATAGTTGCTATTTCATGTTGACCACAAGAATTTGGACATCCACTAATCTTAACTGATGAATCACGAAGATCATCATCTTCATCAAATTTCAATTCTAAGAATTTTCTTTGAATCTCTTTTGCAAGTCTATGTGAATTTGTTAATGCAAGGTTACAAGAAGTAGTTCCAGAACAACCAACTGCAGATGCCATTGTTAATGAACCTGTTTTTGCCAGTCCTGTCTCAATTAATTCTGAATACAAATGAGTTAGATCGTCATCATGAACGTAACGTATAACAATATTTTGTGAAAAACCATTTCTTGCTAATCCTTCACCAGAGAAATCTCTAGTTATTCGTGCAATTGTACGAAGTTGATTTGCAGTTATATCACCTGATTCCAATCCAATAAATACTGAATTATAATTTGCTTGTTTTTGTTTAAACACATTTGTTTTTTTCCATCGTTCAAATCCATCAGGATGCGAAGTGGATTCATTTAATACTGAAATTGGTCTAGTGATTTCTTTGGATGATTCATCAACTCTTAATTTTACAATCACCGATTGTGTAGCTTTTACAATTGCACGTTCTTTTAGAACAAGATTCTGGAATTTTTTCCAGCCCATATCGTTTACCAAATATCTCATTCGATTTCGGGCTAAATTTTTTCGGTCACCTAGCCTATCAAATATCCTTAACACAGAAATCGATGTATAAAGAAAATCTTCGACAGGAGTAAATTCTTCCAATTCATGTCCTACAAATGATTTGTTGCCTAAACCTCCACCAAGGAATATCTTAAACCCCTTTTGAATTTCTCCGTTAACTTGCCTAATTTGGGGTAGCAACCCAACATCAACAATTCTAATCATACCATGTTTTTCACAACATGTAAAATTGAATTTGAATTTACGTGGCAATGCCTGATTTAGTGGATTTCTAAGAAGAAATTTTGCAATAGACAACGCATAAGGTGTTGCATCAAATAGTTCGTCTTTACAGACTCCTGATAATGGGCTACACATAACATTTCTAACAGTATTGCCACATGCCTCCCTTGATGTTAAACCAACATCTGCCAAAGAATGCATGATTTCCGAAACATCTTCTAATACAACCCAATGAAGCTGAACATTTTCTCTAGTTGAAAAATGTGCACTGCCAATAGAGTACATTTCACTCAATTGTGCAATTTTTTCTAATTGGTGCGGATAAATTTCTCCAGCAGGAACCTTGATTCTAACCATGGCATAATCATCAGTCATCCTAGTACCATACGCACCATGTTGAAGCCTAAACCTACGAAATGTATCAGGTTCAATTTTTCCCTGTCTGAATAATTTTACGGTATTAGCAAAATTATCTGCTTCTTCTCTTCTAGACCAATCAATATTTGGTTTTTTAGAACCAGATTTTGATGGTCTTAACTGTTGTGCCATCTTATTTACTATACAAACTTGCGATATAAATGGGTAACAAAAATTAGTTTCAACTAAATTAATAGATAAACTGAATAAATTTGCCATTTTATGAGTATATAGCGTCTATCAACCTAATCTTCATTAAGAAATCTATTTATGACTTCAAGGAGATTTTTTTTGTATGCAAGAATCAGTTAATGAACAAAGACCTGATAAAATTTTTGCTGATGCAAAAGAAGTTGAAATCACAAGAGCAATTTCTAAAGAATTCTATGATGTACTGCAAGATAGAGCTGAATCTGATGTAATAGTGATTGGTGCTGGACCTGCTGGACTAACAGCATCACGTGAATTATCATTAATGGGTTACAAAGTACTAGTTATTGAACAGAATAATTATCTTGGTGGTGGTTATTGGCTAGGTGGTTACATGATGAATCCAGTAACAGTCAGAGCTCCAGCACAAAAAATTTGGGATGAGTTGGGGGTACCTTACAAGAAAGTTGGTGATGGTTTGTATCTAACACCAGGACCACATGCAGTTTCAAAACTTATTGCAGGTGCATGTGATGCAGGAGTTAAATTTTTGAATCTTACAAAATTTGATGATCTAGTTATGAGACATAGAAGAGTAGTAGGAATTGTTGTAAACTGGATGCCTGTTTCAGCATTGCCAAGAAACATTACATGTGTGGACCCAGTTGCATTAGAAGCAAAAATGATTATAGATGCTTCAGGTCATGATTCAGTTGCTGTAAAAAGATTAGTTGATAGAAGCCTAGTAGAATGGAAAGGAATGAATCCAATGTGGGTTGAAGATGGTGAAGAACATGTTGTACATAAAACTGGAGAAGTTTTTCCAGGATTAGTTGCTGCTGGAATGTCAGTAACCGAAACACATGGACTAGCAAGAATGGGACCAACATTTGGCTCAATGTTATATTCTGGAAAGAAAGCAGCCGAAGTAACTGATCAAAAGATTAAAGAATTTGAAAATAAAATTCCAAAATAATCTATTTGAAATTCAAAAAAATCATATTATACAGGGAACCAGCAGTACCAGAAATTGATACTAATTATTTAGCAAGTTTCTTAGAAGATAATTTTTCAACAAATGTACAGATAGTCGATAGTATTTTCAAAGAATTAACTATGGATGAGATTAGACATCTTTCAGTCATAAGAGTAAAAGACATCAATAAACCATTCCAAACATCCAAACCTACTGATACTGAGATTGAATTTGAAGTTAAATTGTGTCAAGATTCATCGTTAATGAATTTTACAACTAAAGTAGAAGATACTGATAAGATCAGTCAGGTTTTCATGTATGATGGATTTGAATTACAAAAAATACTTAGGTCTATAAATGAAAATAATGAGACATTACATATCGTAATAACAAATAGACTCATGTGTACATTTGATGAAAATGATGGAAGATATCATGCAAGAGCAATAATTTGTGCTAATCCTACAATTATTTCTACCACAGGGATTATAGAGGCACCTGCAAAATCAAGAGAATATTATTTTGAAACAATGGCATTAAAGACGCAAGGATTAGGTATAGAATCTGTTAAAGAAAAACACAGAGGAAAATTTCTAGATTATAATGATAAAAGATTAACAACAGTTGTAGAGGGCTACCTCTTACAAGCCATTTTTTACAATATAACAGGAGAGTCATTTTGTGACAACGTTGAATGTAGGTTATATAATGCCCACTGGCAGACGGATCTGTTATTCTCACAGATTAAAATTAGGAAATTATGTAAAAAACACAAAGAGATCTTGTCAAACCTAAATTGATTTAAATTGCAATTATAGATTCAATGATTGTGATGTCAAGTAATGATAGTTCAACTGTTATGGAAGAAAGAAGATCGAATGATGAGTCGAATAATCCAGAACTTCTAAAAAAGACAAAAACTTCCTATGATGTGATTATTATTGGAGCAGGTCCTGCAGGATACACTGCAGGAATTTATTGTGCAAGAGCAAGACATGAAACTCTAATTATTTCAGGACTTTTACCTGGAGGTCAATTGATGAACACAACAGACGTGGAAAATTATCCTGGATTTGATGAAGGAATAATGGGTCCAGACCTTATGTTAACCATGAGAAAACAGGCAGAAAAAATGAATACCACCATTATTGATGATGTGGTAGTAAATGTTGATTTTCGTAACAAACCATTCAAAGTCTTAACAGGTTCAGAAGAGTTTGAAGCAAAAGCAGTAATAATTTGCACAGGTGCAACACCAAGAAAGATTGGTATTGAAGGGGAAGAGACATTCGCTGGAAAAGGTGTTTCATACTGTGCAACATGTGACGGGGCATTTTTTAGGAATCAAGACATTGCTGTAGTAGGAGGTGGTGACTCTTGTATGGAAGAAGCAACATTTCTTACTAAATTTGCGACTAAGGTACACATAATTCATCGACGAGACACATTCAGAGCCAGTAAAATCATGCAAGAACGTGCACTAAATAATGAAAAAATTCAAGTTCACTGGAATAGCGTTGTAAAAGATATCAAAGGTAATGAAAAAGTGCAGCAGGTTATTTTAACTAATGTCAAAACAAATGAAGAAACTGCTCTGAATATGGGTGGTGTATTTGTGGCTATTGGACATGAACCAAACACATCATTATTCAAAAATCAAGTAGAGATGAATGAAAATGGATACATAATTCAAAAAGAAAATACAGAGACGAATGTTAAAGGAGTGTTTACTGCAGGAGATGTTCACGATCATAGATATAGACAAGCAGTAACTGCCGCAGGTTATGGTTGTATGGCAGCAATTGATGTAGACAAGTATTTAGCTGAAACGAAATAAAACTATCTTATTTTTTTGATTGTGAATTCCAGATCATTCTCATTTTTTTTCAATTCTAAAAGTTCATGTCCACGTGTTTTACAGAACTCAGTTATGTCATCTTCAGAAGCAGGATCATCAGCAAGAACTGTAAGTATTTCACCAACTTGCATCTTTGCAAGTTCAACGTTTGTTTGCATAACTGGTGATGGACAAAATAATCCTCTCACATCTATTGTTTTTCCAGAATCTGAAATTTCAATCACCTAAGAAAATTTTAGTTTATCTATATAAAAAACTAGTTTTTTTTAGCTTTGCCTATAATCTAAAATACCATTCTAGTAATCGTAGGTATATCACGGGTTCTAAAAGAATAAGGATCTAAACCTTCAAAATTAATTTTTCGTGATATACGTCTGACACCAATCAGAGACATTCGATAAACTAATTCCCAGAAATAGCTTTTTCGTGTAACCATGTAAAATTTGTATAATGAATTGAACAAAAATCTAGATTTCGGATAAAATTCATTTATGTATTTATCAATATGATATTTGGAATGTTCTATCTTGAACTGTATATGTTCAAGCACTTCCTTTGGCTTTACATATCCAATCTTTTCAATTTCTATTCTTTTATGTTTTAATGCAAAAATAATATCATCTATATTATTTGCAGAATCTATTAGATTTGTACATCTTGCAATAGTACTAGTGACATGCGAGTCACTGCCTGCGACAACGTGTAAATTATTTTCTTTTGCAAATATCTCTGCCTTTTTGTTGGAATAAACATCAATATTTGAACTATTAAAAACTTCAAAAAGATCACATTTTTTGGAATCTTCTCTTAAAGCGTCAATTAAGCTAAATGGGTGTGGTGCAATAGTCACAGCATCTTGATCTTTTGCATCATCTAATATTTCATCCAAACTTTGTCCTGATTTAATTTCTTTATGTAACCCATATACCAAAACATGGGCTTCTTTATCTGTAGTAACTTCTTCTGCAGGATATACTTCAATTCCTGAAAATTTTTTATGGCTATTTTTGTAATTAATAATTTGGTTATAGCCATCAAGTGTATTATGATTAGTTACAAACAAAACATCCAAACCAGCTAGTAGTGATTCTTCTAATTGAGAAGAAATTGTTACATTTGAATCAAAAGGTGATTCTATCTCTCCAACATGACCATTTGAAAACATGTTGTGACAGTGTGTTTCAGTTTTTAGCAATTCAATCATGTATTGTTATTTTAGTGACTTTATTAATTATCATTTGAATAAATCTTCTGATTCGGGACGTAGTAAATTAGAAATTTGCTCTTCTTTTGATTCAAATTGGTAATTTTTAATAATTGCCATAGGTGATTTTTTTGTTTTTTCCATAACTAATTCTGCTGCGGCACTTAATTCATCAACAATTGCAATTGCAGTGACACGAAGTATTTTTCCAAATGTATCAGGCTTTCCTTCATAACTTAAAATTGATTCAATCCCTGCAACACCAATCGCATTATCAGTTTGTCCTAGTCTAAATGGTCTACCAAAAGTATCTGAAATTATAACTGCAACTTTTTTTCCAGTCTTTGTTTGTATTTCACTTCGTATTAATTTTGCAGAGGTATCAGGATCTTTTGGTAACAATGTAACATAATTTCCATCTACATTACTTTCATCAATTCCTGCATTTGCACAAACAAAACCATGTTTTGTTTGAACAATAATCACTCCATGTTCCATGCGAACAATTCTTGTAGTTTCTGATAAAATTGCTTCAACTAATTTAGGATCCTTATCATATGCAGATGCAATACCAATGGATAATTCTGAGGGAATAACAGTATCTAAATTAATTGCCCGGCCTTCTTGTTTCGAAACTATTTTTTGGGAAACAACTATTACATCTCCATCTTCAATACCACATTTATTTGAAGAAATTAGAATATCTACTAAATTACTATCTGGATTAATGTCTTGTTTAAAATGAACTGGAAAAATATGAAGGCTCAATTGATGATGATGATGATTAACTATACTTGAAGTTTACTTAACTATGCAGTCTGTAATGGGTTCTGAAGATTGTAGTGTCTATTAATTATTGGAATGATTTTTGAAAGATCCTTTTCATCTATGATTTCGGTTGCAAGTTCTTTGATGATATCTTGTGCTCTAAATGCAATTCCTAAACCACATATATCAAATAATTTCATATCATTTGCACCATCTACAATAACAACAGTCTCTTCTTTTTTTTGATTCCACTCCTGAATTTTTATTCTTGCTGATTTTGCTTTATCAGAATCAACATTAATTTTCACATCATCTAATACACCGTCTTTGAAAATTAACTCATTTGAAAAAACAAAATCTAATCCAAGTTCTGTTTTTAATCGATCAGTCATAATCGTGAATCCACCAGAAACTGCCATTACTTTCCATCCTGCATTTTTTAATGATTTACAAGCCTCTTTTGCACCATTCATTATAGGTAATTCGTTAGCCACTTCTTGGCATGTGTCTATGCTCAAACCTTTTAGTAAATTAACTCTATTTTTTAGACCACCTTCCCAATTTATTAGACCTTGAATTCCTTGTTTAGTAATATCCCAAATTTCTTTTTCCTTGTTTACCTTTTTTGCTAAAATTGGTAAATACTCACCATCATAAAGTACACCCTCAACATCAAAAATTGCTAACAATTGTTTTCTAAGTTTCGAAAAGAAGTCATTCATATAAAAGTTGAAATAATAAAGAGCGATCGAAGACCGCTAATAATAAATCATCCTTTATTTTCTTTGTTTTATGGTTGACGAGTTAGAGCATAAGCATGAAGTTAAAGTACAATCACGTGAAGGACGTCAAAAATTACCTGACAGTGTTAAAGAGATCTTGAAAGGTTCCGGGATGATGGACGAAAAAGGTAAGCTAAAACTAAAAGGTGTTAGCCCTAAAATGCTTAAGAGGATGAAACAAGAATTTGTGGATTGCCCTGTAATGAAAGAGGAAATTCATTTTATACAATGTTTTGTCTGCCCAAATTTTCAAAGTAGAGTGATGGGTAACGTATTGTGTAAAGGTGACACGTTATAGTATTAGATATTTGAAGTAATTCTCTTAATACTGGTAATAATTTTTATTTTTCTCGATATTGGTAACTCAGGTTCAATTGTAACAAAAAGTGTTTTTCTCTTTGTATAAATGACAAACTGTGTCACTTTTTCACGTTCTACATGCACATATCTCACTTTTCCTAGTGGTCTATCGAATTCTTGTCTCATTTTTCTTCTATCTGCCACTTGTTTACAAAAATATTCTTCTTGTTTTTGTGATTCTAAAGAGGTCTTACCTTCCTTCATTATACCTTCAACAATATTCCCATTGAGATCAATAATTGCTGCAAATCTCATATGTCTATCTAGGTTTACTATTTTTTCTACTATTTCAAGAAGTGATTTACTGGTGACCATATGTTTCCACGATAAATTTAGAATATATGTCTAATTTTTTCATGTTAGAAAATCATTAATTGTTTATTAAGAAAACTAAATAGCTACCAAGTCATTGGATTTTAAATGGGGAAAGAAATTGGGATCACTGTAAAGAAATCAGAGGATTTCAGTGAGTGGTATACACAGTTAGTCATAAAAGCTGAACTTGCAGACTATGCACCGGTCAAAGGTCTGATAGTCTTGAGACCTGACGGATATTCAATTTGGGAATCGTTGAAATCATCATTAGATTCTAAGCTTGCAGCAACAGGACATCGTAATGGATTTTTACCTGTGCTTATACCAGAATCACTTCTTGGAAAAGAAAAAGATCATTTTACTGGATTTAATCCTGAAGTATTTTGGGTTACACGTTCTGGCGATGGTGAAATAGGTGATAAACTTGCACTGCGACCAACATCTGAAACATTAGCGTATACAATGTATGCAAAATGGATTAGAAGTTGGAGAGATTTACCATTAAAAATTAATTTTTGGAATTCTGCACTTCGTGCAGAGATTAAAGCAACTAAACCATTTTTAAGAACATCTGAATTTTTGTGGCAAGAAGGTCATACTGCTCATGCTGAAAAAGATGAAGCTGAAAAAGAAGTTACAGATATTTTAGAAATTTATAAAAAAACTGTTGAAGATGAGTTAGCAATTCCCGTAATAACGGGGAAAAAATCTGAAAAGGAAAAATTTGTTGGTGCAGTATACACGCTTACAATGGAATCACTAATGCCTGATGGAAAAGCCCTACAAATGGGAACAACTCACTTTCTTGGACAGAATTTTTCAAAACCATTTGAAGTTAAATATGCAGATAAAAATAATGTTGAAAATCTTGTATGGCAAACTTCATGGGGAGTATCTTGGAGATTGATTGGTGGAATGATAATGGTTCATGGAGATGACAAGGGTCTTGTCTTACCACCTAGAGTAGCTCCAATCCAAGTTGTAGTTATTCCAATATATCATTCTGATGATGAAAAAAAGATTATGATGGAAAAATCAAAAGAAATCAAACAAGAGTTAGATGATAGAAAATTGCGTGTGCACTTGGATGATAGAGACCAAGTAACACCTGGTTTCAAATTTAATGATTGGGAAATGAAAGGAGTGCCAATAAGAATTGAGCTTGGTCCAAAAGATCTTGAACAAGATAAAGTTGTCTTTGTTAGAAGACATAATCAACAAAAGCAGGAACATCCCATCAGCGGATTAGTAGAAAAAATTGTAATAGAATTAGATAATATACACAATGACATGTTTTCTAATGCACAAAAGATTCTTGATGAAAGAACTGTTAATTTACAAACATATGATGAATTCAAGTCTGAATTAGAGAAGGGAATGCTCATCAAGGCAGCAATATGTGATAATCCAACATGTGAGGAGAAAATAAAGGCAGAAACTGGGGCTGATATCAGAGTCATCCAAGATGGGTGTGAAGATGAAAACTCAAAATGTGTTTATTGCAACAACCAAAGTAAAATTAGACCACTCTTTGCCAGAGGATACTAAAACTAATTAATTCATTTTAATCTGTAAAATATCATGATGCTAAAACTTTCGATCAAGGATATACTAAAAGAGAAAGCATTTGGAGGAATTGCTATTATTTCTGGTATACTGATTGGAATTCTATATTATTTCCTAACACTGTCTACTGCAATGAACCACTTTAATGTGGACATTTCCATAATTCCACAATACATTACAGCGTCAATTGGTTTAACGATGATAGTAGCAATTCTTGCAGGGATCAATATTGCATTAGTAGCATATAACATCAAAATACAACGAGCAAATAATATCAAAAAAAGTGGAACCTCGGCAATTTTAGGTGGAGCATTAACGGCATTTACTCCAGGATGCCCAGCATGTACAACTTCACTTTCAGCATTACTTGGAATTATTGGTGGACTAGCAATATTCCCACTGCAAGGATTAGAATTGAAATTCATATCAATTACTGCACTATCATTTTCAATCTGGTGGGCAATGAGAAACATCAACAATGCAAGTTGTTGTGTAATGAAGAAATAATTCCAAAAACCACATATATTCAGACAATTTGAATCAAAACATGACATTAGAACAATCATCACGTAATGTTCTCTTAGAGAAATTTAATGAAACACGTGCTAGAACACTTGAATTGGTAAAAACTTTGGAAAAAGATGATTTTGGAGTTCAAACTGCATTTTACACTAGCCCAGTAAAATGGCATTTAGGCCATGTTAGTTGGTTAAATGAAATTGTTCTTAGTAAAACAACCGATAATTATGAATTTTATTCGGATGAATTTTCAGAATACCTTAACTCATATTATAATCAATTTGGAAAACCTCATGATAAAGCAAAAAGAGGTATTATGTCAAGACCCACAGCAGATGAAATTTTACAATATTTTGAAATAATTACACAAAAAGTACGTCATACAATGCAAGCATCACTATCAGATGAGGCATCTAATCTTTTCACAATGGCAATTCACCATGAATGCCAACATCAAGAATTACTAGTATATGACTTGCAACATTTGTTGGCGGATCAATATCGACCCGTGAGAAAAAACCAACTACCAAAATCATTTGATGTTGAAAGAAAAAGTGTGAAAATAGATGGTGGATTGTATGAAATGGGTTATTCTGGAAATGATTATTGCTATGACATTGAACAGCCAGAACACAAAGTCTATCTAAATGATTATGAAATTGAAAATTTTCCAGTAACTAATGGAGAATATTTAGAATTCATGAATGATGGTGGTTATGAAGATTTTTCATTTTGGCTTTCAGATGGATGGGATGCAGTAAAGAAAAATGAATGGAATGCACCGATGTATTGGAAAAAAAATGATGGAGAATGGTTTACTCGAGATTTTATTGGTGAGAGAAAGATCAACAACAATGAACCTGTATGTCATGTAAGCTTTTACGAAGCATCAGCATTTTGTAAATGGGCAGGAAAACGATTACCATCTGAAGCAGAATGGGAAAAGGCTGCATTATGGAATAATGAAAAGAAAAAGAAAACAATTTTTCCATGGGGTAACGAACACCCATCAGAAAAAAATGCAAATATTTTAGAGTCTTACAACTGGAATTGTACCAAAATTGGTTCATACCCAGAAGGAATAAGTTCATACGGTTGTTATCAAATGATTGGTGATGTTTGGGAATGGACCATATCAGAATTTGTTGGATACCCTGGTTTCAAATCAAGTTTTGATGAATATAATGATAAATGGTTTACAAATCAGAAAGTTTTACGTGGCGGTTCCTTTGCAACACCTGCAATGTCAATTCGTGGAACTTATAGAAACTTTTTCCGTCTTGATGAAAGATGGTTAATTTCTGGATTTAGATGTGTACGTGACATCTAGATTTTTTGCCCTAGAACTAAGGCAAAATAATTTTGTGAATCATACCAAATTTTCTTAATTTTGATATTCGCTTCCTCAAATTTTGATTCAATTTGAGAAATAGAGAATTTATATGAATTCTCCGTATGAATTAATTCGTATTTTAATAGATTTATCGACATACTTGCGTCTGTAATTTTTACAGTTTGTGTACACAATGATTTGAGATACATTTCAATTCTTCCATACATCTCATTATACACTACATGATGTGAAAATTTGGATAAATCAAAATCTCCATTTAGTTCTGTATTAATTCTTTTAAGAACATTAAGATTAAATTTTGCTGTTATTCCATTGGAATCATTATACGCTTTTTGTAATATTGATTCATTCTTTTTTAAGTCAAAGCCAATCAAAAAAAGATCAGAATCTTTCATCATGGTAGAGATTGTTTTTAGAAATTGAATTCCTTCTAAATGATTAAAATTTCCAAAACTTGAACCAAGGAATGAAATCAAATTTGGTTTATTGTCATAACCTTCTATGAAATTTAAACCATTTTCGTATGTGTCAATAATTCCAGTAATTTTCAGATCCTTGTAAATATTGCAAAGTTCCTGTGTGCTAAAACTCAGAATGTCAGAAATATCTATTGGAAAATACTCAACATCGGTTTGAAGATCATAAAGTGTATCTAACAATATTCTTGTCTTAATAGAAGATCCACTACCCAATTCAACAAGTCTAATTTCAGAATCAATGTATGATTTTATTTCTTTTTTAATATTTCTTAATATTTCAATTTCAGAATTGTATAGGTAATATTCTGGCAATGAACAAATCATGTCAAATAATTTAGAACCAGTGTTATCGTAAAAAAATTTAGGATTTATTGATTTTGGAGTTCTGTTTAATGATAAGGTTATTTCATTCAAAAATGTTTTTTGTTTTTTTACACTACTTGGTTTGAAATATCTCAAATTTTCATTGATTACTATTTTCTGATATGTGATCTGATCTTGAATAATTTTTGAATTCATATTTGAAAATCGCATTTTTACATGCATAAATTTCTTACCTATTTTTACACATAGTGCCTTAATATTTCATATACAAGTAATATTCAATTTAGATAGTGAATGAGATACTAAAAATTGAGGCGCTTAGTAAGGCTTTTACAAAAAAAGGATTTTTTAATTCTAATAAAAATACTGTAAAGGCAGTAGATAATGTTAGTTTTTCGCTTAACGAAGGTGAAATTTTAGCAATTGCAGGGCAATCAGGTTCTGGAAAATCTACTCTGGCAAAACTAATTCTAAGAGCAATTGAACCTGACTCAGGTAAAATTTACTTCTTAGGTAATGAAATTTCAAATAATAGTGAAAATTTAAAAAAAATTAGAACTATGTGTCAGATGGTCTATCAAGATCCATATGATTCCATAAATCCAAGAATGAAAGTTTTTGATATAATTAATGAGCCATTAGAAATTCATAATATTGGTACCAAAGAAGATAGATACCAAATAATTATGAAAACACTTCGCCAAGTCAAACTTGAACCAGCTGAAGAGATTTTAGAAAAATTTCCTCATATGTTGTCTGGAGGGCAGCGTCAAAGAGTAGTTATTGCTAGGGCTTTAGTCACTAATCCTAAAATAATAATTGCTGACGAACCAGTATCTATGTTAGATGTATCTGTTCGTGGGGAGATTTTAGAACTGCTAAGCGAGATTCAAAAAAATAATAACATATCATTAATTTACATCACACATGATCTTGCAACAGCAAAATTCTTTGCAAATAAAATAATAATTTTATACTCAGGAAAAATCATGGAATCAGGTTTTATTTCTGAAGTATTAGATAATCCAAAACATCCCTATACACAAGCATTAATTGATGCAATATCAAAACCTGATCCAAAAAATCTATACAAAGAGAAAAATATTAGCTGGAAAATTGATAATTAATTCGTGACAGTGGATTCTTTTAGATTAAACATTCGTTTATCTTTATACTTTACAACGTTTGAAACTCCAGCTTTTGGAAAAACTCCATAGATTAATTTTGCTTTTTCTACAACAGAATCTTTTAATGAGACCATAAGGAATTGACTTCCTTCAGATCGTTCTTTGATTATATTAGATAGTTTTTCAGCGTTTGGTGCATCTAGTGCAGCATCAACTTCATCAAATAGATAAAATGGTGAAGGATTAAGTCTTTGTAATGCCAAAACAAATACTATTGCAGCCAATGATTTTTCTCCGCCACTGATTGATGTGGATTCACGTTTTGGTTTATTGGGGAATTGAATAATATAATTTAGACCTGAACCAAATATATCGTCTTCATTTTCTAATTCTAACCATGCATTGCCACCTGTCATTTTAGAGAATGCATCACGAACTTCTTTATCAACAGTATCAAATGCATTCAAAAATGTTTGACGCTTATCTTTTTCAACAGATTCTATAAAACCAACAATTTTGTTTCTCTCTTGTTCTAGTAAGTTCTTTTTTGTTGAAGAAGTTCTATAGCCATATGCGATTTCAACAAACTGTGATGGTGCACCTGCATTTAGTGATGATTTAAGCCTATTCTGCTCATTTTCAAGAGATGTTATCATGGATGTTACATCAAAAACTTCTAGATTTTCATCAAAACCAAATGTTTCCAACATGGATTTGATTTTTGTCACTCTTTGTGTGATCTCATTTAAATCACGATTCAAACCGTCTGACTTTCTTTCACTGACACCTATATCACGTGTCAAATTACGTTCTTGTTCATGCAAGTTATTTAGCTTATCATCAAACTCTTTCATTTTTTCAACTGAAGTTCCAGAAGTTGAAATAAGATCCTGTTCTTCCCCTCTAAGTTTGATCAATTCCTCCTCTGCAGAAGATTTTTCTTTTTCTTTTTTTCTGTTTTCAACCTCAAGATGATATTTATCAGTTTTAATGGATGAATATTCCTCCTGGTGAATTCTATGTTCATTTTTAGTTTTTGTTAGAGATGTCATCAAAGTTACTAATTCTGTTTCTTTTTCTTTTAGCTCTCCATGAATTGAATTTTGAGACGTCATAGATGATGACATTTGTTCATTTATTGATTTGAGTTCGTTTGCTATACTATCCATTTGTGGTTCAGCATAATTTTCTCTTACCAATTTAATTTGTGATTCAAGTGATTCTAGATGTGATTGTTGTTTAATCAATTCAGTTGATAATCGTTCTTTTTTTCTTTCTAATTGTTTATTTCTAGAGAAAAATTGATCTAACATTTTTGATGTAGAAGTAATTTTCTGCTTTAGATCTGAAAAACTGTTATGTGTTACAGCTAGACCCTGCTCTGACAAAGAAAGTCTGTTTTCATGAATTTTAATTGTGTCCTGGTATTTTTTCACCAGATTTTTCTTCTTATGTGTGGTTTTTCGTAAGGCTGAAATCATATTCTGTAGTCCTTCTACTGAATCGCTCATACTGATGATTTTGGTTAATTTTGAGATTTTAGAATTAATGTCGATTACAACAGCTGATGCCTTAGCCTCAAAAAACTCCCCTTCTAAAGTGATAGTTTTGTAACCTGATTTTGATATTTTAATTGCAGCATCACGAGAGTCTACTAGTATAACATTACCAAAAAGAAAAGTTTTGATTGGATTGAATTTACTATCACATTTTACATAGTCAGATAATACACCTATTACTCCAGAATCATTTGGTACGTTCAATTCAAAATCTGGTATTGCTTCAAGAGGAATAATTTTGAGTTTTGGAAGTTTTTTCTCCCTAACTGATTGAGCAAGAGACACTAAAGCAGCAAAGTCTTTCACAACTACGGCTTTAATCCAATCAGAACTAACAGCCAGAACTGAACGCTCATATTTTTTTTCCCATGATAGTATTTCATAAACTAATCCTTCAATTCCAAGATTTTTGGAATCATGTTTTAATTTTGAGATTGAATAATCTTCATGCATTATTCCTTTGACAAATTTTATTTTTGTTTCATATTTGTTTGCACCTTTAGATGATGCATCAATCAGTGATGATAATTCAGTAATATCATTCTCCAGTTTGTATTTTTTTCCTTCATAATTTTTTATTCGCTGTTTTATTTCATCTATAGATTGTCTATGATTTTGTAATGCACGTTCTAATTTAGTTTTCTGCTTTTGCAGATATTCAAGATTAATAGATACACTTTGCTGTTTATTTGAGTTAGTTGAAACTTTTTCAATGATATCGTTTAGTTCAGAATCAATTTTACCGACAAGCAATTTTGTATGAGTTATTTTGTTAGTGAGATTAGATATTTTACCGTCAACTTCACGTTTCTGTGACGTAATATGAGATTGCTTTCTTAAAATTTCAGAATGCCTAGAATTAATTAAATCAGAGCCATTAACAATTTCTTTTTTCTTTTCACGAAATTCATTAATTAATTCTCGTTGCTTAGAAATTTGTGATTCTAAGGAATCTCGATCTTGCTCCAATGTTGCAAGTAATGGAATTAATTCAGGAATTCTAGAATCAATTTGTGAAAGTCTTTTGTTGTTGGTAATTATTCCACTTTCTGCTGCATCAAAGATTCTCTTAATATCACTTAACTGTGTATCAATCTTAGATTTTGATTGATTATAGGCATTTGTTTCCTCCAAAAACTGATTTTTTTGTTTCTGAAGTTCAGAATTCTCCTTCCTGATATTAGATCGTTCATCTTCATCATGTTTCTTTTCTGAATTAAGTGCATTTAGTGTTCTTTCTTTAGATGTTTTTTCCGATAAAAGTTCATTCAGATTACTTGCAGCAGAAATTGCCCTATATCGATTAAGCTCTCTTTCAATTAGTTCGTAACGCAATTTGTGATTTCGTTCAATTTCTAGATCATCAATTCGTTTTTTTACTTCACCCATTTTTGCAAGTGCTATTGCAAGTTTTTGATCGGCGTCAGATAGCTGTTTTTCTGCTTCTTTTTTCTTTTCGTCAAATGCTGACAAGCCTACTAGATCTTCAATAACTTGACGTTTTTCTTCAGTTGTGAATTCTGAAATTCTTGTAACAGTTCCCTGCTGCACCGCATTAATTTGGTTTAAGCCAGCATTTGCAAGTTCCATTAATTCAAGAATTTTTTGGCGCTGAACCTTGGTTTTGTCTAGATAATACACATTATCACCTTTATCACTCATCTCTCTTGTTATTGTAACCAGATCTGAATCCACTGGAATTTTTCTATCTGTGTTATCAAACTGAACACTAGAACGAGCCATTTTTGGTCCTCTCCTAGTGCCTCCTTCAATATCATGAATTAGTTTACGTAGACTAGGTGCCCTCATAACTGAAGGTCGATTTTCACCTAATGCAAAAATTATGGCATCAAGGATGTTACTTTTGCCAGAACCATTAGGGCCTGAAATAGAGATCAAGCCTGGTTCAAAATCAACAATAGTATTTTTAAAACCAAATGATTTGAATCCAAAAATTTCTACTTTTCTAATATGAACCATAAAAAATTAAAATGTTTAGGCTACCATAATTACTGCTAACAAGTTTAGTTGACTTGGCTAACAAACTTTGTAGTGTTACAAGATTCTAAGAATTTAATCTCCACGAACAAATTTCTCAAGTTCAGTTTTAGCAACTGGGTCTGTCATTTGTTCTATTGGATGTTTCATAAGGTATGCACTTGCAGAAATTATAGGTCCACCCATTCCTCTATCTAAAGCAATTTTTGCTAGTCTGATAGCATCTATGACTATTCCTGCAGAATTTGCTTTATCATCAACCTCAAGCCTAACTTCCATATTATATGGTATATTTGCCCATTGTCTACCCTCAATTCGCATAAACATGAGTTTTGTATTACCTAAAAAAGGAATAAAATCAGATGGACCAACGTAGATTTGTTCATCATCTAGCCTGTCGGTAAGCTGACTTTGAACACTCTCAGTTTTAGAAATCCTTTTACTCACCAACCTCTCCTGCTCTTTCATATTCAAGAAGTCGGTATTCCCACCTACGTTAATTTGATATGTTTTTTCAATTTTTGTTCCTCTTTCATCACAAAGTCTTGCTAAGGTTCTATGTACTATGGTTGCACCAACTTGACCCTTTATGTCATCACCAATTATCGGGATATTTTTTTCTTTGAATTTCTGTGCCCATTCTTTGTCAGATGCAATAAATGCTGGCATGCAATTTACAAATGCAGTCTTAGTATCAAGGCAAATATTAGCCCAAAACTGTGTTGCTTTTTCAGAACCCACAGGTAAATATGAAACTATTATTTCGACCCCAGTATCTTTGATAACTTTCTTTATTTCATCCTCTAAATCTGATTGTGATTTTCCGCTTTGAATTGGTTTGACTTTATTTTCAACCCAAATTCCAACTCCATCTAATTCCGGGCTCTCATACACTTTACCATCAGTTTTTGGCATTTCTTCTTTTGGAATCCAATCAACCATGTTAGGTGATTCGTAAATTGCCTCATTAACTGCCTTTCCAATCTTATTTTCTCCGACATCAAATCCTGCAACAAAATCAATATCATGTATAGAATAATCACGAAGTTTATCATGAATAATTCCAATTACTTGCTGAGATGGATTTCTCTTATAATACTCAATTCCCTGAATTAAACCAGAAAAACAATTTCCTAGACCTACTAATGCAACTTTAATTTTTTCAACCATGTTCAAATTGGTGTTATGTTTGTGGTTTAAAGTTTTCTTAATACTTTTAAAAAATTATAACCATGTACTACAATGATAAATTATGAGTTCAGAGATAGATGTTAAAGAAATTATCCCAATAGACGTTGAGAATGGAATTTTAATCAATGGATTTCCTTCAACAGGGTTGACTAGCGCAATTGCTACAGAGTCACTTATCAATACAACACAGTTTGAACTTTGTGGGATAATTGACTCAGAGCGATTTCCACCCATTAGTATAATAAAAAATGGATTGCCAAACTATCCGGCAAGAATCTTTGCTAACAATGAACTAAAAGTTGCAGTGTTCTCATCATATCTTACACTTGACGTTTCATTACATAGGACTGCTGCAAAACTTATGCTAAACTGGGCAAAACAAAAAAAATGCTCTACAATAATTAGTAGTATAACTGTAAAAGGTGAAATTAATGAGGAAATAGTTGCAGTTGCATCAACTGGAACCGCAAGAGGAAGATTAGTTGATGCTGGAATTACCGTCGTCGAAAATGCAACAATACCAGGAATATCTGGAGTTTTATTAAACGAAGGGATGCTAAATGGACAGGATGTTATTGTCTTACTTGTTAGTTCTGATAAAGACATTCCAGATTTCACTGCAACATCAAATCTATGCAACGTTTTGACTAAACTTGTTCCTGGTGTTTCATGTAATCTTACAAAATTAGAAAAAGAATCAAAGATTATTGAACAACAAATTCAACAAGCAACAGATGATGCCAAAGTACTTGGTGATAATATCTACAGATAGATTTTTTCCTTAAGTAACTATATGAAAGTCAATGCAAGAATTTTTTAGCTTTGCAATTATGGTTATAGCAATCTCTGCATCAGGTGTAATGTCACCAGGACCACTATTCTCTGCAAATATAATTTATGGTATTAGAGAAGGAAAAATTGCTGGTTTAAAAATTGCAGTGGGGCACACTATTGTAGAATTTCCATTAATAATTTTTCTTGGTACAGGAATTCTTACATCAAATATTCTTCCCGAATTTAGAATCATAGTTGCAATTATTGGTGCACTTGGGTTATTTGGTTTTGCAGGTTTACAGATTAGGGGTATACTACAAAAAAAATTTCAAAGAAATCTAAAACCTACTAGAGGTCCAATATTAGCTGGAATTTTTCTTAGTGCATTAAATCCATTTTTTATTATTTGGTGGCTTACTATAGGTTTCAAATTAATTACAGAGTCAATTGAGTTATGGGGATTCTTTGGAATAATAATTTTATTCCTAGTACATATATGGATGGATTACGTATGGCTTTACATAGTTGCATTTTTTGCATCAAAAACTAGTAATTTATTATCAAATCGAAATTATAAAATTCTAATTATCTCATTAACAATGATCTTAATTTATTTTGGAATAGAATTTTTAAGAGAAATCTAGAAATTTTTGTTTGTTATATCAATTTCAAGAAGTGACACATTCCGTGTTTTTCCATCCTGAGACATTAACGCCTCAGATGATATTCTAACATCACTAATTTCATAACCAACAGAATTCATTCGCTTAATTATAAACTGGGAAATATCAACTGCTTGAGTAATTCTTTTGCCCCTTGCTTTTATGGTAACAAATGGTGACGCTGAAAGCTGAGTTAGTGTAGAATTAACATATGTCATTATAGTTTTGTTACCAACAAAAATCATATTTCTGATTTTCTCATTCTTTTTTGGTACTGATTCATTTTCATGTTTGGTGCCTAAATCAGGTATCTGATCTATCTCAGACTTTGATTCAGCAACCTGTGTAGTGTTAGAAATAACTTGTTCCTGAGATGAATTATTGCTATTTTGTTCAGAATTTTCTAATTCAGATAATATATCACGTGCATCACTATTTGACTCATCACTCATTTTAATTATATAGATTTTATCTATGTGTTTTATTTAGATTTTAGGTTAGATTGTTCTATATATTCCTCTAAAATTGAACTAATATCTTCATTAGTTTGAGAAGATGTCGTTATTTTTTTCATTATTTTTTCTACCAATTCAGGCTCGTCTATTTCATAACAATTGAGAAAGTCTTGTTGGTCTTTGTAAACTAATATTATTTTATTCTTAAAAAAACAATGATAGAGTTTTTCTTTTTCCATAAGTTCAGGTTTAAAATTTATACCATCATTATTTACTGAAACTGGTTCAGGCATAATTTTTACAAGATTGTATGATATTTAGAGTATTCATATCCAAATTATAATAAACAATAACCAAGTATTCAGTGCATGAAAGATAGAGTCGTTTTTCATGTTGATTTTGATTATTTTTATGCACAATGTGAGGAAATACGAAATTCTGAATTGAAAACAAAACCAGTTGCTGTATGTATTTTTTCAGATAGAGGTGAAGATAGTGGTGCTATTGCAACTGCAAACTACAAGGCACGAGAATATGGAGTTAAATCCGGTATTCCAATAAAATTTGCAAAAAGCAG
>Ga0310344_10000531_pt1 | contig 30047 bp, 29 predicted proteins | sample HC15DNA20200_MG_FD_203801 | JGI IMG/M metagenome (GOLD analysis project Ga0310344, IMG submission 203801) | Marine microbial communities from station ALOHA, North Pacific Subtropical Gyre - HC15-DNA-20-200_MG | ecosystem: Environmental > Aquatic > Marine > Oceanic | place: Pacific Ocean: North...
GATGCCTTTACCTACGGCACAAGTTGTCGAAAATTCAGGATGGTCAGCAGCATTAGCCTTGCGGTACGCAGTGCGCAACGACCGTACTTCGCTTATTGAGCGCCGACACCATGGTCCACTGTCAGTACAACGACCGTTTTACCCCGAGCCCGACGGGACTTGCCACACGTATCTCCTGCACCCCCCAGCAGGAATCGTAGGCGGTGATGAGCTGGCGGTGACGATGACACTGGAAACAGATACGAAAGCACTGGTGACAACACCGGGCGCCACACGTTGGTATTACAGCGCTGGACGAACCGCAACAATTTCTCAAATAGCGCGCCTGAACAATGGCGCCATGATCGAATGGATGCCACAGGAGACGCTGTTATTTGATGGTGCGAATGCCAATTTAAACACCTGTATCGAATTAACCGGAAATGCAAAATTTTTAGGGTGGGAGATTTTAAGTTTTGGGCGTCCCGCCTGCCGTGAAGAATTTTCCTGTGGCTCGCTTGATTTTCGTTTCGAACTTGTGCGCGACGGTGTGTTGATATTGCGTGAACGTTTGCGTAGCAACGGCCTACCCGCAGGTTTAATGGGATATGGGGGTCATATGACTTTCATCGCTACAGGTGCAGACGACTTAGTGCTCCACACTGCTCAGGAAGTCTGCAACTATTCAGTTAATGCGTTATGTGGACCAACCTTAATCGGCGATGTTCTCATCGTTCGTGGTCTGGCCAAAGATTGCGCACCACTGACGGACCTATCTCGAGAACTATGGCGCCTATTACGCCCAATGGTATCGGGGCGTTCTGCAGTTACACCGCGGATTTGGCGCACTTAATTGTCGGTTATAGATGTGGCCAAGCAGTACTATGCCAGTAATAAAATCCAGTAACTTAGGAGAAGCCTGATGGAATTATCGCCGCGAGAGAAGGACAAATTATTACTTTTTACCGCGGCACTATTAGCCGAGCGTCGTCGTGATCGCGGCGTAAAATTAAATTACCCAGAGTCCATAGCTTTGATCAGCGCGGCTATTTTAGAGGGGGCACGCGACGGACGCTCGGTTGCAGACCTAATGGACTACGGGCGCACCATTCTTAGCGCTGAAGAAGTCATGGACGGAGTTGTAGCGATGGTGCATGACGTACAAGTCGAAGCGACGTTTCCGGACGGCACTAAACTCGTCACGGTTCATGATCCTATTCAATGAATGCAACCAACAGGATAACCTTATGATCCCTGGAGAAATATTGACGTCTAGCGGAGAGATTCATCTAAATCAAGGGCGAGAGACGATACAAATAAAAGTAGCAAACACCGGCGATCGCCCGATACAAGTTGGCTCACATTATCATTTTTTCGAAACCAATCCGGCTTTAACTTTCGAGCGCGCTCGATGCCGAGGATTTCGTCTCAATATCCCAGCGGGCACAGCGATTCGTTTCGAACCGGGTCAAACACGTGAAGTAGAACTTGTCACTTATGGAGGACTGCCGCGAATATTCGGTTTTCGCGGTGAGGTGATGGGTACGTTGGAGGAAATCACATGACCACCCTTTCGCGAGAGGATTATGCAAATCTGTATGGACCGACGACCGGCGACCGTGTCCGCCTGGCGGACACAGAGTTGTTCGTACAAATCGAGAAGGATTACACAACCTACGGAGACGAAGTTACTTTCGGCGGCGGTAAGGTTATTCGAGACGGCATGGGCCAGAGCCAAGTCAGAGCGTCGGTGGCGGTTGATTTAGTCATCACCAATGCACTTATTGTAGATTACTGGGGTATCGTTAAAGCCGATATTGGGATAAATGATGGCCGCATTATGGCAATTGGCAAAGCAGGCAACCCGGATGTGCAGTCTGATGTCAATATTGTCATTGGCCCAGGCACAGAAATCGTAGCCGGAGAAGGAAAGATCGCAACGGCGGGTGGTGTTGATGCTCACATCCATTTTATTTGCCCGCAACAGATCGATGACGCTTTAATGTCTGGAATCACCACTATGCTTGGTGGGGGTACGGGCCCGGCGACCGGCACCAACGCAACCACTTGTACCCCAGGGCCTTGGAATATCCACCGGATGCTGCAGGCCGCAGATACCTTACCGATGAACTTAGGATTTATGGGTAAAGGGAATGCCAGTCTGCCAGAGGCATTAGACGAACAAGTGAACGCCGGCGCCATGGGCCTTAAACTACATGAAGACTGGGGTACGACCCCTGCCGCGATCGATAACTGTTTATCGGTAGCCGATAGGCACGACGTGCAAGTCGCGATCCATACCGATACGTTGAACGAGTCGGGATTCGTAGAGGATACGGTCAGTGCATTTCAGGGGCGCACCATTCATACCTATCACACTGAAGGAGCCGGTGGAGGTCATGCACCAGACATCATCAAAGTATGTGGTGAAAGTAACGTGCTGCCGTCAAGCACAAATCCGACCCGACCGTACACCGTCAACACCGTCGACGAGCATTTAGACATGTTGATGGTGTGTCATCACCTTTCGGCAAGCATTCCAGAAGATATCGCGTTTGCAGAATCCCGGATTCGGCGTGAAACAATAGCGGCGGAAGATATCCTCCACGATCTGGGTGCATTTTCGATGATCGCCTCCGATTCGCAGGCCATGGGACGTGTTGGAGAAGTAATCACGCGGACGTGGCAAACAGCGCATAAAATGAAAGTTCAGCGCGGTAGTTTGAACGGTGACCCGGCTCATCACGACAATACAAGGATAAAACGATATATTGCGAAGTATACGATTAACCCAGCGATCGCACATGGCATCTCCCATGAGGTTGGTAGTATAGAGGTTGACCGACTCGCCGATATCGTGCTCTGGAAACCAGCATTCTTTGGAGTCAAACCGAGTCTAATAATTAAGGGTGGCTTAATTAGCGCAGCCCCTATGGGTGACCCGAATGCATCAATACCAACGCCACAACCAGTCCACTACCGGAAAATGTTTGGGGCCCTCGGGCGTGCTCGCAACGAGACGTGTATGAGTTTTTTATCTAAGGCGTCACTCGCGGCTGGAATCCCAGATCAGTTGCAACTCAGTAACCAGATCGGTTGTGTTCGCAATACGCGTAATATAGGAAAAGCCGATATGCGACTCAACGATTTCCAACCAAATATTAAGGTTGACTCGCGAACCTACGAGGTCAGAATCGATGGTGATTTACTCACCTGTGAACCTGCCTCTGTACTACCTCTTAGCCAACTTTATTTTTTATTTTAGCCCGGTGCTAACCACTAGATCTAATCAAGACCGTTTGCTCGTGCTCGAAAAAGACTGCGAAAATGCTTGAGTTTAGGAAGCGCGTCAATTCTGAGTCTGCTGTCGCTGAAAGTCTCACATTGCCTTATAGGCAGAGGCAAAAAAGTCGCCAACGGGTCGTGCTCGATAGCGGTAAAGAGGCGGGAATATTATTGGATCACGGCAAGAGGTTGCATGGCGGAGACATACTTTGTACCCGCGATGGATATTGCTTACGTGTGATAGAAGCATTAGAACCGGTCTCCACGGTTTTTACTAACAACTCACAAGCACTCGCGCGAGCAAGCTATCATGTAGGCAATCGTCATATACCGATTCAGATCGGCAAGGATTGGATACGTTATGAAAGAGATCATGTGGTGGACGACATGATTCGTCGACTTGATCTCACACCAAAGCACGAGATGGCGCCGTTTGAACCTGAGGACGGCGCATATAATAAGCACTCTCACGAAAATAAAGACTCCAGATCACCTATCCATTCGGATTTGAAAAACAGGCCAGGTCGAACCAAAACTAGCTAATGGCGACTCAACACGACCTAAGTTTTGTACGCGTGATGCAGCTGGCCAGCGGCACTCTTCCGGTCGGCTCGTATGCCTATTCGCAAGGCCTCGAATGGGCAGTTGAAGCTGGATGGGTCACGGATGAAGCTCGCCTTAAGGCTTGGCTCACTGAGCAACTGATGAATGCTTTAATTCAGACGGATTTGCCGATCCTTCTACGACTACTTACTGCAGCAAGCCAAGATAACGATGTAGCAATGTGCGAGTGGAGTCGAATACTAATCGCGTCGCGTGAAACAAGCGAGCTAGTCGCTGACGATTGCGGTCGAGGTCGAGCATTGGCGAGGCTGCTAAAAGAAATGGGGGTTGATAGTGCCTCCCGATGGTTGGATAGAGCAGATGCACCTTTTGCGGCACTTATCGCTTTAGCTGCAGTTACTTGGGAGATACCACGCGAGGCTGCTGCAGCGACATACGTTTGGAGTTGGTTAGAAGGGCAGATCTTAGCTGGCATAAAACTAATACCCTTGGGACAAGTCTCGGGCCAACGCCTATTGTTCGATCTGGCGAGTGCTATTCCAGAGGCTGTCACCAGGGCGCAAGAGGTAGGCGACGACGAAATAGGAGTAACCCTCCCAAACTTGGCAATCGCAAGCAGCTTGCATGAAACCCAACATACGCGACTTTATCGCTCGTAACCGACGCAGAGAGGATTTTTCTAATGGCGACAACGGCAATATCCGAAAGACCCGTGCTTCGATTGGGAATCGGCGGGCCTGTAGGATCTGGCAAGACCGCACTCATGGATGCGTTATGCAAGCGCTTGCGAGACCGCTACGAAATCGCAGCGGTAACCAACGATATATACACGCGCGAAGATGCTGAGTTTCTAATCCGAAGTGAGGCGCTACTGCCCGACCGGATCATTGGAGTAGAAACCGGCGGTTGCCCTCATACTGCAATCCGGGAAGATGCTTCAATGAACCTTGCAGCTATAGACGATTTAACGCAGCGTTTCCCCGTATTAGATTTAGTACTTGTAGAAAGTGGAGGTGATAATCTGGCTGCGACATTTAGTCCCGAACTGGCGGACCTAACCATTTATGTCATTGATGTCGCGCAGGGGGAAAAAATTCCACGCAAGGGTGGGCCAGGTATTACCCGTTCTGACTTACTCGTAATCAATAAAATAGATCTTGCCTCGTACGTCGGAGCATCACTAGCAGTTATGGAATCTGATACTAAAAAAATGCGCGGCGATCGCCCTTATGTGTTCACTGATTTACGACGTGGCATCGGCATCAGCACGATCGAAGATTTTGTGATAAAAGAGGGATTATTATCTTGAGTATGGTTTCGTATCGTCAAAAATCTGCAAACAAAAATAAATGTATGTGGCGAGATCACTTTACACTTCTGATTTTAAGCATCTGCGTAATATCCTGCTCATCGATTTCATATAAACGTGGCGCTACCCCCGAGGCAATGACTGAGGATGAAAATATATGTTTAGCAGATAATATGCTTGAGGGTGAATTCCAGAGTTGCATGCGTGATAACGGGTGGTTTATCACAGATGGAGCAACAATCGAAAAAACTATAGGTGTCACGAAGAATCACAGCCCAGCAACTCTTTTAAGACAAGGTGTTGAAGTTCGTGATCCAAGTTCAATGACCGTGGAGCGTATCGCTGCGATGTCAGATATTAGAACCGAGGATCACTTATTAGAGCCTAAAATAAACGAAGGACACGGTAATAAGACCATGAGATCCATCGCCAGCTGGTGGAAAATTGGGGGCACAGCAAATAGTCTCGAACGAGATATAGCAAAATGCGCTGGAGGGTTGGGTGAAATTCACTATTCAGAGTCTGGAACAACTTTATTTAACGATGGGATGACGAAGTGCCTTAAAGGGCGTGGTTGGCATGGTATTGGTATCTAAGTGTCCGGATTAACTCGCTGGCGCGCCATCGAAACCCGGAGAATCGTACGCAAAAAAATCGAGAGAATTATTCATACGTTGGTTGCTAAAGGTATGGATAAGGTTGCTACATTCAATCGCAGACGCCTACCCACGCTAGAACGACCTAATCCATTTTTAAATGGTATTCACACGCCTATGTCGAGTGAAAAAACACTGTATGCGTTGCGAGTGGAAGGAGAGATTCCGGTGTCACTGAATGGTCGTTATTTACGTATCGGTCCAAATCCGATCGGTCGTACCGACCCTAAAAGTCACCATTGGTTTCTAGGCGACGGTATGACGCATGGCATCAAGCTCGAGGCCGGTAAGGCAGCTTGGTATCGCAATCGCTGGGTTCGCTCAACCGCCGTAAGCAAAGCATTAAACGAAACACCGATCCCCGGACCACGCCGAGGTATGGCAGATAATGCTAATACCAACATCATTGGCCATGCCGGTCGCACGTACGCGCTGGTCGAAGCGGGCGCATGGCCGGTAGAGCTAAATGATGAACTTGAGACGATTGCTCATAATCCCTTCGATGGCACCCTCGACGTATCTTTTTCAGCACACCCCCATCTCGATCCCAATACCCGCGAGTTACACGCCGTGTGCTACGACGCTTCAGTGAAACGCAAAGTTTGGCACGTGGTGGTAAATAGTACTGGTAAGGTTATTAGACAGGAGGCCATTCCGGTCGAGGGCGGGCCGACCATTCATGATTGTCAGATCACCGAAAAATACGTACTTGTTTTCGATTTGCCGGCGACAGTTTCGATGCAAAAGATGCTCGCTGGATACCCATTGCCATTTGAGTGGAATCCAAACCACCCGGCTAGGGTGGGTTTATGCCCGCGCGCGGGAAGTGCGGCGGACACCATCTGGTGTGACGTCGACCCCTGCTATGTATTTCATACCGCAAATGCCTATGAAACCGAGGATGGAGAAGTCATTGTCGATGTTGTTGCGCACGATAGCATGTATGCACGCAGCAATATGGGCCCAGATTCGAAGCGCTCCTGCTTTGAGCGTTGGACAATTGACCCAACCATAAAACAAGTGGTTCGGAAGGTAATTCACGATCAAAATCAGGAGTTCCCACGCTATGACGAACGACTGAGCGGCAAAGCCTATCGATATGCATATTCCGTTGGCCTACCGAGTGAGGACTATAATGAGCTATCAATCGGCGCGACGACATTGTACAAACACGACCTCGCGCAAAGCACCACCGAGACGCACGACTTTGGTGCCAATAGATATCCCGGCGAATTCGTCTTCGTCGCGCGTAGCGATGACGCTAAAGAAGATGAAGGTTGGCTAGTTGGATTTGTCGTTGACTTGAACGATGAACATAGTGAGTTGGTCATACTAAACGCAGAGAAATTTACCGACCACCCAACGGCAAAGATTCACATCCCTCACCGCATTCCACCGGGCTTCCACGGCAACTGGGTTCCCGTGATCTGAATTAGTGCGGTAGAAATGTCGATTGCGTCCAGACACTATCCTCCGACTCCATAAGAGGCCCGCTGTGGAACAAAATACGGTATCCGCCACCTACAACGACAAGGGCACCATCATTATGGAGATGCTCTATGGTGAACCTGAGTATTTATCTCCAGGTGGTGATGCTAAAACACAGGCGCTCATAGACCTTGCTCGGTTGGATCGGGGGTTGCATGTTCTCGATGTGGGTAGTGGTCTTGGGGGTAGCGCGTTTTATTTAGCACAAGAGCAAGCCTGTAGGGTTCATGGAATCGATTTGATGGCCTCCAATGCGGCTGAAGCGAAGCGTCGGGCTGGGCTCAAAATTTTGCAGGGACAGGTAGATTTTATCAGTGGGGATGCGGTTGCGTTGCCTTTTTCGGATCAACGCTTTGATGTGGTGTGGGGGCAGGATGCATGGTGCCATGTGGATGACAAAGCAACGTTAATTGCTGAAGTAAAGCGAGTGCTGGTCGAAGGTGGCCAAATCGTCTTTAGTGATTGGTTAGTCAATAAACCCGGACATATTCGAGCATCTGAACTGTATGAGGTCGCCGCGTCAGCCAACATGGCCTCTCTAGAAATGTACCAGGACCTAATACGCGAGGAAGGCTTGCACATAGAGGCCTGCTTAGATACCAGCGATGATCTTCGTAAGGAATATCATCATGTGCTTGCGCGACTCAGGGCATTTGAGACGTCAATTGTTGAGCAATACGGTCAGAAGGTGTTTGATATTGTGCTTAGCACGCAGCAATACATGTTTGATGCTTGTGAGGAGGGTTTACTAGGCAGCGGCTCACTGGTGGCGAAGAAATTGTGAGAATAGGGGAAGCTCAGACAACGCTTTACCTTGCGCACAATTGAGGGCAACTCGGCGTCGAAGTGCAGGTTGACAATGGTTTTATAAGTCGACGGGATTGATCGATGATGCGTTCGTGCGCCGCGTATAATACGCTCCACACAACAAGGGCAGATACCATGCGAGATCTAACACCAGCTGAACAATCCATCGTCGACGTGGCCGCCGAGTTCGGGCGCGACACAATTGAACCGAATGCCGAAGCCTGGGACGCTGACCGCCACGCACCCCGTAGCTTTTTCCACGCGGCCGGAGAGCTCGGTTTGTGCAAGCTCATCGTGCCGAAAACGCATGACGGCCTGGGTTGCTCCGTGACGGCCATGGCCCGCGTAAACGAAATCCTGTCCCAGCACTGCATGGCGACGGCTTTCTCACTCACGGTGCATAACAACATCACGAACCTCGTCGCGGGCAACGGCACGCCCGAGCAAGTCGCTGCTTATCTACCGGGCCTGATGTGCGGCGAGACTATCGGTGGATTTCTTTTAACGGAACCTGGCGCAGGCAGTGATGCGACGTCGATCAGCACGCAAGCCGACAAGACGGCATCGGGTTGGGTCGTGAACGGCAGCAAGGCTTGGGTCAGCAACGGCGTAAACGTCGATCTACTCTGCACTTGGGTGCAGACAGAAGCCGGGACGGGTGCAAAAGGCATCGCTTGTTTCCTGATAGACGCGAATACACCCGGTGCCATCAGGGGTGAATCCTATGCATTGCTTGGCAGTCACGCGCTGGGCACCACGGGCTTCGACTTCGAAAACTGCGCGATCTCCGACGGGGCACTCATGGTCGAGCCGGGCCAGGCGTTTCGGACTGCGATGAAAGGTATCGATTTCGCGCGCGTATGTGTCGCGGCGATGTGTTGCGGGTTATTGCAACGCGCATTGTCGGAAGCGATAGATTACACCGCGGCGCGCCCCGCCTTCGGTCAGCACGTCGGTGATTTTCAAGGGATACAGTGGATGCTGGCCGATGCCGCAACGGATCTGGAAGCCGCGCGCCTGCTGACTTATACCGCTGCCGCCTTACTCGACGAGGGTCAGGATGCGACCGTTGCTGCCGCCCACGCCAAGAAATTCGCAACCCGCGCCGCCTTCAATCGAATCGGTGAGTGCATGCAGACGATGGGGGCGACGAGCTTATCGCGCGAACGTCCGCTGGCGCGCAATCTCGCGGCCGCCAAGATGGCACAGTTTACCGACGGCGCAGTTGAGATTCAGAATGTGGTTATCACGCGCGGATTGACGAAGTTGGCGCTGCAATGGCCTTGATCGGAGTCGACGTCGGCGGCACGTTCACCGACCTTTGCCTGTACGACGACCAGAACGAGACCGTACCTACCGTCAAGACGCCGACGACCTCGGATGACCCGGCGATCGGCGTCCGCAAGGGGCTCACGCTTCTGCCGCTCGACACCCCGGCCGTGTGACAAAAAATTTTGTAATTAAGCGTTTAGATGGTGGCTATGGGTGGACTTGAACCACCGACCTCAGCATTATGAGTGCCGCGCTCTAACCAGCTGAGCTACATAGCCATTGCGATTGCTCGCCCAAACGGATTATTGAATGCGACGGATATGGTTTCACGACGCACCGTTATCCGCAACTTTGGGGACCGCGATCATGGGTGTTGAAGCAAGGGCTGTCAAGCCAGAGAACCAGACTTTCAGCTTTTATGGTCGCTCGGCTATATTGCTGATCTTGAGCATCATTGTCATTAAATAGAAGGTACTTTTTGATGATTTCTATTCCTAAAAACGGCATTGTCATCACCAACGCCACAGTTCTTTCTAGTTGGCTTGATTACAACGATCACATGAACGTTGCGTACTATATTGCGGCATTCGACATTGGCATCGATGAATTGAAGGCAGTGTACGGAATCGACAGTAACTATATCGCGACCGAACAATGTTCGACGGTAGCATTAGAGGCCCATATCACTTATCAAAACGAGGCATCACTCGGAGAACAAATTAAGATTGGAAGCCGTATTTTAGATTTCGACGGCAAACGGACACACCTCTATCAAGAGATGCATAGGGGTAGTGATTTACTAGCAACACAAGAAACCCTTTCGATCAGCTTCGATTTAAAAGTACGTAAAAGCCGGCCATTCGAACCCGCTATAGCTAGAAATATTGAAGCGATGTGTAACGCACAACTCGCCCTACCACGACCGAGGTGGGCTGGTCGCGGAATCGGGATAAAAAAAGGTAAGCCCGAGAACCATAATTGACGTGCCCATAAAAAAATAATTTCCTTAAGCAAATCTCCTGGTCGTATATCAGCGATTGTCCGCGGCTGCACTCGTCTTTCGAGGTCACGGTGACCGATTCCATAGCGATATAGAATAAAGCATGCGCCGGATACACTTGTCGAATGATGATAACCTTGGCCGGCAACTACGCGATGCGATTATCATACAAAAGCAGTTTGGTAGGACCTGTTTTGGAATTGAGGTACCAATAATTCTCTCAATCGCATTTTAGGGAAAGTGCGCGAATTGAATTGCCAAGTTCACTTATTTGAATCGAGAAAATCGCCCCTGCGTAGTCTAACCGTTGATTTTGAGGTGACTTATGCGTGCAACGATTAAATGGGCCGATAACGTTATGTTCATTGGTCAATCCGGTAGCGGTCATAGCATCGTTATAGATGGCCCGCCAAAGGCCGGCGGGAATAATGCCGGGATACGCCCAATGGAGCTTATGTTGATGGGGCTCGGCGCGTGTACAAGTTTTGATGTGGTCACAATCCTTAGAAAGTCACGTCAGAACATTATAGATTGTCACGCAGAACTCGAGGCCGAACGTGCAGACGAGGTACCGCAAGTGTTTACCCGAATTCACGTTCACTTCATTGTTAGCGGTAACAATCTTAGTTTAAGACTGGTGAAGCGCGCGATAGAACTATCTGCTGAAAAATACTGCTCGGCGTCGATCATGATGTCTAAGACTGCCGATATTACCCACGATTTTGAAATCATCGAGGTCGATACTTAGGCGGCTTGTAGGTATAAAAAGGATTATCCTGTATGGATTATCGCCAGAATATTTAGTCACTAAAATATGCAGTTAATAAAGATAGGTGGCATTGCACAACTGCTCAGTTGACGCGATCCACATTGCTTTTGTGTGTTACGCGTCGCAACTACCCATCTACAGAATTTCCACCGCCGATTCCAGTCTCTCGATCACCCATCCCAAGGTTATGCCAAATCGCCTCGGAAGCTTCGTATTGATTCATGGTATAGAAATGCAACCCCGGTACACCCTGATCCAACAAGCGCCGGCACAATTCCGTCGTGACGTCGATTCCGAATGCTCGAATTGAAGCACGATCGTCACCAAAATCACGCAATCGAGCTACGATCCAACGCGGGATCTCCGCGCCGCACATGTCCGAGAAACGCATCAATTCAGTGTAGTTAATTATTGGCATGATTCCGGGAATGATCGGAATATTGATTCCAGAATTCAAAGCACTATCTACAAACCGGAAATAAGCATCCGGGTTGTAGAAATATTGCGTGATCGCACTGTCAGCACCCGCTTCGACTTTACGTTTAAAATTCCGCAAGTCGTCAGCGGCAGTATTGGATTGCGGGTGGAACTCTGGGTATGCCGCTACTTCGATGTAAAACACCGACCCAGTTTCTTGGCGAATAAATTCAACCAACTCATTAGCGTGACGCAACTCGCCAACGCCCGTGGTTCCTGAGGGTAAATCGCCACGCAAAGCTACTACGCGTGTGATTCCGCTAGCGTGATAGGCGCGTAAAACTGCCCGAATCTTTTCTAACGGGAATCCAATGCAGGAAATATGCGGCGCCGATTCGATACCAGTTGCCGCGGTAGTTGCTACAACCGTTTCTAGCGTTAATTCACGTGTACTGCCACCCGCACCGAAAGTTACCGAGAAAAATTTCGGCTTCAATGCCGCCAACTTTTCTTGGGTACGCTCAAGCTTAACTTTCGCGCCAGGGGTTCGGGGAGGGAAAAATTCATAGCTGAAATCAGCTTTTTGCTCACTTGCGGACATATATAACCTTGCTCTAAAGTGTCATGGTGGTCTCGTATTCACGCACATCTTCAGACACGGAAGTCTCTAGTACTAACATCATTATTTAACATCATAGGGCGAAAACTAATATTTGCTTAGAGAATTAGAGCACATCTTTGATGTTAAATATTAAAATTAAATCAGTTATAAAAATCGTCTTTGGTTAAATTTGCGGTCGCCCAAATGCGATATAGTAAACTGTCTAGTCTAGCAAAGACCTGCAGCCTGCCTACCCACCAGTTGAAAGACTATCTGGTCCGAACTAACCGGCTCTTAGGACGCCAGACGAAAACAGCTTAATATAAGGCGGCCTTTATTACTGTATGGGCTTTTGCCACAGACCTCACCACGCTAAAATGTCCTTGCCTATCCGGTTCCCCGCAACCTTGGTGATGACGCACTAATGCAGCGCCAAAATCCGCGGTGCAATGAGAGAAAACGGCCGCTTGGAGCCGATTTATCCAGAGGTCCGGGGTATAGATTGCGTCGCTTGTTAGACAAATGGTATTCAACTGAAGTCCTTTGGTGTGACGATAATGTACCCCAGCGCCATAAGGTTCCTCAGATCTACAGCCGGGGTGCAGCGTCCTAGTTAAATTAAATAAAACGAGCTCGCCAACTAAAATTGTCGGCGACAAGTGTATAAAGTGGACTCACAAAGAGGAAAATATTATGAGCGAATCGGCGCCATTACCAGCTTCTAACGACGGTGAGGTGAGCCGTCGTGAGATGGCAAATGCGATCCGGGCACTGAGCATGGACGCGGTGCAGACAGCAAATTCTGGTCACCCCGGCGCACCAATGGGGATGGCTGATATCGCGGAAGTACTATGGCGCGACTTCCTGCGACACAATCCAGCAAATCCGAACTGGGCCAACCGGGATCGTTTCGTGTTGTCCAATGGCCACGGTTCTATGTTGTTGTACTCGCTATTACACCTTAGCGGTTATGACCTACCGATCGAGGAGGTAAAACGATTTCGCCAACTTAATTCCGCAACCGCCGGCCATCCTGAGTACGCACATACGCCGGGAGTCGAAACAACGACAGGTCCACTCGGGCAGGGCCTGGCAAACGCGATCGGCATGGCCATCGCCGAGCGTAGCCTCGCTGCGGAATTTAACCGCGATGGTTTTGAAATTGTGGACCATCATACCTACGCCTGCGTTGGTGACGGATGTTTGATGGAAGGTATTTCGCACGAAGCCTGCTCAATAGCTGGAACCCTCGGCCTAGGCAAGTTGATCGTGATCTATGATGACAATCAGATTTCAATCGACGGTGCCGTTGAGGGATGGTTTACCGACGATACTGCTGCCAGGTTCTCGGCATATGGTTGGCAAGTAATCAAAGATATTGACGGACACGACCCCTCGATGATTGGCACTGCCTTGAAGGCAGCACGTAATGATCATTCACGGCCGACCATGATCTGTTGTCGTACAGTAATTGGATACGGTGCGCCGAACAAACAAGGGACTGCAGCTTCCCACGGCGCCGCGCTGGGCATAGACGAAGTGGCGGCGGCACGCGTAGAGCTTAATTGGCCGCACCCACCATTCGAGGTCCCAGAACCAATTGCAAACGCCTGGAACGCAACCAAAGAAGGTGCTGATGCGGAAGCAGAATGGCAAAGTCTAATGGCGCAATACCGCGAGTCACATCCTGATCTTGAGGCACAATTTAAGCGACGAATCCTCGGCAATTTACCTGATGCTTGGTGCGATACGGCGAGTGCTTGTGTCACAGATTTCCAGGCAGATAGTGGCTCGAAGCGAGCGACTCGGAAAACTTCTCAACTGGTGCTGGAAAACATCGGACCAACGCTACCCGAGCTAGTCGGCGGTTCATCTGATCTTTCTGAATCAAACAATACCAATTGGAGCGGCAGTAAACCAATTACCCATGCTAGCGGGGCGGGGAACTACATCAACTATGGAGTGCGTGAATTTGCCATGAGCGCAATCATGAATGGCATCGCGCTGCACGGCGGTTTCATTCCCTACGGTGGAACCTTTTTGGTTTTTTCTGATTATGCGCGTAACGCCGTACGCATGTCAGCGCTAATGGGCATTGGTGTCATCTATATTTATACACACGATTCAATCGGTCTCGGAGAAGATGGACCAACCCATCAACCAATCGAACATGCTGCGTCTTTGCGCCTGATCCCCGAGTTGTCATTATGGCGCCCCTGTGACGGTGCCGAAACCGCTGCTGCGTGGTGCGCTGCGATCGAAAGGCGCAATGGACCGACATGCCTGTTACTCACGCGTCAAGGACTACCTGCACAAAAGCGCAATGAAAAACAACTTACAGCGATCGCCCGCGGGGCCTATATTTTACTCGAGCCTGAGAAAACACCTGAGGCAATAATCATTGCGACGGGATCGGAAGTCGAATTAGCGATGTCCGCTGCGCAAACGCTTAACGCACAAGGTTCATCTATCCGCGTCATATCGATGCCGAGCGTGGATACGTTCGAGCGGCAAGGCACTAATTATGCCGAGGAAGTGCTACCCCGAGCCATACGACGGCGGATCGCGATCGAAGCTGGCTCACGTGATAGTTGGTTCAAATACGTCGGTCTCGACGGCTGTGTAATCGGACTTGACAGCTTTGGTGCATCCGCGCCCGCGGCCGATCTATACCAGTATTTCCAGCTGACAAGTAAGCATGTGCAGCAAAAAATCGTAGCCTACCTAAAAGATAACGCAGATTAGATATGGAGATGCTTAAGGTATGCGATAAATTTAAGCTTCACGTTTTGGTTATAACCGGTTAGGAGAAAATAAAGGATGGCCATCAGAGTTGGAATAAATGGATACGGCCGTATCGGTCGCAATGTGCTTCGCGCGCTACACGAATCAAAACGCACGGACGAAATACAAATCGTTGCAGTGAACGATCTGGGCGACGCGAATACCAACGCCCATCTGACGCGTTACGACTCTGCCCATGGTCTATTCCCAGGCACTGTCGACGTAAAAGACGGTGTAATGTTCGTTAATGACAATCGGATTGAAGTATGTAGTGAACGAGATCCATCGAAATTACCTTGGGATGACCTTGGCGTGGACGTGGTATACGAGTCAACCGGCTTCTTCGCTAGCCGCAAGAAATCACAAGCCCACCTTGACGCAGGCGCAAAAAAGGTGGTGATCTCGGCACCGGCCGGCAAGGACGTAGATGCAACAATCGTCTACGGTGTCAATCACACAGTACTGAAATCATCAGATGAAATTATCTCGAACGCGTCATGCACTACCAACTGCTTGGCTCCGCTGGTTCAACCACTACATGAAAACATCGGCATCAAATCCGGAGTCATGACGACGATCCATTCGTATACTAACGATCAAGTGCTGACCGATGTGTACCATACTGATCTGCGCCGTGCTCGCTCAGCCACGCAATCGATGATTCCAACAAGCACCGGCGCAGCAGCCGCAGTTGGCTTGGTTCTACCTGAGTTGGACGGATTGCTAGATGGTTACGCAGTACGTGTACCAACAATTAACGTCTCCCTTGTAGATCTCACCTTTTGTGCTGCGCGCAACACTGACATCGATGAAATTAACCATATCATGCGCGATGCGTCCGAGAACAAACTAAAAAGGGTTCTCGAATACAACTCGGAACCACTAGTTTCCATTGACTTTAATCACAACCCCGCGTCGTCGATTTTTGAATCGTCGCAAACCAAGGTGGTCGCCGGAACTATGGTCAAAGTTTTGTCGTGGTATGACAATGAATGGGGATTTTCTAATCGAATGCTCGACACAACTGTCGCGCTAATGAACGCAGGACAATAGTGTTTAGGGTAAATCGTCCGGTGGTTAACGAATCTCTCGATTCGAGCAGCAGTTTTAAGGCGCGGCACCGCTTGTGCTAAAAATGACTGAAATCCCGCTTGGCGGCAAAAGAGTCGTTATACGCGAGGATTTTAACGTACCAATGGAATACGGTTCTATAACCGAGGACACTCGCCTGAGATCAGGAATACCTACGATAGAAGCGGCGGTGGCCGCTGGCGCCCGCGTCATGTTGCTATCACATTTAGGTCGACCGAAAGAAGGAGAGTTCGACCCTCGTTATTCCCTCGAACCAGTCGCACATGCATTAGCCGATTTGCTGGCTAAGCCAGTCCGTTTTGAGTTCGACTGGATGGGAGGGATCGAACAGCAGGACGGTAGCATCGTTATGTGTGAAAACGTACGCTTCCTAAAGGGCGAAAAGGCTAATGATGAAAATTTAGCCCGTAGATTGGCTGCTTTGGCGGACGTTTTCGTCAATGACGCCTTCGCCACTGCTCACCGAGCACAAGCTTCTACATACGGGATTGCCCAATTCGCCCCGATCGCCTGTGCGGGTCCCTTACTCAGTGCAGAACTCGACGCCTTATCCGTGGCTCTCCGTAAACCAGCGCGCCCTATGGTCGCGATCGTCGGTGGCGCCAAAGTGTCAACCAAATTGGCGTTACTGGAATCACTCTCGGGTAAGGTCGACCAATTGATAGTCGGCGGTGGAATCGCGAACACTTTTCTTAAAGCTGCAGGGTTTGAAATTGGCAACTCTCTTCATGAACCCGATATGGTTGAAACGGCTAAACAACTATTGAATAGCGGAGACATTCCAATTCCAACCGACCTCGTTTGTGGGAAGAACTTCGATGCCAACACCGAAGCCCGGATAGTAGCCGCCAATGCAGTGCAGAAAGACGATATGATATTAGATGTTGGGCCACAAACGGCCAAGGTGTTTGCTAAGATACTCGAAAAGGCCCACACGATTGTATGGAATGGACCAGTTGGCGTATTTGAATTCGAACAATTTTCTACAGGAACAAAAGTTCTGGCGGAAGCGACTGCAAATTCTACGGCATATTCAATTGCAGGCGGCGGTGACACTATCGCGGCTATTGTAAAGTTTGGTGTAACCGATCGGATATCATACATCTCGACGGGGGGCGGTGCTTTCCTTGAGTTCATCGAAGGTAAGACCTTGCCTGCAGTCGACATCCTCGAGCAACGGGATAAGTGATGAGAGCACGTAAAGCTCTTTGGCATAACTGAGAACACGAGAATCACGAAAGCTATTACACGAATGACTTTTTATGACAGTTAGACTATGTACGTAGTTGCATAACTACTTTCGACGTATATCGTCTATACCATAGACCATCTAGACGCCGATCGACCGCTATGCCGGATTCACCGTGAAGCACGATTAAGGGGACAATGTGTGCGCCGAACCAAGATAGTCGCTACTCTGGGGCCATCGACCGACAAACCGAAGGTGCTTACCAACCTAATTGCCGCAGGCCTAGATGCCGCGCGTCTAAATTACTCGCACGGCACGCGTGAAGACCACGCAAAGCGCGCGCGTGCCTTGCGTCGGGCCGCTAAGAGTCAGGGACGAGAGATAACCTTGATCGCTGATCTCCAAGGTCCCAAAATACGACTAGAAGGATTCCGCAATGGACCCATCCATTTAGAAGAAGGTGATGAATTCATCATAGATGCGGACCTGAAAGCAAATGCCGGCGACGAACATCATGTTGGTGTTACATATAAGGCATTGCCACGCGATGTGCGCGACGGCGACACCTTACTGGTAGACGATGGGCGCATCATACTGAAAGTAGAGCACGTCGACGCCAACGCAATCGAAACTGTCGTGTTACTCGGAGGCGAGTTATCCGAAAATAAAGGTGTTAATCGGGAAGGCGGCGGATTATCGGCTAAGGCGTTGACACATAAAGATCGACAGGATTTAAAACACGCTGTAGAGATCGGAGCAGACTACATCGCAGTATCCTTTCCACGCACGGAAAAGGATATTCATAACGCTAGACGCCTACTAAAAAACGCTGGTAGCAACGCCAGTATTATTGCGAAGATTGAACGCACGGAGGCTCTCGAAAACGCAGAGGCTATCATGCGCGCAGCCGACGGCATCATGATTGCACGTGGCGATCTTGGTGTCGAGATCGGCGACTCCCGATTACCGCCGGTTCAAAAACAACTCATTGATCTTGCGCGCCATAGCCACCGGATCGTAATTACAGCGACTCAAATGATGGAATCAATGATCGAGCACCCAATGCCGACCCGCGCGGAAGTGTTTGATGTAGCAAATGCAGTACTCGACGGCACCGACGCAGTTATGCTGTCGGCAGAGACGAGTATAGGGAAGTATCCCGAGAAAACTGTCGAGGCGATGGCTCGTATATGCCGAGAATCAGAAAAAGAATGGCCTGACAATCAGGCCGATTTGCTACTAGATGCGAACTTTGAACGGGTCGATCAAGCGATCGCTATGTCGACAATATATTGCGCTAACCGTATTAAGGTGAAAGCAATTGCTGCGCTCACAGAGACAGGAGCAACAGCGAAATGGATGTCGCGAATTCGCACCGATATCCCAATATTTGCGATATCAGGTCTTACCAAGACTTTACGCAAGGTAAATTTGTATCGAGGCGTTCGACCGATTCGGTTCGACGTCAACGATGTCGACTATACCGAGGTGACTGCAGGCGTCTTGAAGGAGTTGCTTAAACGTGGAGTTGCTAATGATGGGGATAAAGTGATCATCACAAAAGGTGACTTATTAGGCCATATAGGTGGTACTAACGGGATGAAGATCGTTACGGTAGGCGATTTCGCTGAACATGTCGTTTGAGATGCCGGAAAAGGAAGGAATTATGTCCAATGTGAGAACCGATGATCAAAACTTAATGCAGTTGGGTTTATTCATGCCAAACTGTAGCTATGCGTATTCTATAAGTAGCTACAAACCGGACCCAGAAGACTGGACTTTTGAGTCGAATCTGAGAATTGCCCAAGCTGCAGAGGATGCAGGCTTTGACTTTCTATTTCCTGTCGCAAAATGGCAGGGCTATGGCGGAAAGACGAATTATCTCGGCACATCTCTCGAAACATTTACTTGGGCTTCCGCACTCCTCGCCAAAACGACAACAATCAACATATTTTCCACCGTACACGTGCCAGTATTTCACCCAGTTGCGACGGCGAAGATGGGGGCAACCCTCGACCATATTGGTCAAGGTCGTTGGGGATTAAACATCGTCAGCGGCTGGAGTGAACACGAATTTGGCATGATGGGTATCGAAGTTATGCCACACGAGGAACGCTACCGCCGGACCGAAGCCTATATCGATATTCTAAAAGGATTGTGGACCCAAAACAGCGGATCATTTAACTATGAATGTCCCTGGTACAAAATTACCGGTGGAGACGTTAGTCCTCCAACCATTCATAAGCCCCATCCGGTAATCGCTAATGCCGGTGTATCCGAGGATGCCAAGGCGTTGGTTTCAAGGCAGTGCGACTGGGCATTTATAAGCCCACCATCGGTCGCCGAAGCTCCGGCAGTCGTCGCAGATATCAAGGAACGTGCACAAAAACTTGGCCGCAACGTCAAATGTGCCTGCTACCCATTTGTGCTGTGGAGAGATACAGAAAGTGAAGCGCAAGAAGAACAACAACGGATACTGGAAAACATCGATCGGGCGGCGGTCGATAATTGGGCGCGCGGTCTTAAAATTCAAAGCGGATCTTTCGACGAATTTACCGCCGAGATGTATGCATTCGGGGGAGGTGCGCTTCCTCTCGTCGGTAGTAAAATTCAAGTAGCTGAGTCACTAAAGGAACTTTATAGCGGCGGCATGGACGGCTTCTTAATGGTAATGCTGGACTACTACAAAGACACGATCCGTTTTAAGCATGAGATTCTACCGCTCCTGCGGCAAATGGGAGTGAGGAAGTAGCACAAAACCGTTATTCTTTTTAAAAACCGCCGCTAACGTATATACGACTGTCCCGAAGGTTGTCGACAATTCGAATTGCCAACACGACAAAAATTACCGTCATTGAGATAGTCATTGATTTCACTTCGTGACCGTTATTTTGCTATGTTATCGATTCCTTGCTGAACCTTACGCCTAACGATAACCCGCAACGAGCCGTGTCGTGCCCAAAATCTTCACCACAAGGTATAACGGGATAGGGAACCGCCCGCTAATATATTACTGCAGCGTAGATTTTAAACCACGTAATGTCCAGAACCCGGGGGCAGAAAAACAGATAACAATGTTACGGTCATACATTTTTTTACGCGAGATCAAAGACTAAGAATTTTTGATGATACGATAGTAGCCCTACTAAACTGGCGGGAACTTAACCCGATCCACTTATCCGATCAAAAGCTTCAAGATATTTCGCCGCGGTTTTTTTTATAATCTCCGGTGGCAATTTTGGCCCGGGGGCGCGCTTGTCCCAGTCAAGAGTTTCAAGATAGTCACGTAAAAACTGCTTGTCGAAGCTGGGCGGGCTGATCCCGACCTGGTATTCCATTTCCGGCCAAAAACGTGACGAGTCTGGGGTCAAAGCTTCATCAATCAAAAACATTTTACCATCCAAATCTAGGCCAAATTCAAATTTCGTATCAGCGATGATAATGCCTTTTTTAAGCGCATACTTTGCAGCCCGCGTATAAAGCTCCAAACTGATTTCGCGAACATTACGGGCAGTTTCCTCGCCAATTAATTCTACGGTATAACCGAAATCAACATTCTGATCGTGGTCGCCTACGGCAGCCTTCGTTGATGGTGTATAAATCGGTTGCGGAAGCTGTTCCGCCTGCTGTAAACCAGGCGCTAAATCGATTCCGCATACACCGCCTGTCTGCTGATAATCTTTCCAACCGGAGCCAATTAAGTATCCCCTCACAATGGCTTCGATTGGCAGTGGTTGAAGTTTTTTAACTATGATTGCACGTCCTTCGACTTGTTTTCGTTCAGCCTCATTCGGCAAAACATCATCGAGTTTTAAATTGCTAAGATGATTATCAATAACACTTATCATGCGCTCGAACCAAAAGTTTGAGGTAGCAGTAAGTACCGCACCTTTACCTGGAATCGGATCTGATAACACAACATCAAACGCCGAGATTCGATCTGTCGTGACAATCAATAAGTGATCATCGCCAACTGCATAGATATCTCGGACTTTGCCTCGTTGTACCAAGGGTAGACTGGTTATTTTTGATTCGTATAAGGCAGTTTTAGTCACGATTAAATCCTAATATATTTATGGAATAAATAATTTTTACATAAGCCCGCAATTTACGATAGAGCGGGCTTATGTAAACTCCGATCGGTAAGAGGCGATAATAGGAACATCTCCAACATCTCCCATCGCACGCAACATCAACCATTTTTTAAGTGGTAGTATCCGATCCACGGCCCGCATTCCTGTGCCGCGCAACCAGCGAGTTAGGTCATGGTCGTCGCAGAATAGTTGATTGATCCCCTCGGTAATTTTCAACATAGCCAAATTCTCACCTCGTCGCGTCCGCTCGTATCTGCGCAATTGATTGCGCGGAAATCGTAAATTTATGTCGTCTCGAGGCCCCAATACTTGGGCTAAAGCGGCGGCATCCATCAGTCCTAGGTTAAGGCCTTGCCCCGCTAGAGGATGCACCACATGGGCAGCATCACCAAGCAAAACAGTTCGGCCGGAGATGTAATGTTTTGAGTGTAGAGCCTGGAGCGGCACAACCAAGCGTTTGCTGCTACTCCGTATTGCCCCAAGTCTATGCTCGAAGGCCACGCCGAGTATACGGTGAAAATCGCTATCTGACGCTTCGACAACTCGTGACGCTTGTTCGTGAGTAGTCGACCAAATAATCGAACATTCATGCGGGTTTGGCAGTGGTAAAAATGCTAGAGGACCAGTCGCAAGAAATCGCTGGCGAGCCACCTGGGCGTGTTTAAGCTCAATTTCAACATTACATAAAATTGAATGTTGGACGTAGTCCCGCACGTTAGCGCGTAAGTTAAGAAAGCTCCGAATTCGGGAATTCGCTCCATCACACCCCAATACCAGAGGTGCGCGGAGCTCCTTCCCATTGTTAAGTATAAGACCGACATCACTTTCCATCTGATCAATCGCATTCACTGATCCGGTAATGCGGTCAACATTACCAAGAGTAAACAAAGCTTCGGTAAGCGCTATCATCAAGTTACTGTGCTCAACAATCCAACCGAGGCGATCTCGGCCAAACTCGTTTGCATTAAACCGAATAGCACCATTGCTGTTCGCATCCCAAACTTGCATATCGCAAAACTCGGTAGTGCGCGAATGGTCCATCACATCGTACACGCCGAGCTTATCAAATAAACGCATTGATGCAGGGCTTATTGCATAAGTTCTAAGGTCGAATTTCTCCGAAAGCGGCGGTGGTTGTGTTTTCGGATCAACTAGCGCGATACGGTATCCTGATTTTTCGAGCAACATTGAAACACTAAGCCCGACGACCCCAGCGCCAACCACGACGATGTCATAATGTTGTCGTCCGATCATCTAATCACTTGTGGGTCTACTCGCGGCGATTTTATCGACAAACCTGTCGCTTTACCGATAAGCCAGCGCTTAGATAACGGCGAGATATCAGTTACTAACATAGCCAGATTTCGCACTAGGCCTAGACACGGAATTTTACTGACGAATACCTGTGCCATAGTGTCAGTAAAACGAATTACGTCATTGTGATCAGCTTGTCGTTCAGCCGCAAAACCTGACAAACGATCTAAATCGCCGATATCGCCGTCAACGGATCGGATAGCATTAAGACACTCCGCGAGCGCTGCTGCATCGCGTAGACCCAAGTTTAGTCCCTGGGCTCCATTCGGGTGGATCTTGTTAGCAGCTGCACCGACCAAGGCGACTCGATGTCCAACAATGCGATCGGAAAATTGCAATACCAGTTTATGCGATCGGCGTCTCCCTGCGTCACTGAATGTACCGAACCGGTGACCAAAACCTTTTTCGAGTTCGGCAAGGTATTGTTTATCGCTAAGCCCAACTATGCGATCCACCTCATCGATAGGACAACATCTTACAGTAACGTGACGTCCACCGGGTAATGGTAAGAGCGCTAACGGGCCGTTTCCAGTGAACCGCTCGAACGCCGTTTCTGGCACTGGATATTGTACGTCCACATTGGCGACAATCGCGCTTTGTCGATAATCTCGCATATGTGCAACCAGACCAGCGGCTTCGCGAACGCGAGAATACATACCATCGGCACCAATCACTAGTCGCGTGGTAATTCGCACCGGTCCCGAATCACTCTCAAGACAGATCTCCGCAACCTCAGATCCGAGATTTATACTCGTAAGCGTTGTCCCCCACCACACCTCGCATTCTTCTATCGCCACATTTCGAATCGCCTGGTGAAAATGGTCTGCCGGACACACGTATCCCAACGCATCTATTCCGATATCATCCGAGTTAAGATGAGTAAAGCCGAAGCGACCTTGATCACTCACGTGGATATGACGAATCGGGACAGTTTGAGTGCTGAGCAAAGGCCATACACCTAGCACTTCGATGAATTGTTTTGACGGGGGTGATAAGGCTAAGCCACGGACATCTCTATCGCCCGGCCCAGATGGCGTTTGGTGCGCTTCAACGACGAGAACGCTCAGATCGTACCGCCGTAAGGCCAACGCCTGTGCCGCGCCGACTAGGCCCGCGCCGACCACGACGCAATCGAAATCAGGCTGCACGGTCCTCTTGCATTAGTGATTCGATATCGTCGATCTGTTTTGGCGCATCTCCGCTTAATACTTCGTGCCCCGTCTTGGTCACCAATACATCATCCTCGATACGAATCCCTATATTCCACCAACGTTTTTCCAAACCTCCAATAGTTGGCGAAAGGTAGAGGCCGGGTTCCACAGTGGTGACCATTCCTGCTTCGAAAGTCCGCCACTCGTCCACAATCTTGTAATCACCAACATCGTGTACGTCCATACCAAGCCAGTGTCCTGTCTTATGCATATAGTATGGGCGGTACTTGTCATCCCGGATCAATTTCGAGACACGCCCTTTCAATATCCCCAGGCCTACCAAGCCTTGGGTTATTTCTTCGACAGCGGCCTCATGCGGCATATTCCAGGTATTCCCCGGTCGAACTTGCTCAATCGCGGCAAATTGTGCTCTCAAGACTACCTCGTACACTGCTGCCTGATCGTCAGTAAATTTGCCATTTATTGGAAACGTCCGAGTGATGTCACTAGCGTAATAATCATATTCGGCACCAGCGTCAATGAGCAGCAAGTCACCGTCATTCAATTGATCCTGGTTTTCAACGTAGTGCAGAATGCAGCTATTTGCACCGCCGCCGACGATACTCGGGTAAGCAGATGAACGAGCGCCCTGTCGCATGAAAGTGTGGAGTAGCTCCGCCTCGATTTGATATTCGAACATCCCTGGACGACACGCCGACATCGCACGTCGATGCCCATCGGCCGCAATTGAAGCCGCCCGACGCATTGCTTTAATCTCCTGACGGCTTTTAAACAGGCGACTTTCGTGCAGCACATGGCCAAGTGACACAAATTGATCAGGCGCATGGATACCCGAACGACCCTTATCGTTAACGCGGGTGATCCAACCAACAAGACGCTGATCGAATTCCGGATAACGTCCCATCGTGTAGTAAATCCTCTCTTTGTTCTCCAGCAGGCCAGGGAGAATATCGTCCAGATCGGAAATCGGAAAGGCATCATCTGCTCCATAAAGTTCGCAGGCACCGACGAGTCCTGCGCGACGCCCATGCCAAGTTTCAGCTTCGGGGTCGCGCTCACGACAAAACAATAGGAACTCGCCCTGCGGCCGATCAGGCACGAACACAGCGATAGCCTCCGGTTCCGGGAACCCAGTGAGGTAAAAAAAATCGCTGTCGGGACGGTGTGGGAAAAAAACATCTCGATTGCGAACCCGTTCCGGTGCGGTCGGTTGGATCGCGATTCCGCCCACACCGATCATGCTCAACAGACGTTCGCGACGACGAGAAAATTCTCGTTTCTCCATGTTATGTCGTTACCCCAATTTAGTTCGCTTGTTTAATCGAACGGCAAAATTAATGCGTAGTTCCACCAGTTTCAATCCGTCCAACGTTCTCCAGGTTTTCCTCCCGCAGCAACATCGTCCCCATACGGGTGTACTCGCAAATTTCCATGAAAGCAAACTCGTCATTACCTTCACTCACTTCATCCGGATCAACCCGACCAATCTCTACAAGATCACGCAAGAAACCTTGGCTATCGTCGCTGAGCAACTTTGGATCAGCCAGATCTCCCAACCCGTAACCCGAAAGAAATCCGCGACACCAGCAACCGAGGGCCTGTGCACGTAATCGCAACGAATGCTCGTCTGATGGTAGCAAGAGCTGCAGGGAGAAATCATCTGTTGAAAATCCATCGACAGTTTCATCTAACAATTGTGTCAGCGCGTGCCCCACCCCCAAATCGCGACCACTAAACCCATCACCATATCCTACTGTATGACTAAGCCATATACCCGGATCAAAATGCTGTTCGGTGCATAAAATGCCGCACAGCATTCCATGGCATTCAGATGCACTGATATCACAATCCATCAAACTTAATGCAGACTCAACCGATTCATATAACGCATTGTCAAAGTATTTTGTCATATAAGCGTATTACATTATTTATAGGTATTATCCCATGGCAGTTGCTATCACTTAAAGCGTTAAGAAGTATAGCGACCATCATTGAAAGACCTATTTGATTATTGGTTCACCTAGCGAACCAACTCATATAGCTAAAATTTAGCCGGTTGACCGATGTTAATAGCAGCTCTATATTGAGCATCGCTAAGGCAAAATGCTGTCTCACAAGTGACCGGTTAAACCATGACTCAAACAGATAAAGAAACTTTGGAACTAGCGGCACTCGAAACGAGGGTCGATGAGTTAATCAAGACTATCGAAGGCCTAGCTAACGAGAACGTCGCATTGCGGAATCAGCAAGCGTCATTAACAGCTGAGCGAGCGACACTGATAGAAAAGACAGAACAAGCACGCACTCGGGTCGAGGCCATGATTGCGCGGCTTAAAGCAATGGAAACTCGTTCATGAATGATAGTGTAAAGCCGATCACCGTTGCAATTCTTGATAAGGAGTATCTTGTTGGATGCGCAGAAGAAGAACGTGAAGCCTTGTTCGCTTCAGTAAAATTTTTAAACGACAAGATGCAAGAACAACGTGCTAGCGGTAAGGTGATCGGTAGTGAACGTGTAGCGGTAATGGCCGCTCTAAACGTGACACATGAATATCTCGAATATCGTCGACATAATGAATCGATGAATTCGGATATTGGGGCTGGTATCGACCGTATTAGGAGAAAGATCAATAGTGCCCTGTCTCTAGGTCGAACTTTTGAATTGACGGACGCTCCATAATTGAATTTGGATTAAAAAACGGTGTTCTCTGTGTTGTACGTTTACAGGCTGCGTAACCCTTGAGCCTATAATTGATGTACCTGGGAACTGATCTGTTGGCAATGTTGTGCAGATCCGCAGGAATGCGGAAAGCCTGATTTGCTGCGAGAGGTTCCACCTTGAGCCTTTGGTTCAAGTGAACAGCCTGTTACGGCATCGTGGAGAACACCACTTTCCTTTTCACTTACTCTTCATATATTTTTAGCAAACGACATTGGTACCTGCAATGCAACGATGGCTCATGAAATCCGAACCAACCGAGTTCAGTATCGACGATCTGAAAGCGAGCTCTAAACAAACTAATATGTGGGACGGTGTACGAAATTATCAGGCACGGAACATGATCCGTGATCGAGTAAAAAAGGGCGACCTTGTATTTTTCTATCACTCAGCTTGCGCAGAACCTGGAATTGTTGGGATCATGCAAGTGGTCAAAGAGGCCTACCCAGATCCGACCGCATTCGACCCAGACGAGAAATACTTCGATCCAAAAAGCGACCCGAAAGAACCTAGATGGTTTGCAGTCGACCTGAAATTTAAACGGAAGCTTAAGCGAATACTCAGTTTATCGGAACTTAAAGCCTGCGATCAATTGAGCGAAATGCGCCTACTACAACGAGGAAATCGGCTATCGGTAATGCCAATCGCGGAGGTCGAATGGGATTTCATCCTTTCGCTTGAAGATTTAAAACGATGATCGAAAATTTGACCGGATGAATACAATGAAAAACCGGAGCTTCGAGGATGGCGTCTTTTTGCAGATCTTATTTAGATGTTAAACCGAAAATGCATTACGTCACCGTCTTTGACCACATAATCTTTACCTTCTAGGCGCAGCCGTCCCGCTTCTTGTGCCCCGGACTCACCTTTGAATTTTATGTAGTCGTCATAACCAATAACCTCGGCACGAATAAAGCCCTTTTCAAAATCTGTGTGAATAACTCCTGCCGCCTTGGGTGCAGTGGAGGCGATCCGCACAGTCCACGCACGACATTCCTTCGGTCCTGCGGTGAAGAAGGTCTGCAATCCAAGGAGACGGTAGCCAGCGCGAATGAATCGATTGAGACCCGCTTCGCTGAGGCCCAACTCTAGAAAAAACTCCTCTTGCACCTTGTCTTCCAATGACGCTACCTCAGCTTCAAGCGCAGCACACAGGACGACGTATTCGGCTTTTTGATCTTGTGCGTGTTTTTCAACCAATTGAGACAGCGGGTTACCATTCAAATGTGCTTCATCAACGTTAGCCACATATACGATCGGTTTGGCCGTCAATAGGTTAAATGACCTAATATTCGCATAGGTGTCTTCATCAAGATCCTGCACTCGGACCGGCTGCATTGCGTCTAACCCGCTGAGAACTTTTTCGAGCTGTCCGATCAAACCGCGTTCTGTCTTGTCTCCTGAGCGCGCCGATTTCTTCGCTTTGTCCAAGGCCCGAGATACGGTTTCCATATCAGCAAGTGCTAATTCTGTTTCAATGATCCCGACATCGGACATTGGGTCGATCCGGCCTGCGACATGAACGACATTATCGTCTTCAAAGCAACGCACGACATGGGCTATAGCTTGAGTCTCCCGAATGTGAGCGAGAAACTGATTGCCCAAACCCTCGCCTTTTGATGCACCGGCGACAAGACCCGCGATATCGACGAACTCCATCGTTGCCCGCATTACACGTTTCGGTTTGGCTAGTTTTGCTACTTGATCAAGGCGCGAATCCGGGACTTGTACAATCCCGATATTAGGGTCAATTGTACAGAAAGGATAATTCTCTGCCGCGATTTCCGAACTAGTTAAAGCATTAAACAACGAAGACTTGCCAACGTTCGGCATCCCTACTATTCCACATTTAAAACCCATACGTATTTTTCTACCGTTATACGATCAGTGTTGCGATAGCGCTCGACTGATCGATTTCATGGCCGCCTCAAAATCGCCGACGGCGATGGTTTCAATATTTTCAAGTATTGCAGTATTAGCCCAACTAATCCGTCTAAGGTCTTCGACCGACGGCACATTAAGCACGTAGTTGGCAACATCGTATTGGGAATCTGGATACCCGATTCCAATGCGTGCACGAACAAAATTAGCATTAAGATGTGAAATGATATCCCGTAGTCCATTGTGCCCACCATGTCCTCCACTGCGCTTTAAGGCGACGCGTCCACACGGAAGATTAAGCTCATCGTGAACTACCAGCGTTTGCTCTGCCCTTAACTTATAGTAAGACACCCACCCAGCCACGCTCGGTCCACTTTCGTTCATGTAAGTGTCGGGTTTCAACAACCAAATGGCTCGACCCCCAAGCCTTATTCGACAAACTTGCGCTTTGAAACGAGCTTCCAGTCGGAAGCTCGCCGAACACCGCTGGGCGAGTAAATCTACCAACCAAAAGCCGACATTGTGGCGCGTCTTAGAGTATTTAGCACCGGGGTTTCCGAGGCCAACAATTAGGCCTAGCGGGAGACTTTTGGCCACCGCTCTCTACCGTAACCCCTACGGGACTAGGATTCGCCCTCGCCAGAAGCAGCTTCTCCCGGCTCTTCCTCCGGCACTGACAATTCGTCAATTTCACCTTCAGCAAGCTCTTCTTCGAGTTCTTGCGGTTCAAGGACAATCCTGGGTTGCTGCACAGAGACAATAGACTGGCCGGGGTCACCCCCATGCACTAAAGCTGCAATTTGAACTCCTTCGGGAACGGTTATATCAGATAAATGCAATGACTCACCAAGTTTAAGTGCTTCTACATCAACCTCGATATACTCTGGCAGGTCGCGTGGTAAACAAAGAATTTCTAGCTCTGTTATCACGTGTGTTATCACGCCGCCTCCAGTTTTTACTCCATCGCAGATGTCTTCGTTTATGAAATGCAACGGAATTCGCATGGTCAATTCTTCATTTTCATTGATCCGAAGAAAATCTATATGCATGATTCGCGCCTTATGGGGATGGCGCTGCATATCTTTTAAGACTACGCGTTCGTTCCCTGTGGGCAAACTTAAGGTCAGTATACGTGAATAGAAAGCCTCTACATCAGCCAGTTTCATAACGTAATTGTGGTCTAGCTGGATGTTCACGGGACTTTTCCCAGATCCGTAAAGAATACCGGGGACATAGCCGTTGCGACGCAGGCGGCGGCTCGCACCTTTGCCCTTGACATCACGCGTGGCGACGGCAATTTCGAATTGTTCCATCGTGCTACTCCGATCGATTGGTTAATTTTTCACCCCGCGATCCGCGACCAGATCACAGGAAACCGCGGATTGTATATAAAAAATGCGCCAAAAGTTAGTCTGGGAACCGTTCCTTAGTAAATAGTTGCATCGCTTCCAGCAACGGGAAATTATTATGCCTCCTTAGTCAGCATCCTTACAGCCACGCCTGATATCCTAGTCTATAAACATTGAACTCAAGGAGTTACCCGTGTTGATACGGTTAATACTCTCCCCGATTAGCTCGGCCACGGTCATTTGTCGGATCACATCAAGAGCCTCGGCTTCGGCTGTTAGGGGGATTGTATCGGTAACTACTAATTC
>Ga0310344_10000532_pt1 | contig 30013 bp, 27 predicted proteins | sample HC15DNA20200_MG_FD_203801 | JGI IMG/M metagenome (GOLD analysis project Ga0310344, IMG submission 203801) | Marine microbial communities from station ALOHA, North Pacific Subtropical Gyre - HC15-DNA-20-200_MG | ecosystem: Environmental > Aquatic > Marine > Oceanic | place: Pacific Ocean: North...
CCGGAGGTCAATGATACCTGGATATGTGATGTTGCGCGGTATGGTTGGAGTGGAGCCCATGCTGAAAACAGAATTAGTAAACCAATGATTAGAGTAGACGATATTTTGAAAGAGGTTAATTGGGATGAAGCAGTTGAATATATAGCAGATAAGTATATTTCTTTAAAACAAATAAATGGTGGGAACTCATTTGCCGGTTTGGGTGGTTCTTATTCAAGCAATGAAGCTGCATACCAGTTCCAAAAATTCTTTCGGACTGTTCTAGAAAGCGAACAAATAGATTGCAGAATACATCCACGTGATTTTTCTCAAACGGTTGCACAAACTTCTGTGTTCGGTCACACCGGTGGTTTTGCTACATTATCGGATTTGTCAAATTCGAGTCAAATTGTTTTATTCGGTTCTGATCCTTTTCTAGAAAATCCAATTTTAGCTCTTCAGATAAGAAAAGCCCACTCAAAAGGCGCTTATATAGATAGTATTAATCCTAGAAAAATTGATTTGCGTCTAAATAGTAGAATGTCTCATTTTGTTCCTTCAATAGGTCAAGAGATTAATTTCATTAAAGCAATTCAAAAGATTGTCTCTAGAAAACTCTTTCCAGATGGAGTGTCTAATTTTAGCAATGGAAATAATCCAAAAGGATTTGATGGGCTAGATGAATTTCTGAAAAGGATTTCTGCTGAAAATACGGATGGAACTGAAATGGAGATATCCCTCTTAGAGGAAATTGCGACTAGATTAATAACAAATAAAGATAATCTTACCTTCGTAATTGGACCTTTTATCCAAAGTTTCTCTCTAAATTCAGAGATATTGAATCTTGCTAAAATTCTAGACTGTAATTTCTTTTATGCAAGTGTGCCTCCAAATCTTCAGGGCGCATTTGATATGATGATTTCTTCCTCTGCAAAAGGTATACATAAAGAAAACGTCGAAGTTAAAAGTAGTGAAGAAGTTTTTGATTCTATTTTAGCTGGGGAAATTTCTTCCTTATATTTGATGGATTGTGATCCTGTTTCCGAACATCCTAATGGGAAATTAGTCCGGGAGGCTTTAGAATCTCCCTGCTTCGTTGTTGTTCACGCTACTCATGTAAATGCTACGGTCCCCTTTGCAGACGTAGTTCTGCCATCGTTAACCTCTTATGAAGAAAATGGTTCTTATACAAATATAGAGAGAAGAGTTTTAAGGAATAGAAGAGCTATTAAACCTGTTAATGGTTTATTTGGGAAAGAAGCTTGGAAAGTATTTAGCGAAATTGCAAAGGCCATGGAAATTCCAATGAAAACTAACTCTATAGAGAAAATACAAATTGATATTTCTAAATCTTTAGATGATTATGAGTTTGTTTATACAGGTTCAAAACAGGATGGAACTTGGTTATCGCAAGAAAAAGAAGGACAGTTTATAGTTCCAGAAATATCTAATCCGAATCAGATGGACGAACAAAATCTCAAATTAATTTTAACTCCTAATTTATCTCTTTCTGGTGTTTATGTTTCATCCTCATTTCATCTTTGGGATATGCCAGATGCGTGTATACGAATGTGTGAATCCGATGGACAAATATTGGGGATTTTGAATGGGGATGAGATTGAATTTAAAATTGGAGAAAAAATTTTAAAATTGCCAGTTGAAATTGATCAATCTATTCCTTCAGGTTTAGTTTTTGCTCCTGAAGGATTTTTGAAAATTTACAATAATAGTTTACTTAATATTGGAGAATTTTCCTTACTCTTAGAAGAGAAAAAAGAAAATTTATAGGGATTAAAAAATGGCGATTGCCGGTGTAATTTTAATAAAAGTCATTGTAGTTTTTACTGTCTTGCTAATTCTTGCAGCGTATATGACTTGGATGGAACGGAGAGTTTTTGCATTGGTTCAGGTTCGAGTGGGACCTAATCGGGTTGGTCCTGCGGGTCTACTCCAGCCAATTGCGGATGGCATAAAACTAATGTTCAAAGAAACTTTGATACCGGCAGATGCAAATAAAATTATTTTTATTTTAGCTCCCGCTCTGACGCTTATTCCAGCGTTATCTTCTATTGCCGTTATTCCATTTGGAGATAAAGTTGAGATTTTTGGCTATCAGATCGATTTGTTTTTGGCTGATGTAAATATTGGCATACTATATATTTTTGCTCTAAGTGGACTGGGTGTATACGGAATTGTTCTTGGTTCCTGGTCTTCAAATAGCAAATATCCTTTGCTTGGAGGACTTCGTTCTGCAGCCCAGTTAATTAGTTATGAATTGTCATTAGGATTGTCGCTGCTTGGTGTAGTTATGTTATCTGAAACATTAAGTTTGAAAGGAATTGTTGATGCACAATCTGAAATACCTTTCATTATTTTACAGCCTCTTGGTTTTGTTTTGTTTGTGATTTGTATGTTAGCAGAGACGAATCGTGCTCCATTTGATTTGCCTGAGGCTGAAAGTGAACTAACAGGAGGGTTTCACACTGAGTATAGCAGTATGCATTTTGCAGTATATTTTCTTGCTGAATACTGCAATATGATTACTCTTTCAGCAGTTGGTGCTACTTTCTTTTTGGGAGGATGGAGAGGTCCGTTTTTGCCGCCAGTTGTTTGGTTTTTGATAAAGGTAATTGCTTTCATGTTTTTCTTTATGTGGTTAAGAGCAACTACGCCAAGGTTGAGATACGATCAATTGATGGATTTTGGTTGGAAGATTTTGCTTCCTGTCTCCATTTTAAATGCGATAGTAACTGCAGGAGCTATTACTTTTTTTAATTTGTAAATTTCAGAAATTTGAGGGATTTCAATGTTTACTGCTATTTTTAGAGGTCTTTGGCTTACTTTGAAACATTCCTGGAAAAGCCGTGAGACTGTTCAATATCCAGAGCAAAAAGAAAGTATGCCAATAGGATATAGGGGCTTACACAAATTACTTCGATGGGAAGATGGTCTTGAACGTTGTGTTGGATGTAAGCTTTGTTCTGCAGCTTGTCCAGTTGATTGTATTCATGTTGAGTCTGAAGAGAATGAGTCTAGCTCCCCTGTTTCTAAAGGAGAGCGGTATGCCTCTGTTTATGAGATCAATGAACTGAGATGTATTTTTTGTGGATATTGTGAAGAAGCATGTCCGGTTGGTGCAATTGTTCTTAGCAATGAATACGAATTTTGTGCAGATGACAGAAGTAAATTTTTATATGAAAAAGAAGATTTTTTAGTGAAACGGAACGAAGATTATCCAGAATTAAAAAACCGCTATCCTGAAGAAAAACTTCTTACATATTTATAGGGTTTAAGATTTATGGCATCAACTTTAGTTTTTTATTTCTTGGCAACAGTAACCACAGTTGGCGCAATTTCTGTTGTTGCTTTGCCTAATCCCATGTATTGTGTTTTTAGTCTGATAGTAACTTTCCTTGGTCTTGCTGGATTATTCTTATCTTTAAACGCGCAATTTGTTGCCATAGTTCAAATTATTGTCTATGCAAGTGCAATAATGATGCTCTTCTTATTCGTCATTATGCTCATAAATTTAGACAAAGAGGAAAAAAAGGATTTAAAAATTCCTTTCCAGAAACTTCTCGGGATTGTTTTTGGTTTATTTGTATTTTTGGTCTTAATAATCGTTTTGAAAGACATGAATATTTCTTCTCAAATCAAGGGAGTTTTTACTCCACAATATATTGATAAAGTCGGTAACACACAGTTAATAGGACAGTTGTTATTATCGAAATATCTTTTGCCTTTTCAAACAATGGGAGTGCTTCTGTTTGTCGGCATCATTGGAGCTGTTGTTTTAGGTAGAAAAAAAAGTCGTTAATTTTGGGGTGAAGGCATATGGTACCTTTAGAAAATTATCTTTTTCTTAGTTCAATTCTTTTTACGTTGGGTGTTATTGGCGTAATTGTAAGACGGAGTGTGATAGTTGTTATTTTATGCATTGAACTTATGATGAGTGGTGCAAATCTTGCTTTTGTTAGTTATGGATATTTTTTAAATTCTATGGATGGGCAACTAATTGTTTTTTTTGTTATGGCTGTAGCTGCCGCAGAAGCGGCGATTGGTTTGGCGATTGTTGTAATGATTTACAGGAATCGAGAATCTACTGACCTTGACGAAGTCAATTTGTTGAAATTTTAATATGAGCAAATTAATTCTCCTGATACTTTTTTTCCCGCTTTTGGGTTTGTTCGCAAATCTTCTGTTGTTGGGGAAAGGGAAAAAAGAGTCATTGTCTGGTTGGATAGCTTCTACTGCAATATTGTTATCGTTTCTAGTTTCTTTATTTGTATTTTTTAGTTTTTTATCCCAAAGTCCGCAAGATAGACTAGCTTCTATATTTCTTTTTGATTGGATCCCTATTGGAAATTTGATAATTAAAGTTGGATTTGTGATTGATCCAATATCTTCTATTATGACTTTAATTATTACTGGTGTCGGATTCATGGTTCATATTTATTCTATCGCATACATGCGTGAAGATTTGGGTATTGTTCGTTATTTCATTTATTTGAATCTTTTTTCTTTTTCTATGTTATTACTAGTGTTGGCTGATAATTTTTTATTGATGTTTGTTGGTTGGGAAGCAGTTGGTTTGTGTAGTTATTTACTTATCGGGTTTTGGTATGAAAAACCTTCTGCTACAGAGGCGGGTAAAAAAGCATTCATAGTAAATAGAGTTGGAGATTTCTGCTTTCTTATTGCCTTATTTTATATTCTAACTGTCTTTGGAACATTTGATTTTACGGATATTTCTAAAAGTGCATCCGAACTATATGTCAAAGATAGCCTTAATGTGAATTTATTATGTTTGTTTTTATTTTTGGGAGCGGCTGGAAAAAGTGCACAGTTTCCCCTTCATGTATGGCTTCCAGATGCGATGGAAGGTCCTACGCCTGTAAGTGCTCTCATACACGCCGCAACTATGGTAACTGCAGGGATTTATTTGCTAGTTCGAAACGATGTTCTTTTTAGCCTTGCGCCAACGACTCTTATAATCATAGCCATTGTAGGCACTTTCACTATGTTATTTGCGGCTTCTATTGCTCTGGTTCAGAATGATATTAAGAAAGTTTTGGCATATAGTACCTTAAGTCAGTTGGGCTATATGTTTTTAGCTTGTGGCCTTGGAGCCTATGCGACAGCAATGTTTCATCTAATGACTCATGCTTTTTTTAAAGCTTTGCTTTTTCTGGGTGCTGGTAGTGTAATACATGCTATGGATGGAGAGCAAGATATCGAAAAAATGGGAGGATTAAAGTCCTATATTCCCAAAACTAGTTTTGCATTTCTAATTGGTTCTCTAGCAATTTCTGGTATTTTTCCTTTAGCAGGATTTTTTAGTAAAGATGCAATTCTGTTCTCTGCATTTACAAGTAATTCATTATCTAATTTTTTTTGGTTTGCTGGCATTTTGGGTGCACTAATGACTTCTTGCTATACGTTTCGGTTAGTATTTAAAGTTTTTTATGGAGACAAAAATTTCAATGAAAATGAAATACATGTGCACGAATCCCCACCAATCATGATTTTCCCATTATTTGTTCTAGCTTTTTTCTCGATTGTAGGAGGGTGGGTAGGTATTCCGATTATTTCAGGTGGAAATATTTTTGCGGAATTTCTTTCTTCGGTATTGAGTTCAGTAGATTTAGCTGGGTCACATCATAATTTAACATTAGAGCTTATATTAATGTTTGTATCCCTTGCCATTGCTTTGTTAGGTATGTTCTTAGCTTACCAAAACGCTTCTAGAAAATGGCACATTTTTACTAGTTCATCGATAATCGGTGGCCGTATCTATTCTGTCCTAGAGAACAAATATTATATTGATGAATTTTATGATTTCATTTTACTTCGTCCATTAAGGTCAATTGCAAATCTATTTTTTAAGCTTTTTGAAATAAACATAATTGATGCGACAGTTAATGGGACTGGGCAAATAGTCAAGTCTTTAGGATTAACGTTGCGTACATTGCAAAACGGATACGTTAAAACATATGCAGTATCTATTTTGTTTGGAGCGGTATGTATTATTTTATTTTTAGTTTTTAAATAGACTTCAAAAAGGGTTCTGTTTTGTTTCCTCTTATTAGTTGGATGGTTTTTTCTCCTTTGATTGGCGCTTTCTTAATTTTGTTTTTTCGTGATGATAACGAAAAGCATTATAAAAGAATTTTTCTTATTTCGATTATTTCGAGTCTAGTTTCATTATTATTTTCATTAATAATTTTTGTAAATTTCCAAGCTTCTGCAGAAATGCAATTTGTAGAGAATATCAAATGGATAGAATCGCTAGGTGTTTCTTATAGAGTTGGTTTGGATGGGATTAGTTTCCCATTGATTTTACTCACGACTTTTTTAACTCCAATAGTCTTATTGTTTTCTTGGGATGATATTAAGAAACGTATTCGTTTATATTATTTTTCTATGCTTCTCCTTGAAACTGCAATGTTGGGTGTTTTTGTTTCTTTGGATTTCTTTCTTTTCTACGTGTTTTGGGAAGCTATGTTAATTCCAATGTATTTCATTATCGGAATATGGGGTGGAAAAAAAAGAATCTATTCTGCAATGAAATTTTTTATATATACGATGGCTGGTAGCGTGTTAATGCTTGTTGCAATTTTATGGTTGTATTTTTCAACTGGTGCTGGGACTTTTAATATTTTAGTTTTTTTAAACTCTCCTATCGATCCATTCCTTCAGACATGGCTTTTCGTTGCATTTGCACTGGCTTTTGCAATCAAAGTTCCTATGTTTCCTTTTCATACTTGGTTACCGGATGCGCATGTAGAAGCTCCTACAGCAGGAAGTGTAATTTTAGCTGGTGTCCTTTTAAAAATGGGTACCTACGGGTTCATAAGATTGGCAATCCCACTTTTTCCTGAAGCTGCTATTCAGTTTTCTCCTATTTTTATTTTTCTTTCCTTAGTTGGAATTATATATGGAGCATTGATGGCTATGATTCAAAGGGATGCTAAAAAACTTGTAGCCTATTCTTCTATAAGTCATTTAGGATTTGTTATGTTTGGTCTTTTTTCATTTAATCTTTTAGCGCTTGGTGGAAGTGTTTTACAAATGGTTAATCATGGTATTTGTAGCGGTCTTCTTTTTTTAACTGTTGGGATGCTCTATAGAAGAAGACATACACGTTTAATAGACGATTTTGGAGGTATCGCAAAGGTGATGCCTGTTTTTTCTGTTTTTTTTGTAATTACTGTTTTTAGTAGTATTGGACTCCCTGGATTAAACGGTTTTGTAGGAGAATTTGCAATTTTGTCTGGTTCTTTCCAATCTCATTTTATTCCTACGATAATAGCTACTCTTGGAGTTATTCTTTCCGCTGTTTACATGTTGCCGATGGTACAGAAGATGATTTTCGGGAAAATAAAAATAGAATCGAATAGGATTTTAACTGATTTGAATCTTCGTGAATGGTTTGTATTGGTACCGATGATTTTCTTAGTTTTTTTCTTAGGAATTTACCCAAAGCCAATTCTTAATATTATTGAACCCTCTGCAAAGTCTTTGCTTCTTAAAATAAATGAACGAAAGCTTGTTGTGCAAGGGATTAAGAATAACAATCCTCCTTTAGTTTCATCTTCAACTATCACCAGAAGGGGCCATTGATGGAATTTATTTTTCCGGTAATTTTTTGGAAAAGCTTTCTTCCTATACCGATTTTAACTTTTGGTGCTGTTATGGTTTTACTTTTCGATATTTTTGCTTCTGATGAAAAGCGAAAAGCTACTTTATGGTTGTCTATAGCAGTTTTGTTCATCACATTTATTTCTTGTTTACTTTCGAGTCCGGAAAATTCAGAAATTTCATTTGGCGGAATGTATTTGTTTGATGGTTTCACCAGATCTCTTTTTCTAATAATTCTCATATCAAGTTTTATAGTTATTTTAATGTCTTCGATAGAAAAGAAATTTGAAGAAAACTCATATGGAGATTTTTTAGGACTTATTCTTTTTGCAACTCTTGGCATGATGCTTATGGTATCTACAAGAAATCTCGTGATGATTTTTATCGCTCTTGAAATATTTTCATTGTCTCTTTATGTCTTGTCTGGTTTTTTCCGTTCTAGTCTTATTGGAAATGAAGCTTCTCTGAAATACTTTCTCTTAGGTTCATTTGCTTCAGGATTTTTGCTTTTTGGAATAGCGCTTATTTATGGTTCAACAGGGTCTACTGATCTTTTTGAAATTATTAGATTCTACGAACTTTCTTCTCAAAAGTTAGTGTTTTTTTTAGGCCTGAGTTTCCTTATTGTTGGTTTAGGTTTCAAAATAGGAGCTTTTCCATTTTATATGTGGACGCCGGATGTATATCAAGGTTCTCCTACTGTTGCTACTGCTTTCATGTCTGTTGGTCCAAAGGCAGCTGCTTTTGCAGCTCTGTTTCGTATCCTAATCTCAACAGCGGGTTTTTCAGCGAACAAAATTGAAATGACCATATGGATAATTGCAGTTTTAACTATGACTGTAGGGAATCTTGTAGCTATATGGCAAAAAAATATTAAAAGAATGCTTGCATATTCTAGTATTGCGCATGTTGGTTATTTATTGATTGCACTAGTCACAATTAAACAAGCTGGAACTTTATCTTCAGGTAGTTTTCTTTTTTATGTTTTTGTTTACTCTTTTATGAATATAGGAGCATTTGTAGTTATAATGCTTGCGAAAAGAGAAGATGGAAGTGAACGAACTAATATAGAAGAATTCTCTGGCCTTGGTTTAAGTCGACCAGGGCTTGCATTTTCAATGGCAATTTTCATGATTGCATTAGCGGGTATTCCTCCTACAGGTGGGTTTGTTGCGAAATTTTATATCTTTAGCGCTGCTATCAAATCAGGTTTTGTTTGGTTGGCTATTATTGCAGTTTTAAATAGTGTCATTTCGGTTTTTTATTACTTAAGAATAATTGTTGTAATGTATATGAATGACACGGAAGAAGATGTAAAAAAAGAACAGTTCAGATTTGTATGGGGGTCTAGATTGTCTTATGCTGTAGTAGCATTAGTCATATGTGTTATTGGAACCTTGAGTTTAGGAATCTTTCCATCTTACTTCGTGGACTTTGCCTTAAATTCAAATATTTCTCTGAATTGATTGCTTGGGCTTGGTTTAGAATCAATAGCATGATATAAAAATTTTTGTAGATTTAAATTCCGCTTTTTTATTAAACGAATTTTTTATTCTTTTGGAAGATTTTGTTGTGCCAGAATTTCTAAGTGTATTTTTTAGAGATTATCAACTCATAAATGGTTATTTGCCTATTTTTATTTTTGTAGTGTTTGCGTTTGCATTCGCCGGCGTCACACTACTAATAGCTCTATTAATTAGACCTAATAATCCAGATCCTGAGAAATTATCTGCATATGAATGTGGTTCACCTCCATTAATGGAAGCGAACGAAAGGTTTTCTGTACGCTTTTATTTATTAGGAATTTTGTTTTTACTTTTTGATGTAGAAGCTATGTTTCTTTTCCCTTGGGCAGTAAAGTATGATGCCTTAGGATTGTTTGGTTTTGTAGAGATGATGTTATTTATTTTAGTTTTGCTGGTAGGTTACTTTTATGCTTGGAAAAAAGGAGCTCTGGAATGGGCGTAGTAGAAGGAAAATTTAACGATAATTTTATTACTTCCAAGGTTGATAGCTTAGTTGCTTGGGCGAGGAAAAGTGCGCTATGGCCTATGACTTTCGGTCTTGCTTGTTGTGCGATCGAAATGATGGCTTCAGGAGCAGCAAGGTATGATTTTGATAGATTCGGTGTAATTTTTCGTGCTACTCCAAGACAGTCTGATGTAATTATAGTTGCTGGAACAGTAACACACAAAATGGGAAGTGCTATTAGAAAAGTATACGATCAGATGCCTGAACCAAGATGGGTTATAGCTATGGGAAATTGTGCAACTTGTGGTGGTCCCTACCCAAACTATGCAGTAATGCAAGGAGTAGATGAAATTATTCCTGTTGATGTTTATATCCCTGGGTGTCCTCCTAGACCGGAATCCCTTATGTGGGGAGTGATGCAACTCCAGAAAAAAATTGAACAAGAGAAATTTATTCGTAAATAAGATTCAGAAATTAACTTTTTAAGGAATGAGATGGCAGACGAGTCAGTTCAAGGTGAGAATTCAGAGGTAGATGAAGAGACCTCAGATTTAAACCCAGAGGAAGATTCGAAAAAAGACGTTGGCAGAGACATCCTTGATGTTCTGGAGGCTAAATTTCCAGGGTCTACATTTGATGCTGAAGCATTTAGTAATTTTGAGGATGAGCTTAGCATTACTCTAAAACCAGATTCCTTAGAGGAAGTTGCTCTTTTCCTTAAAGATCATGAAATATTTCAGTTTACTATGCTTGTTGATTTGACAGCAGTTCATTTTCCTAATGATGATCTTCCACTCCATGTACTTTACCAACTATTTAGTATTGAAAAAAATCGTCGTGTACGTTTAAAAGTGAGATTACAAGAAGAACAATCTATTCCAACAGTATCTAATCTTTGGTCTAGTGCTAATTGGATGGAACGCGAAGTTTTTGATCTTTTTGGTATTGATTTTTCTGGACATCCTGATTTGAGAAGAATTTTAATGCCTGATGATTGGGGAAGTCATCCAATGCTCAAAAGCTACCCTTTAGAAGGAAAAGGCGAGAGAGTATATGACAAGCCTCAACGAAAGGAAATAGGAGAGTAATGATTAGGAGATTTAGAATTTGTATGAAATAGAAGAAACAAAATCAGAAATTCAAACAAAAACCGTTACTGGAGCTGATGAACTTGTAGTAAATATGGGACCTCAGCATCCTAGTACACATGGTGTACTTCGTGTGATTCTTCATCTAGATGGTGAAACAGTAACAGATCTTGATTGTGATATTGGGTACCTGCATAGAGGTACCGAAAAAATAGGTGAAAATATAACCTATTCGATGTTTATCCCTTATACTGATAGATTGGATTATATAGCAGCTCCTTCTAATAATTTAGCATGGGTAACTGCAGTTGAGAAATTTTTCGATTGGGAGATACCGATACGAGCCAACTACATACGCTCTATGGTTGGAGAATTTTCTCGTATTGCTAGTCACTTATTGTGGTTGGCAACTCATGCTCTTGATATTGGGGCCATGACCGTTTTTCTATGGTGCTTTAGAGAAAGGGAGATGGTGCTTGATTTATTTGAAACAGCGTTTGGTGGTCGTCTAACTGTGAATGCATTCCGTTTAGGCGGATTAGAGCAAGATGTTCCCGCAAAGTTTTTGACATTAGCGCAAGAATTTATTGATATTTTCCCAAGTCGAATTCAAGATTATGAAACACTTTTGACTAACAATCGTATTTGGCTCCAACGTACTCGTGGAGTAGGAGTTATTTCTGGTGAAGATGCAGTTGATTTTGGTTTGTCTGGTCCTCTTCTAAGAGCAAGTGGAGTAAATTACGATTTGCGAAGGGCTAAACCATATGCGGCTTATCCATACTTAGATTTTGTAGTTCCTACTGGTGAAAATGGAGATATTTACGACAGGTATATAGTTAGGATTGAAGAATTAAGACAAAGTGTGAAAATCATACAGCAGTGTTTAGAGCAATTGCCTGATGGACCAGTGAGTTGTAAAACGCCAAGAACAATTAAGCCTCCCGTAGGTGAAATATATCATAGTATTGAAAACCCTAAAGGAGAATTTGGGTTTTATATAGTTAGCGATGGTTCAGAAACACCTTATAGAGTTCGCATTAGACCACCTTCATTCGTAAATTTAGCAGCTCTAAAAAAATTATGTGTTGGAGGTCTACTTGCAGATGTTGTTGCGGTTATTGGAAGTATAGATATTGTACTTGGCGAATGTGATAGGTAGTCAGATAGGGAGTTCATTTAATTGAATATTGCAACAGAAGCTTTAATAGCGTTTATTAAAATTGCAGTGGTGCTTTTAGTTGTCTCTCTAGTGGTTGCTTATTTGACCTATCTGGAGAGAAAAATTATTGCTCATATACAAATGCGAATGGGTCCAATGCGAGTAGGCTGGCACGGTCTTCTGCAGCCTATTGCGGATGGTCTTAAGCTTTTCTTGAAAGAAGATATTATTCCTTCAAAATCAGACAAAGTTGTTTTTGTGCTTGCTCCTATAATGGTTTTAGTACCCGCGTTCGTAGTATATTCAGTTTTACCTTTTAGTGAAAATTTCTATATAACCCAAGTAAATATTGGATTATTTTTGATTCTAGCTATAAGTTCACTAGGTGTATTTGGAGTTGTTATGGCTGGTTGGGCATCAAACAGTAAATATAGTTTACTAGGTGCATTGAGAAGTGCTGCGCAAATGTTAAGTTACGAAATTTTTCTCGGATTTGCTCTAATTGGTCCTTTAATGCTTGCGGGTTCGTTGAATATGCAAAAAATTGTTGAAGCACAGTCGGGAGGTTGGTTTGTATTCTCGCAACCGTTAGCTTTTATAGTATTTTTCATTGCTGCTTTAGCGGAAACTAATCGTGTCCCATTTGATTTGCCCGAAGCTGAGACGGAGCTCGTTTCAGGTTTTCATACAGAATATAGTGGAATGAAGTTCGCATTTTTCTTTCTAGCTGAGTATGCAAATATTATGGTTGTTTCAACTGTTGGAATAACGCTGTTTTTTGGCGGTTGGATGGGAATACCTGGAATTCCTTTGCCTGGTTTTGTATGGTTTGTACTAAAGCTAGCTACTATGATTTTTGTTTTTATTTGGCTTAGAGCTACATTGCCTAGATATCGATATGATCAATTGATGCGTGTTGGTTGGAAATTTATGTTTCCTCTTGTACTCATTAATATTTTTCTGACTGGCTTGATTAAGTATCTTTTCTTATAAGTTTTAGGAGTTACATTTGGAACTGCCATTTTTCTATCTTTTTTCTGCAGGTATAGTGATTACATCTTTGTTCATGATTACAAGGTCTAATGTAATTCATGCAGCACTTCTTTTAGTTTTGTCATTCTTCTTCCTAGCAGGACTTTTTGTCTTAGCTGGAGCTGAATTCCTCGCAGCTGTTCAAGTTCTTATTTATTCAGGTGGTATTATGGTTCTGTACCTGTTCTCGATTATGTTAATGAATGTGCAGGTAGCAGTACGAATTCGTCAATGGCATAGGCAAAGGTTTTTTGCGATTCTAATTGTGTTAATTTTAGGTTTCGAAATCTGGTCTGTTCTTGGCAAGGGAGTTTTCCCTGCAATGAAAGTATGGCCTTGGAAATTGGGAGCAACCCCTGGAAATGTAGAAGCATTGGGAAGCGTTTTGTATACAAAATTTGTTTTTCCGTTCGAAGTAGTTTCTATTCTTTTGTTAGCCGCTATGATTGGTGCAATTGTGCTTGCTAAGAAAAGAATAGATTCATAGGAGATTTTGATGATACCTATTTCTCATTTTTTGACTCTAGGAGCTGTACTTTTTCTTATTGGTGCGGCAGGTGTTCTTATGAGAAGAAACGCTATTATCATTCTCCTATCTATAGAACTTATGTTAAATGCGGTAAATGTTACTTTAATTGGTTTTTCTAGACAGTGGGCTGATCTTTCTGGACAGGTTTTTGCAATTTTTGTAATTGCGGTTGCTGCCTGTGAGGCCGCAGTTGGATTGGCAATTTTAATTTCTTTGAATCGTGATAAAACTATTATGAATGTTGATGAAGTAAATCTTTTAAAATGGTAGGTAACTAGAAATGATTTCAAATGCATGGTTAATTCCTCTATTTCCAGTTGTAGGTGTTCTCATTAATGGTTTTTTTGGGAAACGATTAGGGGAGAAATCTGGTTATGTAGCAACACTAATGGCTGGATTGTCTTTATTAGTTGTGATTTTGATTGCAAATGAAATGATTTTTGGTGCAGGTGGAAAACACACTATTCATCTTTGGGACTGGATTAGTGCTGGAAGTTTTAGTGTTTCACTAAGTTTTCTTATTGACCCGTTAAGTACAATTATGCTTTTGGTGGTCTCAGGAGTAGGTTTTTTAGTTCATCTGTATTCAATTGGATATATGCATGGAGATCCCGGATTTTCTAGATTTTTCACATATCTAAATTTATTCATGCTTTCTATGTTTCTCCTCGTACTTGGAGATAACTATCTGGTGATGTTTGTCGGTTGGGAAGGAGTTGGTTTATGTAGTTATTTGCTTATTGGATTTTGGTATGAGAAAAAATCTGCTTCTGATGCAGGGAAAAAAGCATTTATTGTAAACAGAATTGGAGACGCTGGATTTTTGTTAGGAATGTTTTTGATATGGATGTTAGCAGATACTCTCACTTACCAAGAAGTGTCACAATCAACATCGAAATTTGCGGTAAATATCAATGTTCTTGGTATTGAAACCACTTATGCTTCTATTATTGGGCTTCTGCTTTTTATTGGTGCGATGGGTAAAAGTGCACAAATTCCCCTTTATGTCTGGTTGCCTGATGCTATGGAAGGACCTACTCCCGTTAGTGCTCTAATCCATGCGGCTACAATGGTAACGGCTGGTGTTTATATGGTTGCGAGAACAAGTCCTATATATGTTGACGCGGCTTTGGCTTTAGAAGTTATCGCTGTTGTAGGAGCACTTACAGCAATTTTTGCAGCATCTATAGGTCTCGTGCAAAATGATATTAAACGTGTGCTTGCTTATAGTACGGTAAGTCAACTAGGTTTTATGTTTATGGCACTCGGGGTTGGCGCATTTACTGCGGGTGTTTTCCATCTTATGACTCATGCATTTTTTAAAGGACTTTTGTTTCTTGGTAGTGGTAGTGTTATTCATGCTTTACATCATGCGCCGGAAGAACAACAGCAAGATATGAGATATATGGGTGGTCTTAAATCTAAGATGCCAATAACATATTGGACTTTTCTAATCGGTGCAATAGCAATAGCAGGGGTTCCGCCTTTTGCAGGATTTTGGAGTAAAGATGAAATTTTGGCTAATGCTTTTTTCTCTGGACATACTTTTGTATGGATAGTTGGTTCTATAGCAGCTTTAATGACTGCTTTTTATATGTTTAGGCTGATTTTTATGACTTTTCATGGAGAGATGAGAGTAGACTCTCATGCTAGGGAACATATTCATGAATCTCCTCCCGCAATGACAATACCATTAATTTTGCTTGCAGTTTTAAGTATTTTTGGAGGAATTATTCCCGGGTTTCCACCAGAAAAGGGATGGATTCATGATTTTCTAGCTCCTTCTCTCGCTAAAATGTCTCACGTCACTCATCACTCGTCTTTTAATTTGATTTCTTCAGCTCATGCAGCTTCAGGAGAAGCCGGAGGTCATCATGGACCAGAGGCTATGTACTTAATTATACTTGCTATTTTTATCGCTGTTGGAGGTATTGTGATTGCTTGGAGTATGTATGGAAAAAAATCAAAAATACCTGATAAAATACAACATAAATTCCCAGGGTTATATAAAATTTTACTTAACAAGTACTATATAGATGAGTTTTATCAGAAATATATTGTTGAACCAATTTATCGATTAATGAAGTTTTTGTGGAATTTTGATTCTAAAGTAGTTGACGGCGCGGTCAATGGTAGTACTCTTGTTACAGTTTTAACGAGTCGAGTTTCTTCTCTTTTCGATTTACGTACAGTTGATGGTGCAGTGAACGGAGTTGCTAATTTTGTTCGTTTCTTTAGCCAAGTTTTTAAATTTTTACAGTCTGGCATGGTGCAGAATTATTTGCTTGCAATGCTTTTAGGTGTTTTCTTAATGTTAAGTGCTTATCTTTTACAATAGTAGGTTTTGGGGGTCTAAGATATTATGAATAATCTTCCACTTCTTTCACTGATAATTTTTCTTCCTTTACTAGGAGCAATTATTATTATGCTCTTTATAAAAAAAGAGCAAGTGAAAACAATCAAGATGTTTGCTACTGGTGTCGCATTTCTCGATTTTCTTATATCTCTTCCTTTATGGACAAACTTCAATGATTCTGAGGCAGGATTTCAGTTTGTTGAAAAGGCAAGTTGGATCCCTTCCATAGGGGTTAGTTACTATCTAGGGGTAGATGGAATTAGTGTTCTTTTGATTCTTTTAACAACGCTAACAATGTTAATTTCTATTGTTTGTTCTTTTACTGCCATTAAAGAACGTGAAAAAGAATATTATGTTTGTTTGCTTTTGCTAGGAACTGGCATGCTTGGAACATTTCTAGCAATTGATATCTTTCTATTTTACGTTTTCTTCGAAGTGACATTAGTCCCAATGTATTTCTTGATTGGTATCTGGGGTGGAACAAGAAAACTCTATGCTGCCATAAAGTTTTTTCTTTATACTCTTTTTGGAAGTGTTTTAATGCTTCTAGGAATCCTTGCTTTATATTTCTTTAATATGAAATCAGGCACTGGTACTTTAACTTTCAGTTTAACCGAATTATATGTTGTGGGACCAAAGATCCCATTAAGTTTGCAGGTTTGGATTTTTCTTGCTTTTTTCATTGGTTTTGCTATCAAAGTTCCAATGTTTCCTTTTCATACGTGGTTGCCTGACGCTCACGTGGAGGCTCCTACTGCTGGGAGCGTAATTCTTGCTGGAATTCTATTGAAAATGGGAACATATGGTTTTGTTCGATTTGTCTTACCCCTTCTTCCAGAGGCGACGCAACTTTTTGTGCCTTTTATGGTACTTCTGTCGATCATCGGGATTATATATGGAGCCTTAGTAGCGATGGCCCAAACTGACATTAAAAAGCTTGTAGCTTACTCATCAGTCAGTCATCTGGGATTTGTTATGCTGGGAGTTTTTGCATTAAATGAACAGGGGCTAATAGGTGGTCAATTACAAATGATTAATCATGGTATAAGCACTGGCGCACTCTTTTTGCTTGTTGGAATTGTTTATGAAAGAAGACATACACGCGAAATTTCAGAATACGGTGGACTCTCAAAGCAAATGCCAATATTTACCGTAATTTTTGCTATAACAATGTTAAGTAGTATAGGACTGCCGGGGTTAAATGGATTTGTGGGTGAGTTTCTGATTCTTATTGGAGCATTTAAGAAAAGTTATGTTTACGCGGCTTTTGCAGTAATTGGAATTGTTCTTGGTGCTGCATATATGTTGTGGTTATTTCAAAGGGTATTTTTTGGGAAGTTGGAAAATCCAAAAAATGAAAATCTTCCAGATTGTAATTTAAGAGAAATTCTTTACTTGGCTCCTTTAGTTATTTTAATGTTCTGGATTGGTCTCTATCCTAAACCATTTATTAACAAAATGGAGGCTAGTCTTAAAAGAGTTGTGAAAATAGTAGACCAGAATGAAGCGAGTAAGAAAGTTGCAATTATACAAGATCGTATTTCAAAGGTTTCTGTTAAAAACTAAGTTTTAAGTAAATAGGAGTCCTAAAGATTATGCAGCAGGTAGTAATACCGGACATATTGTTTTCGTTAGCATTTCCAGAGATTAGTCTTGCGATTTTGATTGGAATAGTTCTTATTTTTGATTTATTTGTTTCACCGGAAAAAAAATCTCTGGTTGGTGCAGTTAGTTTAATTGGAATAGTTGTTGTACTTTATTTCACTCTAACCCAATGGAATATTGGGCCTAAAACCACTTTCAGTGATTTTTATATAGTTGATAATTTCAGTGTTTTTTTAAAGTCTACTATTTTGATATGTGCGGCACTTACAGTTTTAATGTCGATTGATTATATCAAAGTTGAAAAAATTAATTATGGTGAATTTTACGCCATGCTACTTTTCTCTGTATTTGGAATGCTGGTTTTAGTTTCAGCCAATGATCTAATGACTTTATATCTTGGCATTGAAACCATGAGTATAAGTATTTATGTCTTAGTTGCTTTTATGAGAAATGATGTTTTAAGTAGAGAAGCAGGTTTTAAGTATTTTCTTATGGGGGCTTTTGCATCTGGAATTTTGTTGTATGGGATCGCATTATTATACGGTTACACTGGAAACACATCTTTTACCGCTATCGCTAAAGTTCTTTCAAGCTCAAATGTAAATTCTATTGTATCTCAGCCAGTTTTGATTCTATCAGTTATATTACTGGTTGGTGGTTTTGCATTTAAGATGGCGCTTGCTCCTTTTCATATGTGGTTACCTGATGCATACACTGGAGCTCCAACAACTGTAACTGCATTTATGTCTGTTGCCGTAAAGGCGGCTGCGATGGCAGTTATGGTTCGACTTTTTATTATTGTTTTACCTACTTTGAGTACAAGATGGACTGTTCTTTTTTGGGTCTTAGCTGCCGCAACCATGATATGGGGTAATGTCGCTGCAATTGCCCAGAAGAATTTAAAGCGTATGCTAGCGTATTCAAGTATGAGCCATGCAGGGTATATCCTGATGGGTTTTGTCTCGTGCTTTTCAATTAATAACGGGAAATATATTTTCAGTGATTTTAATGTAAGTTCAGTATTGTTTTATTTAGGAATTTATTTATTTACAAATTTAGGTGCTTTTGGAATGTTAATTTGGATGTGTCAGGAAGGAAAAAGAGGTGATCAGATAGAAGATTGGCGTGGATTAGGTCAATCTCATCCCTGGTTTGGAATGTGCTTTGTAATCTTTCTTCTTTCTTTGGCGGGTATTCCACCAACAGCGGGTTTCGTAGGAAAGTTATATCTTTTTGCTGCAGCAATTCAAAATGAATTTTATTGGTTAGCAGTGATTGGAATTCTCACGAGTGCAATTTCTATGTACTATTATGGACGAGTTATTATGGTAATGTTCATGGAACCTGCAAAGGACCCTAATGTTCCTTTTGAATTTTCCCGTGCTTCCTCATTAATCTGTACTTTAGTCATTCTCTTATCTATGACCCTTTATCTGGGTCTTTTCCCCGATAGTTTTATCAATATCACTAAGCTGTCAGCTTCAAGTTTATTTTAAATTTAAAATCTATTTAGAAAACTAGAAATTATAGGGATTGCATCAATTAGATTTTCAATTTGATAGTCGCACTCAAGTATTTTTGACTTTGAGAGATGTATAGCAATCATTCCTGCTTTAGTTGCTGCATACATATCGTATTGTCCATCACCGATAAAAAGGCACTGAGGTGTTGGAATTTCGATTAAATTTGCACCTGCAATAACCTGTCTAGGATCTGGTTTCCAAAACCCTACATCCCTAGTCACTATTTTTTTAAAGTCAAGATTCAAAATTTCCATCATTTTCAAAACATGTCTTTTTGCATTATTGGTAACAATAGCATGTGGAATTTGTTTATCTTTTAAGAAATTAATTAAATCACTAGCTCCATCATTTAATTCAGCTTTAAGAGCTGCTTCTATTTCGTAACGTTCTAGAATTTCTTCTATCTTAACGGCATCTTTTTGTTTTGCACTAGAGATATAATCCAAAATTGATACATCCTCATTTGGAAGGTTCATTTCTCTCTTCATGGCCGGCCAATTAAAAACAGGTTTTGTTATAGTTCCATCAAAATCGAGCAATATTCCAATATTCACTTTATTTCTCCGTAGGATATTTCCTTATATTACTTTAGATATTTCATCCATTTGAAAAAATGGTAAATCTTTAGTTTTATTTCCTACTCTTATTTTCCTGCCAAATTTTTTATCAACTAATTTTCCAATTCTAGTTGTCTTTATATCTATATCTTTGAGTGTTTTTATAATTTTTTCTTCATTCTTTTCACTTGTGGTTAGAAGAAGAGTCCCTGAAGTAATTAATCCTAAAGGGTTAATATTCAATGCTTTACAAATTTCTATTCCTTCTTTATAGATGGGAATTAGTTCATAGTTGACTAACGCTCCTAAATCTGAAGAAAAAGCAAGTTCATGGATTCCGGTTGCTAGTCCTCCTTCTGTAGGGTCATGCATAGAATGTATATAACCTGTTTTTGCTGCTGTAATAGCTGCTTCAACTACACTGATTCCAGGTTTTTCCAAAAATCTTGCAGCTCTTTTAAGTAATTTTTTATCTATTGTTTTAAGTAATTTTTTATTTTTATGATTAGCCAAAATTGCAGAACCTTCTATCGGTATCTTTTGAGTCATTAAGATCGAGTCACCTTTTTTTGCTTTTGAGCCCTGTATAAGTTTAGTCTTTCCTACTTCACCCAGCATTTGTCCACATAAAATAGGTCGGTCTAAACCTTTCGTTATCTCAGTATGACCTCCACAAATAGTTACTCCAAGTTCTTTACACGCTTTTTTAATATCTATGAATATATCTTTTATCGTGGATTTATAAGTTTTCCTTTCTGGCATTAAAAGAGTAATGAGAAACCATTTAGGTTTTGCTCCCATGCAAGCAATATCATTAGCGTTAATATGAACGGCATACCATCCTATTTTTTCATCGGTGAATGTAATTGGATCTGATTTTACAATAAGGTATTTTGCCCCGATGTCAATTACAGCCGCATCTTCTCCAACTTTTGGTCCTACTATCAGACGAGGATGACCTTCAAGGTCATCTAAAAATTCTTCTAATAGAGTGTGATCTAATTTTCCTAAAGGTAGTATTTTTTTATTCAAAAATCTCTCTTTTTTAGGGTTAAAAGTTTTTGCTAGAAACTAATTTCATAATTTGATTGAAAGAAGTATTATTTGCAATGTTAATTTTTAAATACTTTAATTTTATCTGTGCTTGACGCTATTTTTTGATGGACCTAGAATTATTTTTTTGAATACTACTTTTTTCATGATTTAAAAAGTTTTTGTGTGCCACGGTAGCTCAGTCGGTAGAGCAGAGGACTGAAAATCCTCGTGTCGGTGGTTCGATTCCGCCCCGTGGCACCATTTTTTCTTTTTTGCTTCTTAATTTGAACTTAATTTAAAGAAGTTTATTTTCTCCTCCAGAATTTTCAATCTTATGAAATCTTCTTATCTTAAAAGTGTTTTTTTATTGTCGGGTAGTCATGCCGTCAATTCAGTCTATGCTAGGGTTCTGACTCCAATTTTGCCTCTTATACTACTTGATTTTAAATTGAGTTATTTTGAAACTGGATTAATTGTATCTATTTATTCATTTGCGTGTGGCATATTTCAATTTCCAATTTCTTTTTTTGCAGATTACTTAAACAGGCATAGACTTATTTTATGCCTATCGCTTGTCATTAGCGCAATACCTTTAATTTTCTTTGGTTTTCTTGAATCGTATTTCGTTTTGCTTTTTTTGGTTTTTCTTAGTGGAATTGGTAGTTCTGCTTACCATCCTCCAGCTGTGGCGTTACTTGCAAGGGAAGCGACAAAAAAACTTTCTTTTCATATGAGTATTTTTAAGGCTGGAGGAGATTTTGGCAGTATTTTTACTCCTGTTCTTGTAGGTTGGTTAACAGTTTACTTTGGTGATTGGAGAACTGCAGTTCAGTTTTTTGTTCTTCCCGGAGTTATATTTTCCTTAGTTATTTGGTTTAGTTTTACTGATTTTTCTAGAGAGAAGAAACAATTAAAGAATGAGGTAAAGAGAACATTTTCTCAATTATTTCATAATAAAATATTAATGCTCATTCTTCTACTATCAAGTTGTCGAGTGATGGGTCTTAGAGGAATTATGACATTTTTGCCTATCTGGATTGCAGAAAGTCTTGGTTTTAATGTTACTTCTATAGGGTGGGTTCTAACACTCTATTTTTTAATAGGAACTGTCAGCGCTATTTTTTGGGGGAAGATTGCAGAAGGAGATCGTGAAACATTATATCTCTCTTTGATGATGATGATTGCTTCTATGTCATTAGTATTTTTATCATTTAATCTTTCAATTCTTTTATCTTTTATATTTATTATTTTACTTGGTGGGACCCTAAATCCTACACAAGGCCTTATTTTGTCAGTAGCCACGAAAGTGGTAGAAGAGGACAATAGAGCCAGTTCAATAGGATTGTTATATAGTGTTAATGAAGTTGGTTCTATTTTATCACCTTTAATTGCAGGATTAGTTGCTGAGGCCTATGGGGTAGAGAAAACATTTTTGTTTTTCTCATTTTTGTGTTTCGTTGCTCTTTTAGTTTCAATGAACATTCACCGACATAGAAATACTAACGAAGGCATTTAAATTGCGAAAAAGTACTATAAAGAAAAATTATTTTTTTTCGTACGTTTTTTTGAGTTTTCTATTTTTTTTGGTCGTTGGTTGTGAACAGAAAAATAGTCTTCTTCCTACTTTTAAAGATGTTTCTAATTTTTCCCTAATAGATCAATCAAATCTTATTTTTACGGAGAAAAATTTAAAAGGAAAAATTTGGGTTGCAGATTTAATCTTTACCCGATGTAATGATACTTGTCCTTTGCAATCATCCGAAATGTCAAAATTACAAAAAGAGTTTTTGAAGGAAAAACTCTTCTCACAATTTTCTGTAACTATTGATCCTAAATTTGATACTTCTAATGTACTCCAAAAATATGGAAAACGGTTTAATGCAAACTTTAAAAAATGGTTTTTTCTCACAGGAGAAAAATCAGAGATACATAATTTAGTGAAATCTGGACTTGGATTAAGCGCAGACATTGCTTTATATAAAAAACAGAAAAAAATGTCTTCTTTTTTTGAATTTTTAAATAATGCTTCTTTTTTGCCGAATGCATATGCGCATCATCCAGATCATCAGAAAAAAATAAGTATTTTGCATAGTTTTCGTTTTGTATTAATTGATACAGAACTGAGAGTTCGTGGTTATTATATGAGCAATAACAAGGAAGAATTACGTAAACTCAGGAGAGATATAAATATATTATTGGATTTAAATAAGTAAAGAAACTAAATCATTCCGTTGTATCCTTCGCGAAAGCTAGGAAATAAAAATTTATATCCTGAATCTGTTAATTTTTTATTTGAGCATCTTTTATTTGATTTTTTTTTATCGAATTCGATTTTTGTTAAGTACTCAAGCCCTTCATTTTTAAATCCCTTTTTTTTTGTAATCCATTTTGCTAACTCAGAAAGATCTGCAGGTTCATTGTCTGAAACGAGATAAATATTTTCACAATTAGGTAAATTCATTAAGTGAATTAGTGCGTTTGCGCAATCATCTCTGTGAATTCTATTAGTAAATCGATTATGCGCGAACGTTTTGCCATCATTAATCATTTTATTTAAGAACCCTGTTCGTCCAGGTCCGTAAATGCCAGAAAATCTTACTATAGTAGTTTTAAAATAATTATTTAGAAGATAATTTTCCGTTTGAAGAATTATCTTTGCCGTAGAAGATTTTGGTTTTGTTGAAGAGCTTTCGTCTATCCATTCTCCAGAATTTTGCGCATATACAGAAGTACTTGAAATGAAAAAAATCTTTTTAATGTCATATTTCTTTTCTTCCATACATTCAACTAAATTTCTAATGCCTTTAAGAAAAACATTGTTATACACATTTTCTTTTCTTGCCCCGGGAGATGGCATATAAAAAACATAATCAATATCTTTTGGAAGAATTTGCAAGGTGTCTTTTTTACTTAAGTCAGCAGAAATTGATTGAATAGATGGATGAATTGAATTGATTTCTCTTTTAATACCCCATACTTCATGTCCCTGTGAACTTAGTCTTTCTCCAAGTTCATTGCCTACGTAACCACAACCAGCAATAAGAATTTTTTTCATTAATCTTTGTTAATTAGGAATGAGAGGGATATTAAAAAAATCTGACATTTCATTTAATTCTTTTCTAAGTCCTATATAAAAAGGACCAAATTCTGCATACCAAATACTTGCCTCATCAAATCTCATTTCGTAGATTAATTTTTTAAAAACAAGTGGATCTTGCGAGAAAAGATATACTCCCCACTCCCAGTCATCAAACCCGATACTGCCCGTAATAATTTGTTTGACTTTTCCTGCATATTTTCTTCCAACAAAACCGTGTTCTCTCATTAATGCTTGTCTTTCCTGTATGTCTAAAGCATACCAGTTCTTTTCTTCTCCTCTCAGTTTGTTCATAGGATAGAAACAAAGATACTTTTCGTCAGGGATATCCATATATAATCGACCAAGCATTCTTTCTTTTTCTGATTCAAGAGCTAACTTCCATTTTTCATTCCAATCTTCAGTCCCGAGTTTGATACCTTCGTCAGTAAATTTTTTATGCAATTTTAAAGTCATTTCATAAAGACCTAGTTCTAGAAAGGAAACATATGAAGTAGTTTCTTCCATGTATTTAAAAATTTGTAATTTATTAAGATATCGTTCAAGTTCATTTAATTCATCGAGTGTTTTTCGAAAGTGTAAAAATAGTAAATCCCCTTTATGTCCAATAATTGAAAAGACAGCAGATTGACCACTTTCTGATTTGTTATACTGTTCTAAGGTTTCGCAAAGCTGGTCTACTAATTTAACATCAGAATTTAATCCCCACTCATCCCATTTTACCTTGTAAATTTTATGTAAAATTGCCCAACCTTCTAAAGTTTCTGGGACTTTAATATTTGTTTTTTCACCTGACATTTCTTTACCCCATAATTCAAAATGTTATTTTTATACATGTATTCTACTTAGGAATAACAAATTATAAAAGGATATAGAAATAAGAATTATGTTTCATTAACTATTGAATCTTTTTATAAGTTGTTTAGAATCATGTTAATTGTTCTTTTCTTTTGATTTTAATTTGAAAGGTAATGGAAATGCAGATTTTTACTCGTAGTTTCTTCTTTCTACTATCGGCGATTTTCTTTTTTTCACAAATAGGTTTAGTGAGTGCTGGTACTGTTTCTGGTGTAATCAAATTTGATGGTAAAGTTCCCAGTGCAAAGAAACTTTCTGTGAACAAAGACAAGAAAGTATGTGCAAAGAAAGCTATTTATGATCAAAGTCTTCTTGTTCAAAACGGTGGAGTTCAGTATGCAGTAGTTTCTATCGAAGGAGTAAAGAAAAAAAAGAAATGGTCCAAAAAAATGAAAAAAGTTGTAATAGATCAGAAGGGATGTATTTATCTACCTAGGGTAGTTGTAATGAAAGTAAGAGGAAAATTGACTATCAAAAATAGTGATAAAATTCTTCATAATATTCATACTTATCCTGGAAAAACAGGAAACAAGACTGCAAATATTGCACAGCCAAAATTTAAGAAAAAATTAAAAATGAGTAAGAGATTCTTTTCTAAACCTGGGATAGTAAAAGTAACGTGTGATGTCCATAATTGGATGGTAGGCTATGTAGCGGTTTCTAAACATCCTTATATTTCTGTGACTGGGAAGAGTGGCAAATTTGAAATCTCAGATGTTCCGGCTGGAAAATATAAAATTAAAATTTGGCACGAAAAACTAGGGAAAAAAGAACAAATGGTAACAGTTAAATCAAGTGGGAAAACAGAACTCTCTATTAAAATGAATTAATTTATAATTTTAAGAAAATCATGAGGCGGCGAGTTTATCTTGCCGCCTTTTTGTTTATTCAGATCTCATCTATAGCAGAAACAATTTCTTTTATTTCTTTTTCTGTATTTACGTAATGTATTGAAATTCTGACTGAGGAAGGTGTCGATTCTACTTCACGCAATACAATTTTTTTCTTTAAGAGAAGTTTAACTATTTCAGGAGTTGGAACGCCTTTGATAGAAAAAGAAACTATTCCAGAATCAATTTTCTCTATTGGAGAAAGAATTTTAATTTTCTCATGATTTTGTAGTAATCGAATGAGTTTTTTTGTTAGAGTCTTAATTCTATTCTCTATTTTTGATGGGTTAAGTTCATGATATAATTTCAAGCTTTCTGTTAATCCAGCAATAAGACCAATATTCATAGTACCACTTTCAAATCTTTTTGCTGTTGAAAAGGGAATGAATGACAACTTGTTAAGATTCTTCCTTCTTGCAGTTCCATATGCAGCTCTAGATAGTAGAATATTTCGCAATTTTCTTTTTCTTATATATAGTGCTCCAGTACCTTGAGGTCCCATAAGCCACTTTTGTCCAGAAATAGTATAAATATCTGCACCCGTATTTGGTATATTTATTTCTTTTTGGCCTATAGATTGCGCTCCATCTACTACAAGTAAAATATTATTTTTTTTACATATCTTTGAAATTAATTTGATGGGTAAAACCTTTCCAGTGAGCCAAGAAATGTGACTTATACATATAACTTTTGTATGTATGGTTATTGTACGATTTAGGTTATATATTAATTGTTCGTCTGATTTTCCAATCTCCATTACAAGGATTTTAATTTTTTTTCTTTTAGCCCATACCATCCAAGGAAGATAACCACCTGGATGTTCTTCATTCGCTACTATTACTTCATCAGATTTTTTCCAATCAATTCCAGATGCGGCAATATTGATTCCAGTAGTTGTATTGTCTGTAATAGCAATTTCGTCTGGAGAAGATTTGAAAACTTCTGCAACTGTATTTCGTAAAGTTTGTTTTATTTCTATTGATTTTTCTCTAACTTTTGGATGAAATGGACCAATCTTAGACTCCCATTCTAAAAAATTGGTGATCTTGTTAACTATTTTTCTGGGTGAAGGACCTGCTCCTCCCCAATTAACATAGATTTGTTTTTCTAAAGCAGGAATATCTTTTCGTATTTTTTGAAATTTATTTTCCATTATTTTTTAATTATCCGTTTATCTCCCACTCTGACCGTTATCTTCATAATGTCAAAATGTTCTAAAATTGGTATTGCAAATTTTCTTGAAATTCCAAGGAGATCACGAAATTCAGATGCTGTGATTTCCTTTTTCTGAAGGATAAAGGATTCTAATTCCGAACGTGCATTGTCTATAGATTTTGAATGAAAAACTAAATCTCCTTTTAAAATAATTAACTTCTTTTCACTTACTAAAATTTGAATAATTTCAGTAAGTTTTTTTTCTGTTAATTGTTGATCTGAGATAATACTTTTAAAAGATGGAGGTTTAAATTTAGCATTCAAAAAAATAGTTTCAATTTTTTGGCATAAAATTTCTTGTTCTGTATCAAGGACTATAGTGTGTGAAGATATTTTGACAGTTGTCTGATCCTCATCAATAATTCCTATTTTCTTTAAATCTTTTAACCCTATAGAAAAAATCTTTTCATTTATTTTTCCTAATCTGCTCCTAATTTCTTCTTTGGGAGCACTAGATTTTAAAGGGTTTTTTTTGTGAAAATTTTTAATTTCATTTTCTAAGTCTTTTTTGAATTTTTCAAATTCGTTTTTCTCTACCGAAAGACCAGAATCTAAATCTATAATCAATATTTCTTTTTTGTCTTGTAATTCTTTAATGAGAGTTCGTATTTTGCTAATTGTTTGAGGAACTCTTCCCGAAAGTTTAGATAGACTTGAACCAGATATCCCATTTTCTTCAATAATTTTTTTTAATCTTTGTTTATCTGAACTTTTTTCAAAAAATTCAAATCTAGATTTAGATTCTTTTTTATTTCTTTTTAGTTTTGGAGGGTCTACGTCTAGAATTTCTCCTCCACCGATCGTAGTCATAGGTGAATAACTCCTAATTACAAAATGATCTCTAGGAAGAACAGTTATTGATTTTTCGAGTCTTATCTGTGCAAAAGTTTTTTCGCCTGGATTTATTAATTCTTTTTCTAAAACAATGACTCTTCCCATGACTTCCGTGGTTCCCGAATGAAAGCGAATACGAGCTCGATTTTTAAGTGGGTTAGAAGCACTTTTAAGAAGTTGAAGGGATACATCAATCATATAAGTAGAATGCATTTCTTCAGGAAATCCTAAGACATTTCCCCTTTCCAATTTGGTTTTTTCAATTCCTTGTATATTTATAGCAGTCCGAAAACCCGCAGTTGACTTATTTACTAATTCGCCATGGACTTGCATTCCTCTTATTTTTGCTTGTTTCTTTGTAGGATAAATTTCAATAGTATCACCTGTATTTACTTGTCCACTAAAAAGTGTTCCTGTTACAACTACACCAAAACCGTGCATTGTAAAAACTCTATCTATAGGAATCCGAAAAACACCATTTTGATCTTTAGGTTTAACCTCAGAAATAAGATTATTTAATGTATGTTTGAGTTCATTCATACCCTCTCCTGTTTCTGAGGATACTTGAAGGATAGGTTTTTCGTGTAGAAAAGTTTCTTTTACAAATTCTCTCAAATCATCTACAACTAAAGAAATCCATTCGTTTTCTACTAAATCAGATTTAGTAATCACGATGAGACCATGTTCTACTCCCAGTAATTCGCAAATTGATAAATGTTCTCTTGTTTGTGGCATAACTCCTTCATCTGCGGCAATTACGAGCATAACTATATCTATACCACCAATACCCGCAAGCATATTCTTTACAAATTTTTCGTGGCCAGGAACATCAACTATGCCTGCATTTATTTTACCGCAGTTGAACTTTGCAAAACCAAGGTCTATTGTTATTCCACGTTCTTTCTCTTCTTTCAAACGGTCTGTTTCCGTACCGGTAAGTGAACGAACTAGTGATGTTTTCCCGTGGTCGATGTGACCTGCTGTCCCAATAATGACTTGATTTTCCAAAGCAATAGTCTCTTGGATTATTAGATAATTTCGTTTCGTTTAATGAAATTTAGAACTGTATTATTAAAATCATCTGGATATGTAAGATAGATAAAGTGCCCACCTTTATTAAAAATCTTTAATTCAGACCCAGGAATTAAGGATGCAATTTTCTCTGAATAGTATACAGGTGTAACAAAATCCTCTCTTCCAACTAAAACTAAGATAGGAGTTTGAATTTTATGTAATTCTTCTAGCTGGTCATGTTTGATAATACAATCAATTCTCTCAGCCATTATTTCTTTAGGCGGCATATTTTCAAGTTGTCTTTCTTCATTATCTTGAATTTCTTTGAAGTTATTAGAAAAGTATTCTGGGCTATATAAAGTAAAGGAAGACAGTCTATTATGTGTTTTCCATCCCATATTGAGTAGAATCTCTTTTCTTATTTCAAACTGACGGATAAAGTATGGATCGCTTTTAGGCCATGAACTAGCTATAACTCCGCTTTGAATTCTTTTTCTAAATTTAATACATAGAACTTGTATAATTGCGCCGCCTGTGGAGGTTCCCACCATATGGGCTTTTTCTATGGATAGGTCATCCATGATAGTAATAATATCTTCTGCCATTTTTTCTACACTATATACGCCAGAAGGTTTTTCGCTTTTCCCAGTCCCTCTATGGTCATGTAAAACAACTGGTCCTCTAGACATAAAAGGAGATAATTGTTTTACCCATGAACTTCTTATTCCTCCTAGACCGCTTATAAAAAAAACAGGAGTTTCATTTCTTTCTGGATTTAAAATTTCGTAATCAATTATTACGCCATGTGATTCGACAGTAGCCATTAAATCCTCTTAAATCTGACTTTTTTAGAAATCTAACTTATCAATAATGCTTCTTGTATAGTTTGTTGCACTAATTTTAGGTCTTCATCTTTTACACAAAGCATATCTAAAAAAATCTTATCATCCTTGATCCTTGTTATAATTGGATTTTTACCTTTTCGAAGATACTTTGAAAAAATATCAGGACCTTTATTTTTTATTTGAATTACTAGACTATAACTTGCTAATTTAGCAGATGGCATTGTCCCTCCACCTACCTGACCAATTGTTTCGTGTATAGAAAAAGTTGCTTTAGTTTTGTATTTTTTCTCTAAACTTTTTTGAAGCTTTTTGGCTCTATTGCGTAAAGTTTCTTTCTCTTGCGATAGAATTGCAAAAACAGGTATTTCTTTTATTAGCTTTTCTGGATTTAAAAATGAAAAAAGAGTTTTTTCTAAGGCAGTGATAACTAATTTATCTAATCTGAGCATGCGCATCATAGGGTCTTTTCTCATTTTTTCGATCCAATATTTTGAACCCACTATAATCCCTGCTTGAGGTCCACCCAATAGTTTATCTCCTGAAAAAGTGACTACATCGACTCCTGCATTTATTGAATCCATCACAGTAGGTTCAGTAGATAGGATGGAAAATTGATAAAGTGATCCACTTCCTAAGTCTTCAAGAACTGGAAGGGACTTTTCTTTTCCTAGTTTAGAGAGTTCTTCCCTGCTTGGAGTATCAGTAAATCCTGAAATATAGAAATTACTTGTGTGAGCTTTAAAGAGTAGAGCGGTATTGTTATTTATTGCATGCTCATAATC
>Ga0310344_10000534_pt1 | contig 29980 bp, 28 predicted proteins | sample HC15DNA20200_MG_FD_203801 | JGI IMG/M metagenome (GOLD analysis project Ga0310344, IMG submission 203801) | Marine microbial communities from station ALOHA, North Pacific Subtropical Gyre - HC15-DNA-20-200_MG | ecosystem: Environmental > Aquatic > Marine > Oceanic | place: Pacific Ocean: North...
GTGGTTGGGTGACCTGGTATCCGGTGCCCGCCGGGTGATTACCCTCGACAACCACTATGTCGATGGGGGCCAGGGGCAGATGCTGGCCAGTGCCCTGGCAGAACTTGGGGCGTCGGTGCCCGTGACCAGAGTCGGTGTCGATGCTCTTCCGGTGTGCGGTACCAACGACGAAGTGCTGGCGCATCATCGCCTCGATGTGGAGGGGCTGGTCGAGCGGGTACAGCACCTGCTGTAAACCGGCGGCCAGGTCACCTCTTGGGTGGCGACCGAGTGACCCGAGTCAGACTGTTCAGTATCATCGCGGCATCGGGAGCCGGCGGCGCCGAGCAGGTGTTCGCGACCCTGCTACAAGGGCTGGACCGGGCACGATACGAGGTGGTCGTGGCTTGTCACGGGCAAGGCAGCATGACCGCCACCTACGCCCGCCATGCCGTTCAGGTGACCAATTTGGATCTGGTCCGCCTGCGGCCCCACACTGTCAGACACCTGGCCGCGTTGATGCGCGACGCCCGATGCGATCTGGTACACACCCACCTCTGGACCGCCGATGTCCTCGGCGGATTGGCCGCGCATCTTGCTGGGGTCGGCGCCTGGGTGAGTAGCGTTGCCGGCGCCTACTTTCTGCCGTTCGACGTGACCGGCGCGCGTCGCGTTCGACGCCTCGCGATGTCGCGCCTGTATCGCTCCATCTATCGCGGATGTGACCGGGTCATCGCCCCGTCTCGCTACGTGGCCAACGATCTACGGACCCGGCCGGGAATCGGGGTGCCGGAGGGACGCATCGAGGTCATCGAGAACGGGGTTGATGTGGACGGCCTCGAACGCGTCGCGCACCGGGGCGAGTCGGGCTCAGGGGATCGTTGGGGGGCTGGTGCTCCGCGGGTGGCCGTGGTAGCGAACTTTTTCCCGATCAAGGGGCATCGGTATCTGCTCGAGGCGGTGCCTGCCGTGCTTCAGAGCTTTCCTGACGCTCGTTTCGTCTTGGCCGGCGACGGACCGACGCGGCCGGAGATGCTAAGACGGGCGAGGGAACTGGGGGTCCACGCTCGGGTCACCTTCCCTGGCGAGATTTCGGATGCGCTCGACCTGATGCGGGCGAGCGACCTCGTCGTGCTCCCATCGCTATCCGAGGGGCTCCCGATCACGCTCGTCGAAGCGATGGCGTTGGGGCGCCCCGTAGTGGCTACCCGAGTGGGCGGGATCCCTGAGGTGGCGGACGATGGCGTGACCGCGACCCTTGTGCCGTCTCACAACGCCTCGGCGCTCGCGTCGGCCATGGTAGGCGTGCTTGGTGATACAGAGCGGGCCGAGCGGTTGGCTGGCGCCGGTCGGGCGCGCGCACGCGGACATTTTTCAGCCTCCAGGATGGTGCAACGCACGGACGCTCTCTATCAGGGGCTGGTCGGCGGCACCACTTGATGCTGACCGGTCGCACCATCGTTTGCCTGTCGTCCATCGACTGGGACTTTCTATGGCAGGCGCATCAGCAGGTCATGGCCTCGCTGGCCGCGGCGGGCAACCGGGTGCTCTTCGTCGAGTCGACTGGGGTACGAGCACCGACGCTGCGCGATCTCCCACGGTTGTGGCGGCGTCTTAAGGGCGGTGGACGCGGTCATGGCCGGCGACGTCCTCCGGACGCGGTCAGCGTGTACTCACCCGTGCTCCTGCCGTTTCCCTACGCCGCCTGGGCTCGCGCCGTGAACCTGCCGCTGCTTGAGCGAGCGGTGCGGCAGCGGATTGCAGCCTGGGGCGACCCGGCCCCAATTGTTTGGAGCTTCCTCCCGACCCCACTCAGCCGCGCCTTGGGCGAACGGCTGTCCCCAGCGCTGTCCATCTTCCATTGTGTTGACCATCTGTCGTCGAGTTCGCCAGCAGCCGCGCGATTGCGGCAGAGCGAAGTCGAGAGCTTTGCTCGCGCCGACGTGGTGTTTGTGACCTCCCATGCCCTTCGCGATTTGGCGCGGGTCCACAACTCAGAGGTCCATTTGGTGCCGTCGGGCGTCGACCTGGGACGCTTCGAGGCCGTGGACCCTACGGCGCCGCTCCCTGAGGATCTGCGGGGCATCGCGCGCCCGGTCATCGGATATCTCGGCGGCGTGCACCAGTGGCTCGACCAATCCCTGCTCGCCACCCTGGCAGAGAGGCGACGGGATTGGAGCTTCGTGCTCGTCGGGCCTCGTCAGACCGACGTAAGCCAGCTGGAGCGACAGCCCAACGTCCACCTGCTGGGTACCCGTGGGCCAGACACCGTCCCCGACTATCTCCGTGGCTTCGACGTGGCGACGGTGCCCTATCGTCTGGCGGAGTACACCCACCACGTCTATCCGGTAAAGCTGAACGAGTATCTCGCCATGGGTCTACCGGTGGTGTCGAGCCCGCTGGCCGAAGTGGAGCACTTCAACCGCCGTCACGACAGTGTGGTGGCGGTCGCTGGTACGCCCGAGGCGTTCGAGGCGGAGATTACCTCGGCGCTCGACGCGTCATCTGCGGCGGTGGCGGACGCCCGTCGGGCGGTCGCCCGCGCCAATAGCTGGCCGGTTCGTCTGGACGTTATGAGCGGCGTCATCGAGGATGCCCTGGCCGCTCGGGTGGGCTAGGCGAACGACAGACCATGTGCGGGATTGCCGGCACACTCGACATGAAGCTGGGCGCGACCACTGATCCGCGGGTCGTGGAGCGAATGACCGAGACGCTCCGCCATCGAGGACCAGACGACGGAGGAACCTGGACGGATGGTGGGGTAGGGCTGGGGAGTCGCCGGCTGGCGGTCATCGACCTGTCGCCTCGCGCTCGTCAGCCCATCGCCAACGAAGATGGCCAGGTCCGGGTCGTGTTTAACGGCGAGCTCTACAATTTCCGCGAGCTACGTGCCGAGCTTGAGTCCAAAGGGCATCGGTTCCGTTCTGATACCGACACCGAGGTCATTGTGCACCTCTATGAAGAGGAGGGCGTGGCCTGCGTGCGGCGGCTAGACGGCATGTTCGCGTTCGCGCTCTGGGACGCTAGGGCTCGACAGCTGCTCTTGGCCCGTGACCGTCTCGGGCAGAAGCCGTTGTGCTACTACGAGGCTGGCCCGTTGTTGGTGTTTGGGTCTGAGCCGAAGGCGGTGCTGGCCGATCCACGAGTGCCGGCCGAGCCCGACCTCGAGGCGCTCGACCATTTCTTGACCTACGGGTATGTGCCGGCGCCGTGGAGCGCCTTCCGGCATCTGCGCAAGCTGCCTCCTGCACACTACCTCGTTGCCCGAGATGGTCGCACGGCCATCCACCGGTACTGGTCCCTGCCTTACCTACCGAAGCACACCGGGGCCAGGGAGGAACTGGTCGAGGAGCTCGACGCGCTGTTGGATCGGGCGGTCCGCCGACGGCTGGTCTCGGACGTGCCCCTGGGCGCGATGCTCAGCGGAGGGCTGGACTCGAGCGCCGTGGTGGCGCTCATGCGGCGTTCGGTTACCGGGCCGCTCAGAACTTTCTCGATCGGGTTCGAGGCGCCCGAGTACGACGAGCGCTCCTCCGCTCGAGCGGTTGCCCGGCGGTTCGACACAGAGCATCACGAGCTGGTCGTTCGTCCTGATGCTGCGGCCTTGCTATCCCGTCTCGCCTATCACTACAACGAACCGTTCGCCGATTCCTCGGCCTTGCCCACCTGGTGCCTGAGCGAGCTGACTCGCCGGTCGGTGACGGTGGCGCTCAGTGGCGACGGCGGTGACGAGTCGTTCCTCGGCTACGACCGGTACGCCGGAGCGCAGCTGGCCGCCCGTCTGGATCGGGTGCCGGCGTTCGGACGTCGGGCGCTCGCCGCCCTGGCCCGCCAGCTTCCTGCGGGAGGAGCCAAGAGCATGTGGTCGCAGCTCCGCCGCTTTGGCGGTGGACTTGCCGAGCCACCACCACGCAGATACGGGCGCTGGCTGGCGATGACGCTGGATCACCAGAAGCGGGCGCTCTGTACCCCGGAGTTCCGAGCGCTGTCTGGGGCTCCAGACTCACTCGGACTGCTCGAGACGCACTGGCGTGAGGCGGAGGCATCTGGCGTCGAGCGGTTCGTTGCCACCGACATCCAGATGTATCTGCCGGATGACCTGCTGGTGAAGATGGACATCGCGTCGATGGCGCATTCGCTGGAAGTACGGTCTCCGTTTCTCGACCACCACGTGGTCGAGTTCGCGGCGCGAGTGCCATCCAGCTTCAAGCTACAACGCGGCCGTACCAAACCCTTGCTGGCGGATGTGGTCGCCCCGTCACTTCCACCGTCGGTGCCACGTCGACGCAAGATGGGGTTCGGGGTGCCGATCGAGCACTGGCTGCGAGGCGACCTCCGTGAGCTGGCCCACGATTTGCTGCTGTCGTCCCGCGCCCTCGGTCGGGGCTATTTCGTGCGGGGTACGCTGGAACGGTATCTGTCCGAGCATGAGCGTGGCGAGGCACAGCATCACATGCGGGTGTGGGGGTTGATGATGCTGGAACAGTGGCATCGCACCTTCATCGACCGGCGGCTCGATGGCACGGCCCCTCCGGCCTCCACGACGAGTGGTTCGGTATGAGCCAGACTTCCGTGCCTCCGTTCGAGCCCGTTCGCGTACTGCGAGTCATTGCTCGCCTGAACGTGGGTGGGCCGGCGCTCCACGTGTCATTGCTGAATTCCGGGATGCACGCCGAGCGGTTCCGGTCCTGGCTGGTGACCGGTACCGAGAATCCTGGGGAAGGGTCGCTCCGGAGCTACGCGGAGGCGAGAGGGATCGCGCCGATCGTCATTCCCGAGATGCTTGGGCAGGCTACCCTCGCTCCGCGTGACGTGATCGCGCTGGCGAAGATGATCCGGTTAGTGCGTTTGGTCCGACCCCACGTCGTGCATACCCACACCGCGAAGGCCGGCTTTCTGGGGCGGGTTGCCGCCCGAGCGGCCGGGGTGCCGGTGGTGCTGCACACCTACCATGGGCACGTGCTCAGCGGGTACTACGGCCGGCTGCGTACCACGGGCCTGCGTGTGATGGAGCGCGGGCTGGCGCAGATTACCGACCGGTTGATTACTGTCAGCGACCGGGTCCGCGACGATCTCGTCAAGTTTGGCGTCGCGCCGGTAGAGCGATTCACGGTGGTGCCACTCGGTCTAGATTTGGCGCCGATGTTCGACTCGGCGGCTCACCGCGGTGTACTCCGCCGGGAGCTCGAGGTACCCGATCACGTGCCCGTGATCGGCATCATCGGTCGTCTTTTCCCGGTCAAGAACCACCGGTTGTTTCTCGATGCGGCCGCCCGCGTGGCTGAGCGTCATCCAGAGGCTCGTTTCCTGGTGGTCGGTGACGGTCCCTTGCGGACCGATCTTGAGCAGCACGCCCGCAAGATCGGTCTCGCAGGCCGCGTTATCTTCACCGGTTGGCGCCACGATCTCCCGGTGATCTACGAGGGGCTCGACCTGCTGGTGGTGTCGTCGGTGAACGAAGGGACGCCGGTGTCGGCGATCGAGGCCATGGCGGCCGGATGCCCTGTAGTCGCCACGCGAGTCGGCGGACTGCCTGATCTAGTTGACGACGGTCGGACTGGCCAGCTGGTGCCGCCTGGTGACGCTGAGGTGCTGGCCCACGCGATCTCGACGCTCGTCGCCGACCGCACACAGGCCGCAAGGCTCGCGGACGCTGCGCGGGTCGAGGTCGAGCGACGGTTTCTCGCTTCGCGTCTGGTTGATGACGTCGAGCGGTTGTATCTCCGGCTGCTCGCCGCCAAAGGGATCACGGCGGGAGTACGTTCCGAGGCGTCCGCGGAAGAGTCGGTGTCATGATGCCCAGGCCGCTCGCAGAGGAGCGACGGCTGGGATGGGCTGGAGGATACGGATGCGCACATTGTTGAGGCGGCTGTTTGGGGTGGCCTCTGCGGTCCAGATGGACGAGGCACTCGAACGCCTGCGCCGGATCGACGCGACCCTCGAGTCACTCGTGGGAGCGGGGGCCGGTGAAGAGGGCCGTGAGCACGAAGCCTTGCTTCGGGAGATTGCCGATCGGGCCCGTGGCACCCAGTCGTCGGCGCGGCGGACCGACGGCAACGTACAGACGCTGCTCCGTCGCGCCTACCTCAACGACACGCAGGATCCCCACCAGGACCTGGTGCGCCACCGCTTCCGGATACAGTCTCAAAACGAGGAAGATGGGATCACGCTGGCGCTGTTCGCCCGAATCGGCGTCGTCGGCCGTTGTTTCGCCGAGCTCGGCGCAGGTACCAATGGAGGCAACTCCGGGTTCCTCGCGCAGGAGTGCGGCTGGTCCGGGCTGATGGTGGAGGCCAGCGAGGGGCGCGTCGAACGGCTCAGGCAGCGGTTCGATACCGAGCAGGTGCAGGTCAGCGGTTCCTGGATCACACGCGAGAATGTGAACGACCTGCTGACCGATCACGGACTCGCCGGCGAGATCGACCTGGTCAGCATCGACATCGATGGCAACGATTACTGGGTGTGGGAGGCGTTGACGGCGACCCAGCCCAGGGTCGTCATCGTCGAGTTCAATGCCTCGTTCGGCGCCACCCGACGTGTGGTGGTGCCGTATGAGGCCGAGTTCTCACGAGAGACCAGCGAGCGGCCGCATGCCTACTACGGTACCTCTCTCGGTGCCTTGGCGAGCCTGGCTGATCGCAAGGGGTACCGGTTGGTGCTCGTGGAACCACGCGGTATCAACGCCTACTTCCTGCGCAACGATGTAGGCGCCGACCTCGACGGGGTGTCCGCGGAGACCGCCTATGCCCGTTCGGCCGCCGGCATGGGTGCTGCCAAGGTGGCCGCTAAGCACGCTGGCGACGTCGTGTCGGCGTTCGAATCGGCTGGACTGCCGCTAGTGGACCTCGACCGTGACGAGTTGTCTGGATCGGTGGGGCGGTGATGGGACGACTGCGTTACTGGCTCTGGAGACGCTTAGGGTTGGCTTCTCTGGAGGAGGTGGCCACGCTGTCTGACAGCGTGGGCGGCCTGGCGCGGGAAATGCGCCAGGCCGCGGCGCGGGCCGAGAAGCGAGCCGTCCGTCACACCGCCGCCTTAACTCGTATCGAGGAGCGGTTCGGCACACCGACTCGCGGGCTCGACGGTCGGATCAGACATGTCGAGCGCAATGTGAACGCACTCGTGCGAGGACACTATGTGGACCAGGCGACCCTACCTTTTCCACACAATGTGCTCTCTCAGCGCTTCCATCTCTGGTCGCAGAACGAGGAAGACGGGATCACGCTGGCACTGTTCAAGCTGATCGGAGCCATCCACCGGACCTTCGTAGAACTGGGCGCTGGGGTCAACGGGGGCAATTGCGGCATGTTGGCAGAGGTGTGCGGCTGGCGGGGCCTCATGGTGGATGGCAGCGATGCGCGGGCCGCGAAGCTGTCTACCCGGTTCGGTCGATTTGGCGTCGAGACCGCCGGGGCCTGGATCACGGCCGAGGGTGTGAACGAGTTGATTGAGGGGTACGGCCTCGAGGGCGAGATCGATCTCCTCAGCCTGGATATCGATGGCAGCGACTACTGGGTGTGGAAGGCGATCGATGTCGTGTCGCCCCGGCTTGTGATCGTCGAGTTTAACCCCGCCTTCGGCGTGCAGCGCGCCGTTACGGTGCAGTATGATCCCGCGTTTGACCGAGAGCGGTTCAAGCTGGTGACGCCGCACTTCTACGGCGCGTCGCTGGCCGCATTCACCCAGCTTGGCGCTCAGAAGGGCTATCGACTTGTGGTTGTGGAGCCGCGCGGTGCCAACGCCTATTTCCTTCGGGACGACGTGGCAGCCGATTCCATTCCTGAGGTTCCGGTCCGCAGGGCGCACCCGTCTCCGGGTGGGGATGCAGCTTCGCTCTTTGAGCTGATCGAGCGAGAGCAGCTGCCGCTCGTTGATCTCAATGCCTCGGACGCTTGAGATGGGAATCCTGCTGACCGACGTGCTCGCCTGTGCCGCCGCCTTCCTGGCGTCGGCCACGTTCACCCCGGCCGCGCGCGACCTCGCCTTCAAGCTGGGGCTGGTCGATAACCCTGGGCCGCGAAAGTTGCACGCCGCGCCCATGCCGGTGCTGGGCGGGCTCGCCGTGTATCTCGCTACCATGTTTGCGATCGCCGTCTTCGTCACCGACGACGAGTGGTCGCAGATGTTCGGGATCTTCCTGGCCTCCACGCTGGCCCTGTTAGTGGGTATGCTCGACGACCGAGGGATGCTGCACCATCAGATCAAGCTGATGGCCGCCATGCCCTTGGCCGCCATCGTCTTGATCGGCACAGACATGCACAGCGAGATCTTCCATGCGATCGAGGCGTTGCCGGTGGTCGGCATTCCTGGCGCCTGGATCGACTTCGCGCTCTCGTTCGTTTGGTTCGTCGGCATTATCGCGGCTTTCAGTATCCTCGACCACATGGATGGTCTCTGCTCTGGGGTGGCCGCTGTGGTTGCCGCGTTCTGCTTCTCGTTCGCGATCACGGGGGGGCAACTGCTCGTCGGGACGCTGGCGGCGGCAATTCTAGGGGCGTCGCTCGGGTTCTTGTGGTGGAACGCCAAGCCGGCACGGATCTTTCTCGGCGACGGGGGAGCGATGTTGCTCGGTCTCGTGTCGGCCACGCTCGGGATTAAGCTCCGCTTTCCCGAGATCGAGCCTGGCGTTGCCTGGATGATCCCGGTGCTGATTCTGGCGGTGCCGATCTTCGACACTACGCTGGTGACGGTGTCGCGCCTTAGGCGTGGCTTGGTGCCGTTCTCGTCCCCGGGGAAGGACCATGTGGCCCATCGTCTGGTGGCCCTCGGGCTGAGCCATCGCCGGGCGGTCTGGATGATCTACGGCGTGGGAATGCTGACCGGCGGACTCGCCTGGTGTGTTGCCCTCTTTCCTGAGACAGCTCCACTGCCAGTTGGCGTGGTCGCTGTGGTAGGCGCGGTTGTGTCGATCGCCTGGTTGGAAGGGACTCCCTACGAGCGGCAGCCGTCGCCGCAGGCTGGAGAATGAGCCGGACGTCTCACGCCAACGGTGCTCCGGTCACGGTGGTCGGAGGGTCAGCGACTGGCCTATACACAGCGACGCTCCTGGCCGAGGCCGGGAGGGACGTCCGGGTGCTCGAGGGCTCGGAAGAGTACGCGCCGGACGCGCGCACACTCATCGTCACCCGCCGGATGAAGGATCTGCCTGGTGACCCCGGTGACCAGTCCATCGTCAACGTCATCAACCGCTTTGAGTTGTTGACCGACGGCCGCACAGCGACGATCGAGCTCGACGAACCCGACCTGGTGATCGAACGCTCGACGCTGCTTCATGGAATGGTTGAGCGGGCGAGGGCGGCAGGTGTCGATCTCCAGATGGGCAACCGGGTGCGGACGCTCAAGGCCAATGGGACGGGTGGCGTCACTTTGGGAATCGGGAGCAACGGAGCCACCAGGGACGTGCTGGCGCATACCGTCGTTGGCGCGGACGGCACGTTCAGCCGCGTCGCGAAGGCCGCCGGGTGGCCGCCGCTCGACACGGTTCCGCTCATTCAGGCTATCGTGCGCTTGCCGGAAGATCTTCCCCCCGATACCACGCGGGTCTGGTTTCATCCCGAGGATACGCCCTATTTCTACTGGTTGATCCCAGAGTCGCCCGAGCGCGGTGCACTCGGCCTGATCGGAGAGGATGGCCCCGCCGCGCGGCGTTGTCTCGAAAGGTTTCTCGAGCGCCATCAGTTCGAACCGATCGAGTTTCAGGCGGCACGTATTCCCTGCTATCGGCGGTGGGTGCAACCGCAACGGCGTCTGGGTGACACCGACATCTACCTGGTCGGAGATGCTGCCGCTCAAGTCAAGGTCACCACCGTTGGAGGCATTGTCACCGGCTTTCGCGGCGCGCTTGGGGTGGCTGAATCCATCCTCCACGGCCGGACTGCCGCCTTCCGTCAGCTCAAGCGAGAGCTCGACTGGCACCGGTTGCTCCGCCGTTCCCTGGGACGATTCCGACAGGCTGACTACGAGCTGTTGCTCGACGTGTTGAACCCCGGCACTCACGGAGTGCTTGGTACCTACACCCGGGATGAGGCCGGCCGGATTCTCGCCCGGTTGTGCCTCGCTCAGCCGCGCCTGATCCTGCTTGCGCTGCGGACGCTGGTGTTGCCTCCGGACCGTCCTTCTACCGTCTGACCCTCCTCGCCGCATCGCGTCGAGGATTTCTCGCCATTCGCCGAGTGCCTTTCCTCGAGCGTGTCACCAAACCGGTCGTCATCATCTCCGCCCTGTGGGTGGCCGGGCTCTTGGTGTCGACGCCGATCGAGTGGCCGAACCTGCGCTGGGTCGCCCTGGCCGCCTTCTTCGGCTCGTTCGTCGCCGCGCGGCGCTTTCCCAGGGCCACCATGCAGGTATGGCTGCTCTGCACGTATGTGGCGCCCGGAGTGCTCACCCTCCTACTCGGCGAATTCCGCTATTGGGACCTGACCCCCTGGCTCCTCGGGCTCCTCGGGACGATCTTGGCGACGACCGATCCCACCCGCTGGCAGCTACCGGTCCCTTGGCGAGTGCCGCTGGTGGTGTCACTGCTGGTCGTGACTCTGTCCTGGCCCGTTATCTGGCTCCGTGAGCTCGATTTCCTGCCCGACATCGTCGGTCTCGCCGACGTCGTCAACAACGGAGCCGGCGTTCCTCCTGACATCGGCACGCTCTGGGCGTTCTGGGTCGTGCTGGTCCACGCGATCGGCGTGCTCTGGTTCGACTGGCTGACCCACACCTACCCGAGAGTGGAGCTGAAGGCGCTCCTGCGACAGGTGATCCTGCCGCTGGCGTGTAGCTTCGGCATCGGTCTCCTGATGGCGGGCTATCAGGCAACTGTCGATATCGGCACTCTCAACCAGGGGTTCTGGGCCGAGATGCGTCGGGCGTCGGGGCTGCTGATGGACGCGAACCCGTTTGGCATGGCCGCCGCTTTGTGGGGGGGCTTCGGGGTCGCTCTCCTCATCGCCTGGCCTGGACGCGATCGGACGCTGACGCCTGGACTCGCGGCCGTCGCCGGGGGGGTGCTGCTGATGTCCTGGTATGGACTCTGGGTCTCGGGTTCGCGATCCGCCCTGCTTGCCGGTACGGTGGTGGTGACCTGCGTCCTCCGGCGGCTCATGCCCTCCCTGCTTTGTCTGCGGGGCGGGCGACGCCTGGTGATTACCGCCCTGGTCGTTCTGCTCGCCGGTGGATTCGCTGTGTCGCGGTCGTCCCTGGTCGGCCCCTGGCAGCGGGCGATGGCGGAGGCGCCTACCGCGTCGGTGGCGTCCGTGCGCGCCTTCCTCGTGGAGCTGTGGGAGCGTAACAACTATGGGGCGGCAGCGGTCCACATGATTGCTGATTCCCCGATGGTGGGTGTTGGCGTCGGAGCGTTTCACCTGCTCGTGCCTGATGTGGGGCACGAACACCAGCTCGGCCGTATCGAGCCAGATAACGCCCAGAACTGGTGGCGGCATCAGATCGCCGAGCTCGGCGTCCTTGGAGCACTGGGATGGCTGTGGTTCTCTGTTCTGCTGGGGTTGCACGTGCTCACTGCCCGTGCGAGTCCGGGGATGGAGCACTCGGCCGCTTTGCTTCGGGGAGTCCTGCTTGCCATCGCCGCGGTCTCGCTGCTGGGGATGCCGACGCAGAATCCGGCCCTGACCTTGACGTTCTGGACCGCGGTTGGCTGGTTCGGCTGTCTCGTCCCTGTACCCGCAGGCGTTGGGTGGGGAAATGCCAGGATCTGGGTCGTCGCGTGGGGCTTGGTGGTCGTCTACCTGGGCGCCTTCGCCACCGAGTCATGGACACATCTTCGTCCGCCGCATCGCGCCAACCGCGCGGACTGGAACTACAGCTACGGGATGTACCATCCGGACCCGCACCCGGACGGCGGCACGTTCCAGTGGACGGGAACCCGCGGTCTGACCGTAGTGCCCCTGACCGATCGCTGGATCGAGGTCAGCGCCTGGACCCACCACCCGGACATCGGGGAGCGTCCAGTGTCGCTGCAGGTGTCTGTCGATGGCACCCCGCTCATCGAGAGCGTGCGCTCGACTGGAGAACCGGTCGTCGGGTCCGTACGCATTCCCGAGAACCGGCTCCGCGTGACCATTGAGGTACAGGTCGACCGTACCTGGAGTCCGGCTGACCACGGTGAAGCAGACACGCGTGAGCTCGGCGCCGGCTTCCGCTGGCGGTTCTTCGATCCGAACCCTGAGGACTGACGCGCCGCTTGGCCTAGCCGGTTTCCCCGTAAGACGGGCGTGCCGAGGGGAAACCTAGAGTTTCTGCGCGATTGCTGCGTAGTCGAGGAACGTGAAGAGCAGGGTGTTGATCTTGTCGACGTTCCGATTGAACGCCTGGACGATAATCCGAAGCTCCTCGTTCGATGGCGCGAAGGTGTCGATCGGTGTCAGCTTGGCGGCATCATCGGCGGGTGAGCTGAAGACCAGTTCCGCGCGCTGGAACCCGCTCGCTTCGATCAGGAAACGCAGCGTCTCCGGTGGGAGCGGCCGCGTATGCGTGATGTCCCGCAGGTACGGACCGAAGAACGCGGACCAGGAGTCGACGTTCAGTGTCTCTAGAATGATCGTCGAGCCGGGTCGGAGCTTGTGGTACGCGAGCTCCAGGAATCGCAACAGGTAGTCGGATGGAAAGTGCTCGACGACTTGTGTGGCGATGAGTCCACCAAGTGCCTCGTCCGGCAACGCCTGTAGATACCTGACGGCGTCACCTTCCGCGACGTCTAGACCTCGTTCCCGGCACACGGCCACCATGTCGGGATTCGCATCGAGTCCCCGGGCGGTGACGCCACGCTGGCCTAGCAGCGACAGGAACTCGCCCCGCCCGCATCCTACATCGAGTACGTCGACCGCGCCCTCGAAGCGGTCGCCGTATCCCGCGAGCCTCGAGGCGATCTCCGCCTCGCTCCCCCTGAACACCTCTTCGAACCCCAGATACTTGTAGGCATCCAGCCGGCCGACCTGTTCGGTGTCGGTCCGCGTCGCCCCTGGCGCGACGACCGTCTCCGGTGCCGATCCCGATCCTTCGACGGCCATCAGCTGTTCGAGCTCCCGCTTCATGGCTTGCTGTCGTTGTTGCAGCAGGCCAATGGTGCGCTCGAGGAGGCGTACCGGATTCTCATTAACCCGGCGCAGCAGCCCGATGCCTTCCCGGTCCTTGGTATCTACGTAGGGCGTGATCTGTTGAGCCCAGACCACGACACGCGACTGGAACGCCCTGAGTGCCTCAAGTTCGTTTTGCAGGAGTGTCAGGGTGGTGGCCATCGCTTCGGCCGTGGCCTGCTGCCGGGCCGCTACCTCCGCGAGGTGGGCGTGGATGGCGCGGTTGACCTTCGCCTGGCGTTCGAGCGATGGCTGCAGCGTCGACCAGACGAGCCGGGCTACCCATCCGGCAAGTCCTCCGCGTTGCTCGGGAGGCTCGGGGGTGGTGCCGGTCAGTCGCGCCAGCTCGTCGAGGGTGTCTGCGTCAGGGTCCGGTGGCGGATGTGGGATGGCAGGGAGGGATTGAATGGCACGGTCGAGTGCGGTAAGCGCCTCGTTGTAGGCTCGGTCTGCCTCGGTGCGCTCCTTCTGCAGACGGCTCAGATCGGCGGCGCTGAGGGTGCGGTCGGTCATCCGCTGATGGTGCCTTCCGGCGGACTGCTGGCGGTTGCGTAGCGGCGTCGTGCGATCCGTCCGGCGAGATGAGCCTGTCGGCCCGCGACGACGGCGAGCTTCATCGCCTCGGCCATCGCGACCGGGTCGCTGGCGCCAGCGATCGCGGTGTTCATCAGTACCCCATCGACCCCGAGCTCCATCGCCACAGCCGCGTCCGATGCCGTCCCGACGCCAGCGTCGACGATGACCGGGATGCTGGCGAACTCCTTGATGATGTGGATGTTGTTGCGGTTCTGGATGCCCAGTCCAGAGCCAATCGGCGCGCCGAGCGGCATAACCGCGGCCGCCCCCGCATCTTCGAGTTTCTTGCAGACCACCGGATCGTCGTTGGTGTAGGGCAGCACTACGAATCCTTCCTTGACGAGGACCCGGGTCGCTTTAACTAGACCCTCGTTGTCTGGAAACAGCGTCCGCTCGTCACCGATCACCTCGAGCTTCACCCATTCCGACAGTCCGACCTCCCGGCCCAGTCGGGCGGTGCGGATCGCGTCGTCGGCGGTGTAGCAGCCGGCGGTGTTCGGAAGCAGGGCATAGCGCTTGGGGTCGATGTAGTCCAGCATCGACTCCTTCGTACGATCGGTCACATTGACTCGTCGTACCGCCACGGTCACCATTTCTGCGCCTGACGCCTCATGCGCCTGCTGCATCACGTCGTGTGATTCGTACTTTCCGGTACCGACGATGAGCCGGGAGGAGAATGTCTTGCCCGCGATGATGAGGGGATCGGGTTCCATGGGCCGTCCGTGTCAGAAAGGGATCAGCCCCCTCCCACGAAGTTCACGACTTCAATCTGGTCGCCGTCGCCCACGGGCGTCTCGCCGAAGGCGGCTTTCTTGACCACCACGAGATTCCGCTCGACGGCGACGATCCTCGGATCGATGTCGAGATGAGCGAGCAGTCCTTCGACGGTGACTGGTCCATCGAGCTCGTAGGGGTCGCCGTTCAGCAGAATGCGCATCGGATGGTCCGGCGATGGCCGTTCACTCTGGTCGCTGAGCGTAACGTGGCTCGGGACATGAAGTCAAGTGTAAGCAGTTGTGCAGACAGGAGTTATGAGGATTATTCTTGCTCGCAAGCCATCAAATTGACTTCCTCAACCCACCGGTTGTACGATCTAAGGTAACCGGCGAGCGTGCGCCGGGTGGCCGTCGTCGTTGGCGGCACTTTTTTTTACCTGTGCTTGAGAAAAAATTCACAAGCTTGAACCGGCTCGTTATTCTGACTCTCAGTTCGCCACACTCGTAGTACCTGCGCACGTTGTACATGGCTCGGCATTCTTTCAGCAAGGGACTTCGGCTTCCGGCCCTCGGCGCTCCTGAGCAACAGGTGGATACCGGCCGGATGATCCGTCGTGTCGCGCTGTTGGGGGATGACTACGTCGGGCTTCGCCCGACCATGCGTGTGGCGGTCGGCGACGACGTGCGACGTGGGCAGCCGCTGTTCGATGACAAGAAGCGTCCCGGGGTCCGGTTCACCTCGCCGGCGGCTGGCACGGTCAGCGCTATCAACCGCGGTGATCGACGCCGATTCCTGTCCGTGGTCGTTGAGCTTAGCCGCGAGGAGCGGGAGGGCCGAGGGGGCGATCAGGTGTCGTTCAGCGCGCATACGGGGCGTCATCCCGGTGGCCTGTCTGGCGACGAGGTTCGCGAGCTGCTCGTGGAGTCCGGGCTCTGGACGGCACTCAGGGCGCGACCTTTTGGTCGGGTCGCGGATCCGCACGGCGCCGCTGACGCCATCTTCGTGACCGCCATCGACACCGAGCCGCTGGCCCCCGACGTCGAGGTGGTCCTCGAGGGCCAGCACGGGGCGTTCGAGCGCGGGGTCTCGGCGCTGACCCGGTTGACCGACGGGCCCGTGTATGTCTGCACGGCCCAGGGGAGTGCGGTGCCGGTTCCGGATGGTGAGCGGCTTCGCCACGAAGAGTTCAAAGGGCCGCACCCGGCAGGGACCGCCGGACTCCATATCCATACGCTGCACCCGGCGGGCCGTGGCCGCGTGGTCTGGCACGTCGGCTACCAGGATGTCGTTGCCATCGGCCGACTGTTCGAGACCGGTCATCTGGCGGTCGAACGTGTCGTCGCGCTGAGCGGCCCCGCTCAGCCTGGGCCAAGGCTGGTCCGCACTAGACTTGGCGCGTCTACGGCGGATCTGTTGGCCCCCGTAGAGCTGGATCCAGGCGTGCGGGTGGTTTCTGGATCATTGCTCTCCGGTCGTGACGCTGCCGGCGACATCGTCGGGTATCTGGGGCGCTACCACCGCCAGATCTGTCTCCTTCGAGACGGGCCGGACCGGGAGTTGCTCGGTTGGCTGATGCCCGGGGTCAGCAAGTTCTCGGCGTCGCGGTCATTTCTCTCCAAGCTGCTGCCGGGTCGCCGGTTCGCGTTCACGACTAACACGAACGGTTCGCGGCGCGCCATCGTGCCGATCGGTCTCTATGAGGGCGTCATGGCGATGGACCTGCTGGCGACTCCGCTGCTGCGCGCATTGGCGGTGCAGGATGTGGAGCGGGCCGAAGAGCTCGGGTGTCTCGAACTCGACGAGGAGGACCTCGCTCTCTGTACCTTCGTGTGCCCCAGCAAGATGGACCACGGCGCCTCCTTGCGGGCGGTGCTGACCACGCTCGAGGCGGAAGGATGAAGTTCCTGCGCGACCTGCTCGATCGGCAGGCTCATCACTTCGAAAAGGGTGGGCGCTTGGAGCGACTGTATCCGCTCTGGGAGGCGCAGGACACCTTTCTGTACACGCCCGGAGAGGTAACCCGGGAGGCGCCACACGTACGCGATGCGCTGGACATGAAGCGCCTTATGGTGACGGTGGTGATCGCCCTCGGGGGCTGCATCGCGATGGCGCTGTACAACACCGGCTACCAGGCGCATCTGGCCATCGCAACGGGCACAGCTCCCCTCGACACCTGGCAGACCGGAGCCATGGTGGCGATGGGGTTGAGCTTCGACCCCGCCGATCTCTGGGCCTGTTTGGTCCATGGCGCGCTCTACTTCGTGCCCGTGCTCGTCGTTACCTTCGCGGTCGGCGGGCTCTGGGAGGTGCTTTTCGCCATGGTGCGCGGCCATGAGGTCAACGAGGGTATGTTGGTGACTGGCATGCTCTTCCCGTTGACCTTACCGGCCACCGTGCCGCTCTGGCAGGTGGCGTTGGGGATTACATTCGGCATCGTGGTGGGGAAAGAGATCTTCGGGGGCACTGGCATGAATGTGCTCAACCCCGCCCTCACTGGACGAGCATTTCTCTTCTTTGCTTATCCTGCACAGTTGTCGGGAGATGCGGTCTGGGTTGCCGCCCAGACCGGCGCCGATGGCTATAGCGGCGCGACCGTTCTTGCGCGCGCCACCGAAAGCGGGCTCGCTGGCGTTACCCCGGGCGTTGAGCCGTGGCAGGCCTTTATTGGGCTGGTTCCAGGCTCGATGGGAGAGACGTCGGTTCTCGCGTGTCTGGTTGGGGCCGCGATTCTGGTGGCCACCGGCATCGGTTCTTGGCGCATCATGGTCAGCGTCACCGTCGGCACTCTGCTCACGGCGCTGCTGCTCAATACGATCGGTTCAGTGACCAATCCATTCTTCGAAGTCACGCCGCTTTGGCACTTTTTGCTGGGCGGCTGGGCCTTCGGCACGGTCTACATGGCCACTGACCCCGTGTCGGGGCCGGCGACGCTGAGCGGCCACTATGTCTACGGCTTCCTAATCGGTGTCCTGGTGGTGCTTATCCGCGTAGTCAATCCCGCCTATCCGGAAGGGATGATGCTGGCCATCTTGTTTATGAACCTGTTCGCGCCATTGATCGACTACGTCGTGGTGCAGTCCAACGTGCGACGAAGGAGCGTGCGTCATGCAGGGTAGCGTCGGCTATAACCTCGGATTCGCGGCCGCCGTGTGTCTGGCCTGCGCCGTGGTGGTGTCGTCGGCCGCGGTGGCGCTGGCTGATCGGCAGGACCGCAACGCGTTGCTGGACAAGCAGAAGAACGTGTTGCTGGCGCTGGGGCTTGCCGAAGAGGATGAGGCGCTCAGCGAGGCCGATATCTTGGAACGATTCGCTCCGATCGATCTGGTGGTGATCGAGCTCGAGAGCGGGCAGGTCGATGCTGGGGTTGAAGCCAGTCTCTACGACCAACGCGCGGCGTCGGTCGATTCCGCCACGAGCGACCTGGCCCCGGACAACGCGGCGGGTGTACCCCGCGTCCCTCACTATGCTCTGGTCTACGAGCTTCGCGACGACGCTGGCCGGTTTGAGGGTGTGGTGTTGCCGGTCGAAGGTCTTGGGCTCTGGGGCACGCTGTATGGCTTCGTCTCGCTCGAGAGTGATCTGCGGACCGTCAGAGGGTTGACCTTCTATGAGCACAAGGAGACACCCGGGCTCGGGGGAGAGGTCGACAACCCACGATGGAAGGCGCTCTGGCCGGGACGGCTTGCCTTCGATGACAGTCTGGCCCCGGCCATTACCGTCATTAAGGGGACGGCAGGCAGCGTCACCGACGCGCCCTACGAAGTTGATGGTCTGAGCGGTGCGACCATCACGAGCCGCGGGGTGACCAACCTGGTGCAGTTCTGGCTCGGGAGTGACGGTTTCGGTCGTTATCTCGAGCGGTTGCGCGGGGAGAGGTAGCGGATGTCGAAGTCACGAGACGCGCTCATTGATCCGTTGTTCAACAACAACCCCATCGCCTTGCAGGTGCTCGGTATCTGCTCGGCGCTGGCGGTGACCACTAAGATGGATACGGCGCTCGTGATGAGTGCAGCGGTGGTTTTCGTGCTGCTGTTCTCCAACCTGTTCGTCAGCCTGCTGCGTCATCAGATTCCGACCAACATCCGGATCATCGTGCAACTCACCATCATCGCGTCGCTCGTGATCGTGGTCGACCAGGTGTTGAAGGCGTATCTCTTCGAGATCTCCAAGCAGCTGTCGGTGTTCGTCGGGTTGATCATTACCAATTGCATCATCATGGGGCGGGCCGAGGCCTACGCTATGCAGAATCCGCCGTCCATGAGCGTGATTGATGGCATCGGGAACGGTCTGGGCTACGGGGTGATTCTGGCCGGTACCGCAGTGTTAAGGGAGCTGTTCGGTTCTGGGTCGCTGTTCGGCGCGCAGGTCTTCGCGCTGGCCAGCGAGGGGGGCTGGTACATCCCGAACGGTCTAATGGTGCTCTCGCCCGGGGCCTTCTTCATCATCGGTTTCTTCATCTGGGCCATCCGGGCGTGGAAGCCGGACCAGATCGAGAAGGACTAGAGTGATGGAGCAGTACATCGATCTTGCCGTCAAGGCCATCTTCGTCGAGAACATGGCGCTGGCCTTCTTTCTCGGCATGTGCTCGTTCCTCGCGGTGTCAAAACGGGTGTCGACCGCGGTGGGCCTGGGCGCCGCCGTGATCTTCGTGTTGACGGTCACGGTGCCCCTCAACAACGTCGTCTACAACTACGCGTTACGTCCTGGCGCGCTCGCTTGGGCGTCGCCCGAGTTGGCCGATATTGATCTCTCGTTTCTGGGGTTCCTCACCTTCATCGGCACCATCGCAGCGATGACCCAGATCGTCGAGATGACCCTTGACCGGTTTGTTCCGAAGCTCTATGCGGCGCTCGGAATCTTTCTACCGCTGATCGCGGTGAATTGCGCCATTCTCGGGGCGTCGCTTTTCATGATGGAGCGCAACTACAGCCTGACGGAGAGCGCGGTGTTCGGGTTCGGGTCTGGCGTGGGCTGGGCACTGGCGATCATCGCGCTCGCTGGTATTCGTGAGCGGCTTCGCTACAGCAATCCGCCAGCTGGGCTTCGCGGGCTCGGGTTGACCTTCATCATCGTCGGACTGATGGCCATCGGGTTCATGGCCTTCGCGGGGGTGCAGCTATGACAACCGTCGTGCTTAGCGTCGGGATGTTCACGTTCACCATCGTGGCCTTGGTCGGTCTGCTGATGCTGGCCCGCCGGCAGCTTGTGGCTACCGGCGACGTCGCTATTACCGTCAACGGCGACCCGGACAAGGCGTTGCAGACCACTGCCGGCGGAACGCTTTTGGGGACCCTGGCCGCCAACCGCATCTTTATTCCGTCGGCGTGCGGCGGGAAAGGTAGCTGTGGTGTCTGCACGGTCACCGTGTGCGAGGGGGGCGGCGCGATCCTGCCCACCGAAACGAGCCACATCTCTCGTGGTGAGGCACGTGACGGCGTCCGCTTGTCCTGCCAGGTCAAGGTCAAGCAGGACATGGCGATCGAGCTGCCGCCGGAGGTGTTCAGCGTCAAGCAGTGGCGGTGCAAGGTGCGGTCGAACTACAACGTGGCCACCTTCATCAAGGAACTGGTCCTGGAGCTTCCAGAGGGCGAATCCGTGCCGTTCCGTGCCGGAGGCTACATTCAGATTCAGGCGCCGCCAGGCACGGTGAACTACGCGAACTTCGACATCGAAGAGGAATACCGTCCCGATTGGGACCAGTTCAATCTGTGGCGGTATGTGTCGACGGTCGAGGAGCCGGTGACCCGGGCGTACTCGATGGCCAATTATCCCGAGGAGCGCGGGATCATCATGCTCAACGTGCGAGTGGCTTCCCCTCCGCCGCGGGCGCCAGAGGGGATCCCTCCAGGGAAGATGAGCTCCTACATTTTTAGCTTGAAGCCGGGCGACGAGGTCACGATCTCCGGGCCGTTCGGCGAGTTCTTCGCGAAGGAGACGAAGGCCGAGATGATGTTCGTCGGCGGGGGCGCGGGCATGGCGCCGATGCGGTCGCACATCTTCGACCAGTTCCGCCGCCTCTCGACGGATCGGAAGGTCACGTTCTGGTATGGTGCCCGGAGTCTCCGCGAAGCGTTCTACATGGACGACTTCGACACGATCGCCGGCGAGAACGGCAACTTCGATTGGCATCTGGCGTTGTCTGAGCCCCTGCCTGAAGACAACTGGACAGGGGATACAGGGTTCATCCACCAGGTTGTGCTCGACAACTACCTGTCTGATCATCCGGCTCCGGAAGATATCGAGTACTACCTGTGCGGGCCGCCAATGATGCTCAAGGCGTGCATGGACATGCTCGACTCGCTCGGGGTGGAGCGGGAGAACATCCTCTTCGACGACTTCGGCTAGGGGATTCTTGGCGAAGCGTTTGTCTGGCGGCATTGCTTCGTCAGACGCATGCATCCGGCATGCTTCTTCCTCGCGCCTTGCCAGACGAACGCCACGCCAGAAATTCCCGCTCATTCGAGGGGACGGGCTCCTGGCTGTCCGGTGACTGCGCGCGAGCAGCGTTTCTCTTCGTTCGTGCTTCTGGTGGTCGGTGTGTGGCCGATCATCAATTGGTCTATAGATGACGGTTCGGGTGGTCCTTGGGTGGGTCTGGATCGCGGCACATGGGGTGGGGTGTGCCTCAGGGATTGAGACTCCGTCCGGGTTCGTCTTCGAGGGTGGGACCATGGGGACCACCTATCTCGTGCGGGTGGTGCCAGGTGGGGGTGCGATCGTCAACGAGGCGGCTCTGGCGGTTGAAATTAAGGACGCGCTCGACGACGTCGAAGCACGGATGTCGCACTATCGTCCGGACTCCGAGGTGTCTCGGTTTAACCAGGCTCGGCACACCGAGCCGATCGAGCTGTCGGCCCCGACCTTCGAAGTGTTCGCCGAGGCGCACGCGATCGGGGTGACGAGCGGCGGTGCCCTGGATATTACGGTCGGGCCGCTGGTGAACGCCTGGGGTTTCGGGCCTGAGGAGCCGGTGTCGCTACCGCCTGCGGCTGCCGTGATTGGCAACCTGCTCGAGGCGACGGGGCTCGACCGGTTGGAGCTCGACCCGCGGACGTCCGCGGTTAGGAAGACGGTGCCTGAGCTCGAGGTGGATCTCTCGGCGGTGGCGAAAGGCTATGCCGTCGACCGGGTAGCCGAGATGGTGGCCGCGCGTGGTCACGACCGCTTCATGGTCGAAGTGGGCGGCGAGGTGGCAGCCCGGGGTACCAACCTCCGTGGTGTGCCGTGGCGGATCGCCATCGAGCGTCCGACGGTAGAGGGAGGGATCCAGGATGTCCTGTCGCTCGAGCGGGGCGCGATGGCGACCTCCGGCGACTATCGCAACGTTCGAGAGGTCGATGGCCGACTGCTCTCCCACACCATCGACCCGCGCACCGGCTATCCCGTCAATCATCGCCTAACATCGGTTACCGTGGTTGCTGGCTCGTGTCTCGAGGCCGATGGGCTCGCGACCGCGCTCGAGGTCCTTGGGCCCGACGCGGGGTATGCCCTGGCTGTCGATCTCGACCTCGCCGTGCTGTTTCTCGTCCGTGGTGATGATGGCACCATTACCGCGCGATCCACCGATCGGTTCGAGGCGCTGACGGCCGGTTCGAACTCTGCGTCTGCACTAGAATGAAGATGATGGCAGTCTTCCTGCTGACCCTCGGCGGCATGGCACTGATCATGGTGATTATGGCCGTCGGCGTCATCTTTAGCGGTCGTTGTTTACGCGGTTCGTGTGGGGGGGGCGAGGCGGTCGGACCCGCCGGCGAGCCCCTCAGCTGCGCGACCTGTCCCCACCGCAACCGCGAAGAAGTTACCTCTTCAGTCTGACCGCCCGCGGCCGGGAGGAACGGTCGTGCCCGGCGGTCTGTCTCCTGCAGACATCCAGATCGACCCATTGCCGGTGCGGTAACTGCTCGAGGCTTAGCAACCGAACTTCGTGTCTTGGCCGTTCGAAGCGGTGAGGGGGAGGTTGGGGGAATGACTACGTTTAGGCTCGGCCCGGTTGTTCTTTGCCCAGCAGACTAGCCGAGCGTGAGTGCTGCCAGCAGCGTCGCCAGTCCTTCGTCCTGTTCCGGGAGAACGGTGCGAAGGTCGAGCAGCACCGCATTCTGTTCCACCCGTGCGACTACGGGGGGCGTGAGGCCCCGAAGCCGCTGTTCGAGCTGTGCGGCGGACCCGCTCTTGGGCGTGAGCCGGACAAGGCGGGTGGGGAGCGCGGAGCCGGGCGCGCTGCCGCCTCCGACGGTCGACATGCCGTCGACCACGGCGGCGTGAATAGATGGGTGTTCGGCCAGCCGTCTGGCGAGCGCGGAGGCCCGGGCGCCGATCGCATCTGTGTCGGCGTGGATCATCCGTACGACCGGCACCGTCTGCCGCGCCCGACCACGGGCATGCTCCAGCAGGGTGGCCTCAAGGGCCGCGTAGGTCAGCTTGTCGACGCGGAGCGCACGCATTAGCGGGTGCCTGCGAATCGGTTCGAGCGCGGCGGTCGTACCGACCAGAACGCCCGCCTGTGGTCCCCCGAGTAACTTGTCGCCGCTGAAACAACAGACGTCGACCCCGGCCGATACGCTTGCGCGGACGGTCGGTTCGTCTCTGAGAGCGGGTACCGCGGTGGGCGCCAGCAGGCCGCTTCCCAGGTCCTCGGCGATTGGGACGTTAAACCTGCGTCCCAACGTCACAAGTTCCTCTATCGCGGGCCGCTCGGCGAAGCCCTCGATCCGGAAATTGGAGGGGTGAACGCGCAGTATCAATCCAGTGCGGTCGTTCAGGGCGGCCGCATAGTCGGCGACCCGCGTCTTGTTGGTCGTCCCCACCTCGCGTACCACCGCCCCGGACTGCCGCATCACGTCGGGCACGCGAAAGCCGCCGCCGATTTCCACCAGCTCGCCCCGCGACACGATTACTTCACGTCCGTCGGCTAGCGCCGCCAGCAGCAGCATCACGGCAGCGGCGTTGTTGTTCACTACGACGGCGGCTGGTGCGCCCGTGACCAGCCGCAGTACTTCTTCCGCGTGCGTCGAACGTACACCCCGACCGCCACGTGCGAGGTCGAATTCCAGATTGCCATAGGCCCCTGCCAGATCGGCGGCGTGCGCGGCGGCTGATGCGGCCAGCGGCGCCCGGCCTAGGTTGGTATGGACGATGACGCCGGTCGCGTTGATCACTCCCCGGAGCGACGGCGCGAACCTGGCGGCGAGCTGGTCCTGGGCGGCGGCTTCCAGTCGTCGGGCTGCGCCCTCCCTGTCTCGCACGTCAGCGGCGGCCCCGGACTGGAGGTCGTCCCTCAAGCGGTCGGTGACCGCGCGCAGCGTGTCGAGCGTCGCTTCCGTGCCGTAAGCGTCTACCAATTGCTCGACGCCCGTTCGACGGCGTAGGTCGTCAATGGACGGGAGAATGCGCGGTGTTGTCATGGGGTGTCCGAGAGGCCGACCGTTGGTTCAGGCAGCCTTGCCGCTTCCCGGAGGATCAGGATACCATCACGACCGCCCCGACCCATGAGCAAGGCGCCCCCCCCAGCCGACACGTCCGAGCGCCCCGCCACCCGCGAGTATCGACCGTCGGACCGTTTCTGGCCCTACCCCGATGTTCCCGAACACCCGACCGACGACGAACTGGCGCTCATAGATCCGGATGTGCGCGAGGTCCTGTTCGGTGACCGGACGGAGCGACCCTTTTCGCTGACACTGGTGTTCCCGTCGCTGCCTGGAGAGGAGGGCGCTCGCGCCGTCGAGCTTGCCGAGCAGGCGACCGAGTATCGCGTTACGGGTGCGGGCGACGCTGAGCGGCACCGCGCGCGGTTTCTTCCGTCGCAGGCGAGGTTGCTTCGGAGTTTGTTTGAACTCGTAGGACCGAGCGAAGGCACTGAAGTGCTGATCGATGATCGGCCGGTGCCGTATGCGAGAGAGCTCTGGCTGCCGTTGTTCTGGTATTTGATTCGGGACTAGCCATGGTCTCTGCGCCTCCCGGAGACCCGACGGATAAGGGTGGATTGGAGGCTAAACTCCAGCGCTGCGAAGAGTTTCTGCGGAAGCTCGAGATCAAGTACACGCTCTACTTCAACCTCCAGCGGTCTCGCCCTCCGCTCGAGCTTCGAGTCGCGGTCGAGCGGATCATCAAGCGGCGTGAGCGGGTCTCGACTGAAGTGTCGATCGCCAGTTACCGTTTCAGTACGTTGGTGCAGCGGTTTAGGACCTATGCTACGCCGCAGAACTGCGGAATACGGGCTTGCGAAGAGAGTCGTCCAGGGTTCTTTCAGGGACTTCGAAACGGGAGATGCCGGACTGCGGTGTTGGGAGGAAGAGGCGACCGGGGGAGGGAAAGGAGCGCGACTGGCCCAGATGCCGAGCGGCACCCGGGCCAGTCGAAGAGCGTCTATTCCCCGTCCGCCCGCGTGACAGCGCCGGCCTGTGGCCCCTTCGGGCCATCCACGATTTCGAACTCGACGCCCTGACCTTCCTCGAGCGTCCGGAAACCGTTGCCCTGAATCGCCGAGAAGTGTACGAACACATCGCTGCCGCCTTCGCGTTCGATGAATCCGTAGCCCTTGGCGTTGTTGAACCACTTGACCTTGCCTGTGATACGCATCTTGCTTCCCCTGACGTGCTTGTGGGCGGCGCCTGGCGCCGCCCCGGCTTACGAGCCCCAGGACGAGCAGGTCGCCTTGGGAGGCACAAAAAAAGACCGCGTGCGCGGCCTGCGGGTCTCACCCATGTGCCAGTAGAGGCATCGTAGTCAGCCGATCGACCGTTGTCAAGAAGACGGGCGGCTCCGGCACTGGGACACGGTCGGGTCCCAACGGAGCGTTGCGAGTCCCTCGCCGCCAGTCCGCGAACACCAGCAAGGGAACAGAGGAGAACAAGAGACTCATGCGTGCGCTACTAAGTGTGTCTAACAAGACGAATCTGGTCGATTTTGCTAGAGGGCTGAGCGACCGAGGCTACGAGCTCGTGTCGACTGGCGGGACGGCGCGGACTCTGACAGAAGAAGGGCTGACCGTGACCGCAGTATCCTCGGTTACCGGATTTCCGGAGATGATGGACGGTCGCGTCAAGACCCTCCACCCCGCCGTTCATGGCGGCATCCTGGCTCGCCGCCATCGCCCCGATGACCTCGAGGCGCTCGAAGCTCAGGGGATCGTGCCGATCGATGTGGTGGTCGTGAACCTGTATCCGTTCGCGCGGGCCGCCGCCGATCCCGGCACCGAGTTCGACGCCCTCATTGAAGAGATCGATATTGGTGGGCCGACGCTGGTACGTGCCGCCGCCAAGAACTTCCAAGACGTTCTGATCGTGGTCGACCCCTCCGACTACCGGGAGGCGATGGAGCAACTTGATCGGGAGGGCGGTCCGTCCGCGGACTTCCGGCTCTCACTCGCGGCCAAGGCGTTCGCCCATACTCACGCCTACGACGAGACGATCGCGGGTGCGCTGGCCTCCGTGGAGGTCACCGGAGACGGGTTCAGGCGGAGAGTTCATCCCGGCGGCCAATGAGCATGGCATCGCGATGGTGTTTGCCGGCCGACGGCACTTCCGGCACTGAGGCGCTCGTGGGCTTGCACCTCAATGCGGCGAACTCTCGTAATCTAACCTTCGTTAGGGGCGCTCTCCGGAGCTTGTTGTTCCGCAAACGGTAGGGTTATCAGGACAAGAAACAGGAGGAGGAATTCCGAGTCGCCGAAGTTGTACTCGGTCAGGCCACCCGCGAGCATGCCCGCCACCGCGGCCAAACCGGCGGCCGAGAGCGCCAGATTGTGGGCGCTGCGGAGATTGTTCCAGAGTCGGTGCACGGCGACGGTTAAGAAGGCGAGCCAGATCGCCAGTGCCGGCAGGCCGCGCTCAGCTGCAATCTGTAGTGGGACGTTGTGCAGGTGTGGGTTTTCTGCCTGCACAGCGCCGGCATCGCGGTAGTCGGGATACACCTCCTTCACCATGTCCGGTCCTACCCCGGTCAGCGGGTAGTCGGCGATGATCGCTGCCCCTGCCCGCTGCATGGCGAAGCGATCACGCACCGTCGGGTCGTCCAGGTCGAAGGTCGAGTAAATGCGGGACGTGACCTGGGGGGGAGCGAAGGCGAGAAACAGCGCACCCAAGACCGGGAGGAATACCAGGAGGCGGAGGTCCTTCAACAGGAAGAGTACGCCGAGCGCCGCCGCCGCGCCGACCATGTAACTCCGGGTCAACGTGAGCGCCAGGGCGACGAGAAGCGCCGGCATGACGAGACCGGACCAGACGCGTTCGCCGCGGTCATACAGCACCCGAGCGCCGGCCAGGGCCACCACGAGGACGAGTAGCCCCGAATAGGTCATGTAGTGCCCCATCGTGCCGCTCGGGCGCTGGCCGAGGTTATCGAACTCGAGGATGCCGAACTGCACCACTCCGAACACGGCACTCGCCCCTCCGACTGTCACGATGATCGTGGCTACCGTCTGCGCCCGAACCCCACGTGCGAGTCGGTACACGACGGGCACGACCAGAAACAGCAGTACCTCCCGTGAGTCGATCAGGCTGCTTAGCGGGTCGAGTGAGAAGGCGACCGAGACTAGGGTGACGAAGGCGTAGAGGCCGAGCGGGAGAAAGAAGGCGGGCGCCGAGGGGCGCTCCCGACGGTTCACGAGCAGCGCCGCCCACAGACCGAGCGTTGTGGTGAGCAGGATCCCGGAGGCGGCAATCGAGATTTGTAGCACCGCGACGAGACCCAGCAGCGAACAAAGCGCTGCGACCTCGAGCCGCGAGGCGTCCTGAGTTCCTGGTAGGGAGATCATGGCCGTGTCGTGGTCACGATCGAATCGGGGACGATTGTCAATCGGCGTCGCCCGCCTCGATGGTGGCTTCATCGACCAGCATGACCGGGATGTCATCCTTGATCGGATACACCCGGTGACATTGCTGACACTTGAGGCCGGTCTCGTCTCTGACGAGGACCAACTTTCCCTGGCATTTTGGACAGACGAGAATCTCGAGCAACTCAGGGTCTAGCGTCATCGGATGCGGGTCTCCAGACAGCCGCCACGCACTATACCAGACCCCGCTCGCGTCGTCGTTGTGTGGCCAGCCTGGGAACTGGTTGTCCGGATTTAGGGTCCTGTGGAACAATCAGCCGTTATGCGGCTTCTTGTCTGCCTGCTGTGTGCTGGGACTATCGGTGCGGCCGGAGCTCCCGCCTTTGGCCAGAGCACAGGGTTGGATGGCGGCCCGGACCTTGAGGCGCGCGCTGCTGCGTATCACGCCTTCATCCTCGGCCGGTCGCTCGAAGGCGCCGGCGATGTCGACGGGGCCGTCGACGCCTATCGTCGGGCGTCCGAGCTCGACCCGGAGGCCGCGGACATCTGGGCGGAGCTGGCCGGTCTGTATGCGCGGCGGAATCAGGCCGAGGAGGCGCTGACCGCCGGGGCCGAAGCGCTCCGCCGTGACGCCGACAACGCCGAGGCGCATCGCATCCTCGGGCTGGTCTACGCAGCACGGGCCGGCGCTCGCGGGGGCGGCTCGCGCGAGGATGCCGAGCTAGCGCTGGATCACCTGCAAAGCGCTAGAAACCCCGAAGCGCCCGATGCTGGCCTCTACCTGACCCTTGGGCGTTTGCTGCTGTCGACCGGTGAGGTCGACGAGGCGATCGTGGTGTTGGATGAGGTGCTCGCCGTTGAGCCCCAGTTCGCCGAGGCGATCGTTATGTTGGCCCAGGCCTACGAATCGAAAGGCGAGTGGGAGGCGGCGGCTGCTGCCTACGAGCGGGCCGTGCTGTATAGCCCACGCCGGGCGCGGTATCGGCGCCAACTGGCGGGGTTGCTACTTAACGCGGGCGAGGTGGACCGCGCGCGTGATGTGCTCAGGGACCTCGTTGAGGTTAACCCGGATGACGCGGCGGGCTGGCTCTCCCTGTCCGAGGTAGAGTTCGAACTTACTAACTACCCGGCGGCCGAAGCGGCAGCGAACCGGGTCGTCGCGCTCGAGCCGGAAGCGTTGCGCGGGCCCTTCATGTTGTCGCGAGTCTTTGCCGCCGAGCGTCGCTATCAGGACATGGTGGACATCCTCGAGCCCGCGATTGGTCGGGCCCGGGACGCCAACGTCCGCCCCGCAGAGGTCGCCAATCTTCTGCAGCGGTTGGCCGCGGCCCACGATCGGCTGGGCGCCAGGGAAGCGGCCATCGCCACGCTTATTGAGGCGGTGGCGCTGGCTCCCGGTGACCTAGGCGTGCAGGCGCAGCTCGTGCAGCTGTACATCGACGGCGAGCGCTATGACGATGCGGTAGGCGTCATCCGGCGGGCGCAGGTAGCCCGGCCTGACAATCTCGCGCTGATGCGCCTCGAGGCTCAGGCGTTGATGGCTCGAGGTGATCCCGACGAAGCGGTCGAGGTGCTGGAGCGGGCGCTCGAGCGTCACCGAGATGATCCGATCGCGCACGTGTCGCTCGCGAGCCAGTACAGCGAGAACGACCGAGTCGACGACGCCGTGCGCGTGCTGGCGGAGGCCGAAGCGCAGTTTCCTGCGAACAACGTGATCGTGTTTCAGCTTGGGGCCGTGTTCGAACGAGGGGCGCGCTACGGCGAGGCGGAGCGCGCGTTCCGTCGGGTCCTCGAGCGCGATCCGGGCGACGCGCCGACCCTGAACTACCTCGGCTACATGCTCGCGGACCGAGGTGAACGGCTCGACGAGTCGGTGGAGCTCATTCAGCGCGCGTTGCGGATCGACCCGAACAACGGCTCGTATCTCGATAGCCTCGGGTGGGCCTACTTCAAGCAGAACCGGTTCGAACTGGCCGAGGCGCCGCTCCGGCAGGCGGGTGACCAGCTACAGAACAACTCCGTTGTCCAGGACCATCTTGGCGACCTGATGTTCCAGCTCGAGCGCTACGACGAGGCGGTCGACGCCTGGGAGCGGGCGCTGGCTGGCGACCGAGATGGCGTCGATCTCACCGCTATCGAGGACAAGCTCCGCGACGCCAGACGCCTGGCGCGCTGATGCTGCGGGCCGCGTATCTCGTCTTCCTCACTCTCAGTCTGGCCGGGTGCGCCACCAGGGCCCAGCTGGCACTGCCCTCCGGAACCGGACTCCCGCTTCCTGACTACGCGGATCGGTTTGCCGCGGCGTCGGCCTCTTGCCAGACGGTTCGTACCTACGAGGCGCTCATCCGGCTGCGCGGTCGGGGCGGGGGTGTCGATCTGGGGGGACGCATTCGTGCCGGTCTCGCGGCGCCGGGTGCCATGCGTCTGGAGATGCTGAACCCGATGGGCTTTGGCGCGCCTAGCTTCTACTTTGTGGCCCGTCCTGACGATGCCGTGCTGTGGCTCACCCGGGAAGCGCAGGTGCTACAAAGGGTACCGCCGGCCGAGATCTTCGCCAGTCTCACCGGGGTTCGGCTTGCTCCAGACGACCTCCGGGCCGTGCTGACCGGCTGTCTCGTCTCGGATGCCAGCCCCCTTGGCGGACGCGATTATGGCGAATGGCAGGCGATCGAGCTGGAAGGTGGGGCAGCTGCGTACCTGCGGCCGTCGGAGAACGGTCCGCGGCTTGAGGCTGGGATCCGTGACGGTCTGACTTTCGAGTTTTCCGATTTTCGACGCGGCCTTCCGCGGCGGGTACGGGTGGTCTCTGACGCCAGACACGAAGACAGCGGCGAGGCCCTGACCGATCTCACCGCCACCT
>Ga0310344_10000535_pt1 | contig 29925 bp, 25 predicted proteins | sample HC15DNA20200_MG_FD_203801 | JGI IMG/M metagenome (GOLD analysis project Ga0310344, IMG submission 203801) | Marine microbial communities from station ALOHA, North Pacific Subtropical Gyre - HC15-DNA-20-200_MG | ecosystem: Environmental > Aquatic > Marine > Oceanic | place: Pacific Ocean: North...
TTCCCTTAACCAGCTCTCTACCATTGTTAGCGTTAGCGTCTTTTGCCCATTCGTTCCAGGTGTTAAGAGCGCTTGATACGGCAGGACTATCTAGAGCGTAGGTAGTGTTCCTAGCGCAGTCGTGAAACAGACTACCGTCCATGATAGTCTCATGTTTCAGCTCACCCCGTTCGATTAGCAATAGCAACAACCCGGCCGCCGCTGTAGCGCTTCCGCGTATAGAATCGGTACCTTCTTCTCTATAGGTTCTTTGTACGTCATGGAGTAGATTATTTTTTGCGCCTTTAATCGATGAAATTCCGCGCGTCGAAAAGTTCTTTGCTGTGAGGAAATAAGCGAAGTAATCTGCACCACCTTCAACCATATTGAATCCACCATGTGGTGATTCATCGATGGCACGTTCGACTTTTTCTTGGCAGTCTTCAGGTGGAAAAAGGTCTTGCTGAAACGCGTGGTATAGCTCATGGACTAGGAAGTAATGTGCATCCCAATCGGGCATGCGTTCGTCTTCGGAAGAGTTTCCTGTAAATCGCGGCATCGCCATTAATAGAAGACGAGCATTTTTGCATAGAGTGCGTTGCGTGGATGTATCTCCACCCTTCTCAAAGTACTTGCGGTATTCTGTCAATTCTTCCTGTCTTAGTTCTTTGTCTATGCAGGGGTATCGTTTCATCCAGTTTTCAATTTGACTTAGTAAAGACTCAACTTGGTCCTGCGTGATTATTCTTTCATGCACATTAAATGGCATGGTCCACTCATCATCCCTCGCCTCCCGCACAAACTTTCCGACAGGGTAAACTACTGTCAAAATGTCGCTCTGCCGGTCCACTATTAGAGATTCCGCCTGTGCTGTCCAGTCTTGGTAGTCTTCATCTTTACGATCGGTTAGGTTGATGAGTTCTGTTTTTGGTTTATATCCAGATGATGCAATTTTTCCGTGTTGGTTTTCTGCGTGATCATCACTCTCGTGGTCATGGTCTGCGTGGTCATGTCCCGCATCACCGGTGTTTTGATTGTTGGGCCTTGTGGACTCTTGGGGCGGTGCAGGTTCTGGGTTAGCTTCCGAAAGTTCCAATGCAGAATTAACCATTGGGGTAGGGGTTGTGGCAGTCTTCCCACCACAAGTTATCAACGTTAGACACAGTAAGACAGCTGTGACAGCAGATAGTTTGTTATTCAAAATAGTGAAGCTCAATTTAGTTACGGTTATGGGTGCAATTTGAATGCACCAGTTGCTGATATATTTTATCCATCGCACTACAACTTTACACTGTCAGTCGAGCTACAGTATTTTCGTTCAGGTCGATACCTAACCCAGGCTTATTTGACAAATGTATTTTGCCTTTTATAGGTAATACAGACTCTCCGTATAGGTCGGCTATGTCATCCAAAGGTCCTGAAAATTCGGTGGAGAATTCGTGCGGTCGGGTTGCGTTTTCTACGGTGGCATAGGTATGTACAGATGCCATTGAATTTATACCGGCCTGTGGACTATGCGGCATAACAGGCTTGTTCCATGTGGTGGCTAGATCGTAGATTCTTTTGACCTCTGATGGTCCTCCGGCACTGAGTATATCGGGTTGCAAAATGTCTGGGTTACCTAGCAAAACCAACTGATGGAACCACCAGCGATAAGCATCTTGTTCACCCGCTGAGACAGCTACGTCCAGACTATCGGATATCTGTTTTAGACCAGGCAAGTCCCAATTAGGGATTGGTTCTTCGAAATGGTCTATACCCAGCGCTTCAAACTTTCTTCCCTGCTGGATAGCGGTGGAAACCGAGTATCCATTATTAGCATCAAACCCCAGATATTGATTATCAGACAAAAATTCTCTCACTAGTTTAAACATCTCGTAGTCTTTGGAGGGATTGATATCCTGTCTCCATCCTTTCCAATCCATACGAATTTTGAACGCTTCAAACCCCATTTCGTGTCCAGCTTTGACCGCGTCTAGCATTTGCTCAGGAGACAATTTCCAACCGGAACCAGTACTCCAGTAGAGGGGGATGATCGTTCGACTTGCTCCTCCCATGAGTGTATAGACAGGTTGTCCGGTCTCTTTGCCAAATAGATCCCATAGTGCTACATCTATGATCCCAACTACGTTGGCAGGAAGTTTGAATAGCTGCTCTCCTTTCCCAGAAGCGAGAGTTTCCCAGTGGCGATCGATTTGCAATGGGTTTTCTCCTATGAGCGTGGGCCTAATAATTGATTCAAGATAAGCATTGAAAACCGATCCTGTGCGCCCAGGGGTTCCTTTATGAGCTCCGGGTGCTTCAGCCCATCCCTCAACACCCGCATCTGTTTCGATTCTTAGCAGGGATTTTCCAATGGATAACGGTGTAGTAGTTATGTTAGTGATTTTCATTTGATTCCCATCGCAAGATATTTTGCCAGACTGACATATTCACATAAGTCTTATCCTGCATTCTAGAGTCCGAGGATCAAGAAAAATAGCCTTAGATCCTAATTTGCTTTTGTCTGCTTCGTTTTCGACTTTAATAGGCTTCTAGATATACTATTTTTGCCGATCGAGCTTCGGACAATATGGCTGTAGACACTCTTCTACCGCATATAGGGATGAAGCAGTATGTTTTGACATCGGAGAATATTTGTATGGCGTATACCCTGCCTAAACCTACGACGGACACTGAAGTAGCTAAATCGGATCTGGCGGAGCATGGGTATTGTTTTCTGGCCGATGCTCTTAATTCACAAGGTATTGAAGAACTCTCAAACGATTTGCGCAATGTCTGTGCATACGAACGTGAACAAGGAATAGCACAGCTTGATGGAGGGAAAGGGTTACTTGCGCATGATGGTGTAAACCAACGTGTTTGGGGGCTTTTCCATAAAGGCGCTAAGTTTCGTGATTTACTGAAGCATGAGGCGGTGATGGGGATCGTGCGTTCCGTGATTGGTGAATCTATTTTATTGTCTGCTCATGCCGCAAATATTGCTAAAGAGGGTGGCGCTGAAATGAAATTACATACAGACCAATGGTGGATGCCGCAACCAGTTACTGATTCTACGCCATCAATAATGGCGGGGGATTTCAACAGAAAACATGTGCCAGATGCCCCTGCATCAACTCCGAGATCGATAGCACCGACAGCAGTCGTTAATGTTATATGGATGCTAGTGGACTTTACGCGAGAGAATGGTGCTACCCGGGTAGTTCCAGGAAGCCATCGGTTGGGAGAATATCCGAGAGAAGGAAGCTGGAAGGAAAGTGAAGTGCAACAGGCGTGTGCCCCTGCTGGCACTGCGTTGCTTATAGATGGCCGGATATGGCACGGGACAGGGGCCAATATTGGTGGAGAGGAAAGATTGGCGGTTCTCACTACTTTTTGTGCCCCCCAATTCCGGCAGCAGGAGAATTTCACTCTAAGTACGGACAGGAATCTAATAAAGGAATTAGATGCAGATATTCTTGAATTACTGGGTTTTCGTGCCTGGAATGGATACGGACGCAGTTCTCACCCCACGGACGAATGGGTAATGCCAGACTGATCAGCAATCACAACTGGTTGTCGTACGTGTTTGAATTGGTTGCGGCTTTATAGACAGTCGGATTCTTTGTCCTCAAATGGGTTCTCGTCCGCTGCGAGCATGACCCCTATGCAAGCATCGAATAATCTTTCTGTTTCATCTCTACCACCAATGTGCCCGAAAAGAGATTGAAACTTTTGCTTGACGGTGTCGTCGAACAATGTAGGTGCAAGGATACGTTTGTTACTACTAGCGTGAAAGTGGAGGTGTGTTGAGCGTTCGGTCGCTCCAGGAGGAACATAAAAATATGCAATTACTTCTCCTTTTAACACTCGTTGTCCTTCTTTTACCAAAATGAATCGTTTGTAAAACCCTGGCTCGGGCTCCATAACAAATGGTTCTATCCCATAGGAAACCCGCAGATGTTCCCCGGATGGCAACTCTGCTATAGACAAGCGGATCTCGTAACTTTGATGATGTTTTTGAGGGTTGCGGACGTCTTTAACAGGCTCTATTGCCTGAACTATTCCATCCGATATTGCATAAATTGCTGGGTACCTAGTGGGATCATTTGAATCCGCTATTGTTGACCATCTACCGTCTTCATCGCTGTAATTAACGTGCAGCCCTGAATGTGCTTGTACTATGCGCTGCCCTCGATAAGGTTGCGTTTGAGTTACATGCTCGTTCAAGTCTACTGGAAATCGATCAGAAGGATTTTTTTGGAAATAACTCAGTGGCGGTAGACCGTAATTGTCCTCAGTAACACTCCTAGCGTTAATTGTCCCAGTTGTATTTGCTGATTGACTTTCTTTTTTGCCTGTAGATAGCAAATCAATCTTCCAGGCAGAATCAGAATCCGCTTTAATCGACAAGTGGATGCGATCTGATTTGATACGAGGCGTTGTGTACGTGTTTTTGCCGGATGTGTTTTCGGGCCTTTGATATATGCCTCGTTCGCCATCAGATTCGCTCAATATTGAAACCTGAATTGGCCCCTTATCAGAGGTGACCGAGATAAAATAATCACTGTTTAGTGTTATAGGACCTAAGACCTTGGTTCCGGTACCACTGTATGAATCGATCAAATTACTATTGATTATTGTTGAATGTACTTCTTCGGGTTTTGTTGATGGAGTCTGGATGCCGAGAGACTCTGTTTTGGATTGTTTTCGAAGGTTAATAAAATGTTCGGCATCAGTCTCAATGCCTCTATCAACAAAGTCTTCGCCATCGCAGACCAAGGGGTTTGCAGTTCGGTAATCCTTAGAAATTATGAAATCTTTTCGTGACATGTCTGCCACTGCCCGGTATTCGTCGAATACCTTGTCAGTCATAAATTCAAAGATCGAGTGTAGGCTGACTTTAGCCTGACATCCAGGCAGCATATTCATCGGGAAACTTGCTCGCATAGATGAAGAATTACACGACGCTGGAACTCCGGAGCCGTCCAGATGTCTTTTTATGACGATCTCACCGAGTCCATAGCCGATGAGATCTCCAGCCTTTACTTTATATCCTGGTGATGCCGGCCGAGCGGTCCCCATCATGCGACTTCTGCCATCGGTTAGAGGTACGGATTCGAATATTTGCCGTATTGGGTTTAAGTGCATATGAGTAATCCATACGTTGGGGGCGATATCAGGTCTTATCACGATATTAGAGTCGCGATAATCTGACGGGGGGTGTTTGCCCGTCATGCGTATGTAATCTTCTTTCCAGGCATGTGCCTCGCCATTGCTTTCCTCGCTAAGGTAAAGCACCATGCCATCGACAGCTGAATAAATAGGCTCAGTGAATCGGGTTTCGTAATAGTTTGCTGGCCGGAAGTAATGCTTCATTGAGCAGCAACTTTCAAATGAGTCGGAAAAATCGTGACCTGCAGATGATCTGAATTTGGACACGGTGGCGATCTTACTCACGTCTATGTGAGACGCCGTTATAAATTGTGGCAATTGGATGTTGCTCCAGCCATCTAAATCTGCAATGAGTCCACCAGCTCCGAATTTCCAGTTTGCCCGTTCAGGCATGATTTCACTGGCCCCTAGATCAGTATCCAAATCGTTTTTACTGTTTCTCTCTGGTTGACCATTGACAGATCCTGTTTCAGGGATAGAAACAAAAGATGCTTCTGTGTTGATTTGTGATGCGGCGTTGCTTGCGCAGCTAACACTGGACAAAATGAGGATCACATATAAAACAATCGCGGCAGGTTTCAATAGGACACTGTTGGCAGTCATATGGAAGACGTTTAATACCCTAGATCGTAGCTAAGCAATCGTGCGTTGATTAGTGTGACTAATCCAATTACTGCAAACAAGACAAAAGACATAGCTGCTGCATATCCCATTTTCAGATAGGCAAATGCATTGTCGAAGATTAATACCACTACAGTAACCGTGCTGTCTAAGGGTCCTCCTCTGGTTTGTGGGTTACCGGGGTCTCCAGAGGTCATTATGAACACCTGTACAAACATCTGTAGTGCCCCAATAAAATATACGATCACCACAAAAAACGTAGTGGGAGCCAGTAGAGGTAACGTGATCCGGAAAAAGGTTGAGGTCCGTCCTGCGCCGTCTATTTCAGACGCTTCGTAAAGGTGAGGTGGTATACCTTGTAATCCGGCCAAATAAATGACCATGTTCAGACCCATATTTTTCCAGACGCTAAGGATGATGATGGAAAGCATGGACGTGTCTGGGCTTCTCAACCATTTTATGCGGGGCAATCCTAAAGCCTCAAAAGCATCGTTCAAGAGGCCAAACTGCGGCTCATAAAGCCACAGCCAAATGAGAGAAACAGATACAAATGAACTCACTACCGGTAAATAAAACATAGCACGGTAGAAATAAATACCGCGCACACTGCGGTTTATTAATACTGCCAGCAAGAGAGAAGTGATGACTCCTGCTGGAACTGTCCCTAATGCAAAATAGAGGGTGTTCGTTATGGAGCGAGGGAACCGATAATCGCCAATCAAGACCCGATAATTATCAAGGCCGATAAATTCTGGAGCCCTTAGTAAATCGTACTTGGTTAGGCTGAAATATGCTGTCGAAACTATTGGTGTTACCACAAAAATGACTAAGAATATTATGGATGGCAACACGAACAAATACGCGGTAAATCCACCGCGGTTGGATAGCCCGAGTTGTTTTCTTAGTTGCAGCATGTGGGCATTGAGTTTTGAGTTGAAAACTTGAACTACGTGAGTTGCGGCCTAAAGATTATCATGCCTTACTCCCAGTCATCACCAATGTAGGGTTGAACATTTTTTGCAATGCAATGTATAGCATTAATACGGGTAAGGCTGTGATGGTGGTTGCTGCCATTAATCCCCCTGAAATTGAAGCGGCTGACCCTCTAATGACAGCTAGTCCCACCTGCGCCGTCATGATATCCATGTCATTAATTACGATAAGAGGCCACATGAAATCGTTCCATGCTGTGTTGAATATAAGTATTCCGAGTGTTGCTAGTGCGGGCAGGCAATTTGGGATGATAATTCTCCATAAAGTTTGAAACCATCCACATCCATCTATTCGTGCAGCGTCTTCCAGTTCCTTGGGAAGGGTCATCATGAACTGACGTATAAGAAAAATACCGAAGAAGTCAATGAGCAATAGTGAGGCTATTCCTTGATAAGTGTTCATCCAGCCTAGATCGAGCACAATTAGGAAAGTAGGTATAAACCGAACTTGCAAGGGCACCATCATCGCGCCCAGATATACGAAAAAGAGAATGTCTCTCCCCCAAAACCGCAGTCTAGCGAATGCGTAACCGGCTGCTACGGTGAGAGTCATATTTGTAGCCAGAACTAACGTGCAAATTATAAAGCTATTAATAAGCCAACGAATAATCGGAAAGCTACTGAGTATCTTTGCGTAATTATCTAAGGTTGGATTCGAGGGCAAGAAATTAATTCCGACTTGAAATAATTCTGGTGGGTGTTTGAGAGAGGTGGAAAGCATCCACCAGTAAGGAAGCATCACTGCTGCAGCTCCCAGGATTAGGTACGCGTAAAGAATAACTTTCTTGATGGATAACTTCATTTAAAGAGGGATTAGCGTCTGTTTCTGACTAAGGAACAATTTAATGAATCGATAAACATCTGATGGAATACAGCCACGACATTGGGCTGGTCTTTATTATGTGATTTTATACTGCTTCCATTGTTTTGGGGGGCTAGGGGCTGGGGTTATAGGTTTAGGTAGCGACGGGAGAAGAACAATGGAGCAAACTGAATATCAAGCACTTTCTGATGTGCGCAAAACATTACGTGTGGATTGGTATCAACGACCCAATATATATTTTGTAGGACTTCTGATTCGCCCTAGCTAAATTTGTTCTGCGAACTGCTTGTCTTCAGGATCTAATGTCCATAGGTTGCGCGCAATAATCATTACTAGCAGCGCGATAAATATGGCCACACCGCCAGAAACAATCATTGCAGTAGGTGTTCCAATGTTTTCAGCCAGGGCGGAAATTGGTAGCAGGCCAACTGGGGTAAGCCCCCAGCCTAGCATCCATATTGAAAGCACCCGTCCACGCATTCGAGTAGATGAAACAAGTTGCATAATGGTTTGTATCATTGCCATGTAGATAGCTTGGCAGAAGCCCATACCTACTAAAGCAATGGAGGCCGCTAAAATCGATGTTGTCATCGACAAACCCACTACCATAACTCCATCCATGAAGGCTGCAATCATTACCACCGCTCCTTTATATTTAAATTCGGAGAAAGCCACTACTGACAGCGATCCGATGATTGCCCCTATACCAACAAACCCCATCAACATCCCTAGATCTTGGGCACTTCCTTGCAAATCTTGTTTCACGAATGCTGGCAACAACATCATCGAGGACATGCTAAATAGCGCGGGGGATGTGGACAATACCATTAATGGCAACAGGAAGCGTGATCTAATTACATAAGAAAACCCTTCGCGCATAGCGTTGAACGCCGAACCTTCAAATCCGGGAGTAATAGGTGGGGCCTTGACACGCCACACATTTATATAGGCCAAAACATAGGCCAGTACTTGGCTAAAGTAAGTTCCTGCGATTCCGATAATTCCGATTAAGAAGCCTGCCAGTGTCGGGCCTAATATTCGGCTGCTGTTCATTGTGATACTGGTCAAAGCCACGGCATTACTAAGGTGTTTTCTCGGCACTATGTCAGACACTAACGCTGTCCGTGCTGGGCTACTCAGGGCAAATTGTGTGCCAACCGAAATGCCGGCAAGAGCTAAATGCCATATTTGTATTATTCCTAACAAAACTAATATTCCAGTAATCAGGTCAGTGAATGCCATCATTGCTTGAGCTAGCAGCAAAAGTCGGGTGCGTTTGACTCGATCAGCAAGAATGCCGCCGAACGGGGAAAGTACCAGCATTGGAATGGAGCGAAAGAAAACCAGGAAGCCCAGCATGAATGGAGATTCTGTTAATTCAACAACTAACCAACCTTGTGTTACTGAAGCCATCCAAAACCCCATAAAACTACTGAAATTGGCTAACCACAGTCGTCGGTATTCGACAGATGAAAATGCTGGTGCGAATCGCTGACCTGCGTTGGTAAGAATTTTCGTCATAAATGATGTTTGATTGGTAGTTGCTGAATAATTATTAAATTGGAATGGCGTTTGGGAGAAGGACAAGTATGACATGTCGAGATAATGTTCGTTAGTGGATATGGTATATGGTTTGCAAGCAACAATGTATACATGCATCTAATTAGCTGGCTGGAAGGATATACATGGCTACTGCAGATTTATTCTGTTACGTTCGATTGAAGGGTTATAGGCCTGAATGTCATCAACTGTATATGGCTGTTCGAAATACCATTGACTCCAAGATAGTGTGGGGAATATTTGAAGGAGTATTTGGAATCGGTTCTCACGAATTGGTCGTTGTCCTTGTGGGGCGTGAAGATCGTTTAAAAGAGACGATACAGACGATGGGCGAAATTGACGAGGTAGCAGATCTTAGATCAATGAATTTAATTCCCACTTCTCGACCTCAGAGCCCATCTCCCATGACACGAGCTGGTATATATGTTTTTCGGTTTCTAGAAGTTGACAATGTGAATATTGAAACGATTATAGATTTATCAACTAGGGGGTGGGAATTCTTTGAAGGGGCAGATTACTATGAGGCTAATTCGCTTGCTCTGTTTAAGCAGCACAAAGTTTCTTCTGACACTAGTGTAATGTTAATTGTGACGCGTTATGACGACCTGGTTTCTTGGGAGGCTTCAAGAGGTTCTCCCCCACGTGCAAAAGAGCTGTTTGCTCGTAGACGCGAATTGACAAAAGGTCAGACACCTCTTGCAACTAGGCTTTTGACAGATTGAGTTCTGTGACGCTTAGTTTATATTGAGTCCCATACGTTCGAACTGTTCTGTTGGTGCGTCGTTTTCAACCATCAATCTCTTTGTTTCACTGGTTAGATGGTTTTGTATATCCGTATTGTTGATTTGCAATTGTTTATTAGGTTCAGAAGAAACATCGAATAGCATCGTTGTTAATGGTTGGCCAAAATAATCGTATTGAGGTGCGTCGAACAAGGTTCGCTTTGCCGGCATTTTCATTAATTTGGCACCCTTGGTAAAGCTCAATGGATCACTGACTTCTATTTCAGTCAATTCCTCTGGCGTAAACGATTCCCACATGTGTGATGGCATTAATGTGTAATGGTTAAGGGGTTCGTTGTTTCCCGATTCTGGAGCTAACATCAGAACATGTTGTCCGTCAGTACAATTGACGTGGCCACCAAACACCCCAAACAAGATGGCTTCGTGGACCGGCGCGTCATTTGCCAAGGCGTCTTTCAGAGGGACTCCTTGCATATCGGCGGGTAAATCCACATTGAAAAAATCAAGTATCGTTGCTGGCAAATCGATTGTTTGCACTAGGGATTCACAGTGCACTCCTTGCCTCTGTGAGCGTGGATCCCAGATAAATAATGGGGTGTGGACGATTTCCTGGTAGAACGGTTGAACCACCTTGCCCCACCAATTATGCTCGCCTAGCAAAAACCCATGATCGGTATTTACTATGAGCATGGTGTCCTTCCAAAGGTCGAGGGAATCCATCGTGTCCAACACCATTCCTAAATAGTGATCGCACATACTTATCAATGCTGCATATTCATATCTAACATGTGCGTCTTGCTCAGGAGTTCGATCTGAAAGACCGTAGGGGGGCCAGTCGAAATGTGGGCCATCATAATCGTGCGGATGAAGATCCTTATATTTCTGTTGCGTAAAAAATGGCTCATGAGGGTCAAACGTCTCTATCTGTAAAAACCACTGATCGTCTTCTGCATTTCTTTGGATGAAATCTAGTCCTTTGGCAAATGTTTTTGGTTGTGGTTGCTGCTCCTCTTGTTGCATGAAGCTGCGATTAACCCAGTCTTGGCGCCACAAGGGAGCGGGTTGGAGTGGTTGTCCGTCTTCACGATTATCAATGGCGGATTGTTGTTTCACTCGTCCACCACCGGCACGATATTTGACACCCAAAACTTCCTCAGGGATTTCAGGGTCTCTTACCTGACCTATCCATGGGTCTCCCTCTTGTCCTCTACTGAATTGCCAGGAGTTATATTTTGTATGAAAAGTTGCCCCACCCTCTTCAAAATAATGAGGGTGGTCTGTAGAGAGGTGTGTGTAAATGCCATTTTGCTTTAACAAAAATGGCATTGAGTCATCAAAGGGTTCTAGCGGACCCCAGCTACGGTGCAAGAAGTTGTATCGTCCCGTGTGGAGTTCTCTGCGGGCAGGCATGCATGGAAGGCTGCCTGCATACGAATTATCAAATTGAACTGTGTGCGCAGCCAACCGGTCGAAATTAGGGGTGTCTACCTCGTTGCCACCATAACTATTTAGCATGTGTCTGTTCAGCGAATCGAACATCAACATTATGGCTTTCATACTGGACTCCTTACTACACTCAATTAAGCAGGTGCATCTGTCTCAAGTTCTGTTAAGGCACTCAATATCTAGGTTGCAGCGATTCTATATTAGAAATATCGAACCCACACATAGAATGAGGCAATAATCAAGGTTACTATCGTTACTATGGCTCCGTGCTTAAAGAAGCGCATGAATTCAATTTTGTGTCCCTCCCGTTCTGCTAACGTAGCCAAGATCACGTTAGCGGAGGCACCGATTATTGTTAGATTGCCTCCAAGGTCGGCTCCAAGAGCTAGTGACCACCATAGCGGTTCAATTTCCATGGTGGATCCGAGTTCCCTAACTACAGGAACCATAGCCGTTGCCATAGGAATGTTGTCCACGATCCCGCTAACTATTCCACCTGCCATTATGATGGATATTGATGTCAATAGTGGGTCGTTGTCGGTGGCATTAGCGAGTGCTTCTGCAATTGCTCCTATCACCCCGCCTTCTAGTAAACCACTGACAATTACGAACAATCCAACGAAAAACATTAGGCCTGCCCATTCGACATCTTCCATTGCGTGATGAGGGTCCACTTTTGCCCACACGAGCAGTGCAGAAGCTCCAGCTAATGCAATTGAAGCAGGTTCCAAATGTAGAAGACCATGCAATATGAAACCCAGTATCGTAATGGTCAGAACAATCACAGATTTTCGTGCGAGAACTTCGTCTACTATTGCTGCCCTTGCATCCATACTCATTATGGCTTCGCGATCTTGAGAAGCAACGATCAGTCGTTTGCGAAAAACAACCCAGGTGTAGGCAATTACAAGTACTGTTGTCACGACAGATATAGGGGCCATATGCCACAAGAAATCCATAAAGCTTAGCCCGGCGGCACTTCCAACGATTAGGTTGGGAGGGTCACCGATGAGGGTTGCCATTCCACCAGTATTTGATGCCAGTATCTCTCCAATTAGGAGTGGTACCGGGCTAATGTTAAGTCTTGAGGCAAGAAATATGGTGAGTGGCCCGATAAGAACCACAGTAGTCACATTATCAAGAAGTGCTGAAGCAACAGCGGTCAAAGACAATAACACTACCACCAGACCGGCTGGGTTCCCTTTGGTGAATTGAGCAGACCGTATAGCTAGCCACTGAAAAACCCCTGATCGGCGCATTCCACCAGCTATTATCATCATTCCGAATAGCAAGAAAATTACGTTCCAATCAACATGCTCGAACGCGAATTTTTGCGAAACGATGCCCGATATGAGTATGACGGCGGCCCCTGCTAGCGCGATGACGGTCTTGTGCAGCTTTTCAGTAGCTATGACGGCGAACACCACTACAAAAACGGCGGCTGCTAAAAATCCGTCATGCAGCTCAATAATTCGGTTAAGGCCGATTGCTTCTGTTGTTGAGTCTGTTGCTAGGTTCAATTTCTATCCATCGGTTACGTAGTCAGAGCTATCATTCATCCATCGCAATACCAACTCAATCAAAGTTAACTGTCCAATGATGCGATTTGAGTCGTCCACTATCGGTATGGCTCGCAAGTTGTTTCGGTGCAACTCAATCAAAGCGCCTTCAGCAGTTGTGTCATCAGTTACGGCAAATGCGTCATTTGTAATCTCTCCGATGGTTCGATGAACTGCAAGCAGAGGCGCGGCAGCCAACAATCCTTGTAGTGTGCTCGCATCGGAGAAATAACTCTCCGGTACTATGTCCGCGATTATGTCTCCAAGTAGGACATCCACTGTCAAGGTGCCGACCAAAACGTCTTGCTCATCAATCACAGCGATAGTATCTACTTCCGGACGATCTTTTAGCGATTGAGCAGCATTTGCCAATGAGGTATCTGCACGCAATAACAAAGGATCTCTAGAGTTCAATTCCTTTCGGAATTCACCTACCAGAGTATCGCGTTGAATTTTCATATCAGTTCGATCACCATCAAAAACTATCTTGTCGTAGAAACATTAGCAAACAGCTGCAACAAATCTAACATTTGTTTGGTATGGATGGTAATCCAAATATATTTGGCGGCTTACTTTGAGGCTAGGTAACAGGCCTGGGTGACATCCTCCGTAGTCTAAGAGAATTTAATATTACTGTGAGAGAACTGATTGCCATGGCTGCCGCAGCCATGGTTGGATTTAGTGTGATCCCTAATCCTGGGTAAAGAATTCCTGCCGCTATGGGGATTAATAATAGATTGTACGCAAATGCCCAAAACAAATTTTGCTTTATGATCGTCATCGTCCGTTGGCTTAAGCGTATGGCATCAATAATGCCGTGCAAGTTGCCATCGATCACAGTCAAATCGCTGGTTTCTAGTGCTATGTCCGTTCCATTTCCCATTGCGATGCTTAAATCTGCAAGTGCGAGTGCCGGAGCATCGTTAATTCCATCACCGGCCATGGCGACTTTTAGGCCTTTCTCTTGGAGTTCTCTGACTGTTGCAATCTTATCCTGTGGCGTGACTCCCGATTTCACAGCATTAACTGCAACTTTGTTGCCTACCATCTGTGCGGAGGTTGATTGATCTCCCGTCAGCAGTGTGACATACATACCTATTCTCTGAAGTTCCCTCACGACACTGGGTGCTTCTGATTTGATACTGTCAGAGACAGCAAATATCCCTGCCGGTTTCTTATCAATTGCGGATAACACAACTGTGTTTCCTGACTCGAGCATGGGATCATATCTGTCGGCAAAGGCGCTGATGTTTATACCCTCTTCTTGCAATAGCGATTCGTTGCCCACGATGATTTCTTTCCCTAAAACACTGGCTTTGATCCCTTTCCCTGCAATAGACCGGAAGTTTTGAGCCGGGTACAGTGATATTTTTCGACTATTGGCTTCTTCGACTATTGCCTTTCCGATTGGGTGCTCCGAGTCATTTTCGCAGGATGCTATGACTCGCAATAACTCGTCTTCAGTTGCTCCAGTTAATGTAACAACGTCTTTTAGTTTTGGCTTGCCGTAGGTGATTGTTCCGGTCTTATCCATCAATAGCACGTCTATCTTGCCGGCAGTTTCTAGTACTGAACTGTTCCGAATGAGAAGTCCCAAGTCAGCACCTTTTCCTATAGCAACTGCGACAGCAGTTGGCGTTGCCAGGCCCAAAGCACAAGGACAGGCAATCACGAGTACTGCGACAAAACTCATTATGCCGCTGCTTGCGGCTGGCTCAGGTCCAAACAAAGTCCATGTAATCAAAGTAATGAATGCGATGACCAGTACGAAAGGCACAAACCATGCCGCCAGTCTGTTTACTAATTGTTGGACATTAGTCTTCGAAGCCTGGGCTTGTTGAACGAGGGTAACTATCTTAGATATTGTGCTGCTAGTTCCTACGGTAGTTGCACTAATGCGAACACTGCCATCTGTATTAATGGTGCCTCCGATTAGTGAATCCCCGGGTCCTTTATCTACAGGGATGCTTTCGCCGGTCACCATGGATTCATCTATAGAGGATTGCCCTGATATTACAGTGCCATCGACTGGAATACGCTCTCCCGGTTTTATCACCACTATGTCCCCTTTTGACACCTCATCTGCTGGCACCTCGATCTCAACGTTGTTTTTAATCATGCGTGCAGTAGAGGGTTGCAAGCTCATAAGACGTCTTATAGCAGAAGAAGTTTGGTGCTTAGCATGGGACTCTAAGTAGCGGCCAACTAATACTAGAGCAATGATAATCATGGCTGTATCAAAATATTTAGTGTTAGAGCCATCGATTAATTTGGGAGCCAATGTTGTGACAAGACTGTAGAAATATGCAGCACTTGTACCTAATGCGATCAAAGTATTCATATCAGCTGTGAAGTGCTTAAGTCTTGCCCAAGATCTTTCGTAGAAGCTCCACCCGCACCAGAATTGCACTGGGGTGGCGAGGGCTAACAAAAATAAGTTGTTCTGTATTAGATTTGGTGATGGTATCCACGATAGGAGTTCCATAGATCCCCAAGCCGCTAATACAGCCAAGAGACATGCAACAACAGCTTTGTTGCGAAATTGTTGAGTTTCAGCCTCGCTGAAAATGCTTCCTGTAACACCGGCAGTTGTGTTTACCTCATTCCGACCTGTTTGGTAGCCTGCATTGACAACAGCTTCATGCAGTTCGGGGTTTGTTGTGATCCCAGTAATGAAAGTCACCTGTGCTTGCTGGGTGCTCAAATTTACTGCTGTGCTTATGACTCCAACTACTTTGTTTAAAGCATTTTCTACCCGTTCGACGCATGATCCACAATGCATACCTCCGATAGGCAGCAATACTTGACCGGTTGATATTTCATATCCGGACTTCTGGACGGCATTTACGATGTTGTGAATCGGCAAGATGTCGGTAGCAAGTATTGCTGTCATGCTGGATGTAGCCAGATTGACTGATACATCACTAATTTCGGATAAGCTGGCTACTGATTTTTCGACCCGGTCTACACACGAGGCGCAATGCATCCCGGATACGGGCAAAGTGACTCGCTTACCAGGTTGATGATCCGTCATTTGCGCAACTCTATTGCCGTCGACTAGCTCGACGAACTGATTTGTGCCGTAAGTTAGGCAACCCATGATACCGCACACATTATCTGGGCTTCTGAGTTTGTATGTATAGTGGGATTGTTGATAGAGTTTTGGCCCTTACGACTGCTTTCTGAATCAAATCGGTGCCATAAAAGGAATCCTATGGATCTTGCTGGTTTTAGCTTGTTGAGCTTAGCTTTTGCTATGGGGGTTCGGCATGCTTTTGATGCTGATCATCTGGCGGCCATTATTGCGATGGTTAGTCACAATGATGTCGCAAGGAAGCCATGGTTTACAGGACTCATGTGGGGAGCAGGGCATGCAACTGCTTTATTACTAATAGGGCTTATCTTTATCAATATAGATTCGGAAATTCCACAATGGACTTCCCACCTATTTGAATTCGGTGCTGCCACGGTTGTCATGTTTCTCGGTGTCCGATTATTTTCCCGGGCGTTCCGGGCCGATCAAATTCATTTGCATACTCATAACCATGGTCAAAAAGAGCATGCCCATCCTCACATGCATCGGACTGGCCATGATCAAATGGCGAACGAAGAGAGCCAGCACGCAATTCATTTGCAGCCCTATGCGGTGGGCGTCTTGCATGGCTTAGCCGGAAGTGCTGCGATGCTATTGGTTCTTCTGTCTAAGGTGCCCGATTATCGAATAGCTATAGCCTACGTGATCGTTTTCTCGATAGGTGCTGCTGTGGCCATGGTAGGTATGAGCGTTGCACTGGCTATGCCCTTGCTATTGGATTTAGGCAACCGTCCTGTCTTTAGCAAAATATTTAGATTATTGGCAGGTTCTGCATCTACAGCTGTTGGGATTTCTCTAATGGGCCAAGTTTTGATTGATGCTGGAATTCAGTTCGGATAATTCTTTTTAAGATGGAAGCTCGCCAGGGGCCCACAGATTGACAAGTTTCCGTATGTAGTTACTTGATGCCCCACTCGTAGATCTGCCTGAGGCGATTTCTACATAGGGAGAAACTTTGAATGGCTTAACTCCTAAAGTCGGTTTGTCGATGTCATGGGGAACTTGCAAGGCTTTCTTACCGTATTTACTGATTAAAATTGAGTCCTGTTCGCCCGCCGCATGAATACCGCCACAACATACCTGACCTACAACCTCACCATTTAAGTTAAATATTCCGCTTCCACTGGCCCCTTTTTCCGTCGGGAGTGAATATATGATATCGGGCTTGTAAAATTGTGAGTGTCCTATAAAAGATCCAGCTGTAACCACGTAGGGGCCTGAGCGACTCATGATGGCCGGGTGTCCCACGGAAAGGATAGGGTCGTATTGTTTGAGGTTGTCAGAATTTGCAAGTTTAACTGGCTCCAAGTCCATAGGGTATGTAGTTCGAAACAACGCAACGTCCCCCAGATCTGATGTCCCGTCCGTTGATGTTATTGCTGACCGACCGTCCATGAGGAATTTATCACCGTCTATCGCTGATGTTCCGATTAGCGTAGCCTCTACGTCTTGGCCATAGTAGGTTCTAAAAGTAGCTTTGTCCCTAATCGACATTCCATCTACACAGTGATTATTTGTAATAATCAGATTTTTGGTTACTGCGAATCCTGTGCAAACACAACTAATGCTAAAATCCTCGCTTCTGATATCAGCGACACATGTTGGGCATGCTGTTTTGCGAGCGAACATTACTGTCGCCTGTTTGGCGGTATCGAATGCTTGTGAATCCAGTTGTTTTACTGGGAAACCAGATTCGGTAAATTCTGATCCCCAATCAATAAATTCATATCGAACGTTACGTATAGTTAATGCATTCTTGGGCCACTTAATTAAATCGGAAACAGAGGATGATTTAGCAAGTGTTTTACCTAGGCCTGATACCACGCTGTCTAATTGCGAGTAAAAAGACTGAGTAGGAATGGCAAGCGAAATTTGGCCTGGGTCTGCTAGAAAACTACTTAAAACTCCAAGGTTATTCATACCTTCATAAATAGCCCCAGTACATTTGGCGGGATTTGTATTATTAGTAGCGGCAGCTACTCCTACAACAACCCCGTCTTGACTCAGGACAGGGGCACCAAAGCTACCTGGGTCAATAAACATGTCCATCGCTAGTGCTCTAACTGGCGGTCCATTCAAGCTAAGCGTCAGGTCCATGCTGTTATGGCACTCTGAAAGCTCGCGTCCTGTTGTGGTATGCCATCCACCGGATTCTCGTCCTGCAATAGGATGGTGTATGGTCAATAACTGGGACTGCTTTGTTACAGGGGACTGATCCGTGCTTACCGGCAACACAGCGATTTTGCTTGTGCGCTGGGACCATGGTTTCCAGGTGTTGACGAGTGAGTTGCCATGAGGTGAAAAACGCTCGACTTTGATGATTGAAAGATTAGCTGTTACCGAAACAAGTTGGCCGCTTGCCCACGTGCCGTCCATTAATTGAACAAAAGGCCCTGCGCCTGATTCAGCCGTAACATTCAAGCCCGGAGGCCTAAGAAACTCGTCATTACAACTGTACTGAGATATTTTGCCGTCTGGTGTGCCATACAGTCCTGAATTAGGATCTTTTAAATCTACGCTGGCGGTTGTATTACTTGTAGCGGTCAGTACTAGGTCCTCCTCAATAAAGAATCCTGTGCCTGGATCCGTGATTATCGCCCAGCCATTGCCTGGGGGATGTGCTCTATCATCTAAAGAATGATCGCTAGGGTCCTTTGGTACGCCGATAAAACATCGGTCAGCAACTACTTGTACGACTCCTGATGCAGCCCATCTCGCTAGTTTTTCCGTTGCATTTAGTGATGAAAAGTCGAGATCATCCAGCTCTTTGCGCTGCTCATACCCACGGTATTGGTTGTAGCTGTATCCCAGCTCGTTAGTTGGTCCGTATCTATTTACGATCCCATCTGGCCACTGATCGGCAAGTGTTTGCACTTTAAAACAACCGTGCTCTGTACAAACCTCTTCGTATTTTCCGGAGTTTTTGTCAAACGGGACACATTCGTCTGTCTGGTCGTCGTGAACAGCTTTGCCTGCGTAAATGAAGAGGGATGACGACTTACTGGAATCGGTGGGAACGTTGCATTCTTTTACATCTGGTGCGTTAGGACCCATTGCGATGTTTGTTGGAAGAGGCTTTTCTGTGTCATCGATATATTGTTGAAGTGATGTTGTATCTATAGTTAGGTTTACGAATTCACATTCTTCAGGTCCGTTAAGTCCAGCAGAGCATATCTCCAGGATTATCGGGTAATTTGGATCTCTTTGGACAGGTCCAAAAGTTACGACGTTGCCAAATAGATCGCCCACACCTACATCTGGTGCTCTCCACAGTAAAAGACGTCCCGCTTCATATCCAAAAGCTTCACAATGCACTGACCCTGGCATTGCCGGGTCTAGTTTGCAGTTTGCAGTAACCGTTGATTGATTTGTTGGGTTTGGCGATTGCCCTTTCTGTTCCTGAGGCCTAGGTGGAGGGAATCGGTCACCTTTTAAAACTGGTGAACCTTCTTCGCCGGAGGGCGGTGGGGGCATTGCTTCGGGCGATGAGGGAGAGAGATCGGCACTCATCTCGTTTGTTTGACCGCATGAGACAATTAAGGAAAGTGCAAGCACAGTGATGGCGAATATTTTGAAAGACAGAAACCAACTTAAGTTGGTTGTTAAGGGACCGTATTTATGGCCCATTTAACAAAATTCTTTTCCTGCAAAATGTCGTATCACATCCATAAAACGTTCTGGCTCTTCCCATTCAAGTAAGTGTCCGCAGTTTTCAAATTCAACCAACTTTGCGTTCGGCATTACCTCTACCATACGATTTGCAACGTTGGCGGATAATATATTGCTCTTTCCACCGTGAGGAATTAATGTCGGCACATCTATTCTCGACACTTCATCCCACATGTTCCAACCTCCGGTGAGAACTTTGGCGAATTCAGGATCCCAGCGCACTGACAGCCTTCCGTTTCTATCCCACTTCAGGTTGTTTGCAATGAACTCAGATACATCTCCAAGGCTTTGAGGCAAACTTACAAAGTGATCATAGGCAACGTCGTAAGATTCCCACGAAGTCGTCCTTTCGGGCCTATCTGGTCCTGACGGAGCCGATTGTGATATTTCTGCCCCTATGTCCTTTAGGACCAGTTTTTTGATGGGAATGTCGTAATTCCCAAATAATTTCATGGATATTGCTCCACCGAGACTGTGGCCCAGAACAAGAGGGTCTTTGATATTTAGCTTATCGATGAATAACGCTGTGTCTTTTGCAAAATCATCCAAGGAATACGAGGAAGTGTGGGAACTGTGACCATGCCCACGATGATCTAATGCAAATACGTGACAATTAGGAAATAGATTTTCGATGAATGGGGCATGATTAATGGCCATCGAAGTGGCTCCGTGCAATACCAGTACATGAGGGCCACTATCACCCCATTCCAAATAATGCAGCCCTATCTTGTTAAGCGAGACATAACCTGGTCTGCATTGTGGCCTGGGCCTTGACATTTTTCCCTCCGTGACGCGGATTATTTTGTGTGTGAGTTTGTCAGCTAAAACTGAAGCTTGTCTGCATCGCCGGTTGTGTCTGCACGTTCATAGCGCAGTACCTGGGTTGGACCGGACACAAGGTTTTTGACTCTCTCTCGGAATTCCATCATGTGTGGTGCTTGCCCATGGGCTTTCAGGTGATCTTCAGATTCCCAGCTTTCTATATAGACTAAAGAATCGTCCCCGTCGATCGATCTGTGCAGTGAGTAATGCAGGCAACCATCTTCTTCATGAACTTGCGGTATCACCCAGTTTGCCTGTTCGATAAACGTGTCTGTTTGTCCGGAATTTGGTGTCACTAAAGCTACTACTGTTACCTTACTCATTGATTACCTACCTTTACGCTCTTACACATTTACTAAAACAGTATTTAACACGACCAGCGTTATTATCGGCCAATGCGGTGAGATACGCTATTTCTTGCAGGCGATACTGAGCCCGTCTCCTATAGGGACTATCACAATCTCCATACTTTCATCTGTGGCTAACATGCGGTTAAATTCACGCATTTTAACTGCTCCTTCATTGGATTCTGATTCGGAGGCTACTGACCCACCAAGAAGAGTGTTGTCCGCTAGTAATAATGCGTTGGGTTTTAGTCTCGGAATAATCTCTTTTACATAGTCTGGGTAACGGTCTTTGTCTGCGTCAATGAAGGCCAGATCGTAAGTTTCCTTCATAGGCATAGCTCTCAATGTAGTCAAGGCGTCACCAATTCGAACATCTATTTTGTGGTCTATTTTTGCCTTTTCCCAATGGGGTTTTGCGATTTCAATCCACTCGTCATTTATTTCGCAACAAGTGAGACGGGCATTATCATCTAACCCTCGGGCAATACATAGTGCTGAGTAGCCTGTGAAAGTGCCAATTTCCAACGTGTTACGGGCGTTGGTTGCCTTGGTCAGTATGGTGAGTAAGGCGCCTTGTTCGGGAGATATTTGCATCATGGGCATGTCGGTCTGTTCGCGGGTGTCTTTTATGAGAGCTAACTGAATAGAATCCAAATTTGGGCCGCTATTTACCAGATAGTTCTGCAGCTTATCGGACAAGAATTTAGACTTATTTGGTAACGTTTGGATATTGATTGAGTTATTCATGTGTGTCATTCCCGACGGGATTACGTTATGGGATTTGAATCTCCCGGGTTGTATGGAGCAATTTGTACAAGTTGTCTCCTAATATCTTTGCCATGTCTGTCTCATTAATGAAACTGCAATGTGATCTCAGTGCTTCCAAAGACTGACGATGTGTCATGTGGAAATTTACTACCGGGAAATCCGATCCCCACACCATCCTAGGTCCGTAATGCTCATAGGCAGATCGGTATAACCATAGTGTGTCTGAATAAGGGTATTCCCACTTTCGCTCTGTTGTGTAATAAAACCCAGAAAACTTTAGATAGATATTAGGCAACACAGCAGAGTCTAATACTTCACGTAATTTTGGATGTGGGGATGGCTCGCTTGCACTGGGGTGACCTAAATGGTGGATTAGTATCGGTAACGATGAGAATTCAGCTGCAACTTCTCGGATTGCTTTTTGCTGGTGTGGACGACAATGGATACTTGCGATCAGTTTTGCATCCTGAGCCAATTTGAAGAACTCTCTTCCTTCGTCGGAGTAAAGCCACGAACCATCATCTTCATCGGCAAGATAGTGTGTAAATCCCTTCATGGGATATGTTTTTACTGCCGATTCTAGACGTTTGGTTGCTCCTCTAGAATGATATGTTTCACTCCAATGTGAATCGATGTCAGCGAATTGTGAGAGTCTTGTTGGGTGTTCTCTGACAGCCGCTGCAACGTATTCATTGTTTTGAGGGTTGTTTCTAATATTGGCACTCACTATGCATGCGTGGTTAACACCGTTGACATCCATTTGGTGCAACAATTGGGTTGTGATTCCTCTGGATTCAGGGTCCGGTACAGGAGGTTCATAAGGCCAGTATTGCCAAGCATGACAATGAGCGTCGATGATTGTTGGAGTTCTAGTTTGAACCATTTTCTTTGTCCGTTCTATCTCGTTTAGGATTGTTGGGGTGATATGTGTTTTCTTTTCGAGTGTAATCAAGTGATCAAAATAGCAAAAGATTTTCAATTGTTAGCGAATTAACTTTGCCCAAAGCACGTGATTCAATAAAGCATAGTTACTTAAATACGGGCCGTGAGTTTCCTCCCAAATGGCGGGGCGTCGGATTTGGGTGCCTGATCATCCCTGTGTGTATGTGCCTGGTGTTGATCCATGGGCTCCTTGTTAATTTGTGATCCGTCCATAATTCTGGTTTGAGACTTAGGATATATGCGTATAGTCTCTTGTACACCGCATGAATGGGAAGACATCCGCTATAGGAGAATTCATTGACAGAACGCAAAAAAGTCCTGATTACGGGATCGACCGGAGAAATCGGGAGGACCCTAATGGAAGACTTGGGGGACCGTTATGAATTAACTGGTACGTCGCGATCGGAACGAGATGACCCTTGTATAGTGAAGGTCGATTTTTCTGAGCTAAACCATGCTGTAGAGGTATTCCAAGGGCACGATGTTGTTGTCCATTTGCATGGTAAAGCTAACCATGACACCCCAGAATTTGAGCCTTATCTGCAATCAAACATCATTGATTTATACACGGCATTTGAAGCAGCTCGTTTAGCTGGCGTAAAGCGATTCGTTTTTGCGAGCTCCAATCATGCGGGTGGCTGGTGGGAATTAGCTGGTAAGGCTGCCGGACCGTGGTCTGATTTTCGGCCTGACGGGTTTTATGGGGCAGCCAAGATATATGGAGAAGCCTTGGGCTACTTCTACTCTGACTGCTATGGAATGGAAGTTATCTGCCTTCGTATTGGTAGCTATAAATATCGGGCTAAGCCGACTGTGTGGGAAGGGCGTCGTATCTTGTCTACATGGTTGAGCGATCGCGACTTATCGCAGTTGATGAGGCGTTCTATCGATGTCCCAGGGATTCAGTTCGGTATTTATTATGGAGTATCAAACAATTCTCGGAGCTACTGGGATGTCACGAGCGCGGTTGCAGACTTGGGTTATATCCCTAAAGACAACGCGGAAGATTACGCAGCTGAAGTTATTGCGGAAGGTGGCATGTCTTCTTTGTGGGGGGTTGAGATTCCCGGAATACTGGAAGAAGATTAATGATCATGTAAGGATTCAGTTTTTCGGTTAGGCTGTAATAGTGTTGAGAATAAATGCTTGCCTAGTTGTTCTTAGTTCTAATTCATGTATAGTTTCGGCCGGTAGTACTTTTCGGTCACATATCAATTAACTTATTGATGGTGGTAGTAATGAAAAAATCACAGATGGAATCGATCTTACTCGAGCGTTATGCGCAGCTATTGGACACTGACAATTCCAGTTTGCGTGGCTTGCATTTTCAGGCGAAGCGTTTATCCGGCGAAGATCCTGATTTATTGGTCAATATTGTTCGATCTGAGGATGGATGGGAAGGATCACTTAAAAGCCAGGACGGCCATGAACGTATGGCACGCGGGGTGTTGGAAAGGTACGCGATTGCTCGAGCTGCAATCCTCAATGATTTTGAGGAATCTGCCCGCCAAGAATTTATCTCTATGAATGTAGCAAGTAGATTGATGGATTCAAATCCTGATTCGATAATTGCCGCTATTGAGGAGGGAACTTTGGACGGAGGCTTGTTAGATGGTAGGTACCAAACCACTCTGTCGGCGATAGCCGACTTTATGCTTACATATGGGTCTTATGGAGATAGATCATTATATCTAGAGGCAACCACCGACTGGATTTGATTAGCTTATCCTAGCGGACTAAACCAAATCCTTTTTCATTTGGTCTTGCTTTATCGACAGGTTTGAATTTCCATCGTCTAGGTCCGTTTCTATCAGAGGTATCCGACCTGGTCAGTGTGGATCCAGCTTTAAATGAACCTCCCCCAGGCAAAGGTAGAGATGTCACACGTTCTCGGAATGATCCTCTGCCTTTTGTTAGTTCGTGTACGTCCCATCCTTGTTCAGCCAGCTGCTTTGTAACTTGCTCAAGTTTGACTATATGTCCGCAATCACTAGGGAATTCGTCGGTCCATCTAACCCGGGATTTAAGTATCTCAACCTGGCCACCACATTCCACGCATCGGACGAGGAATCGTTTTTCTAGCGATCTGGCGCGACGGTCTGCCGAGCGATTAGCCATCTTACTGTTTTCTCCGTAATTTGAGTGTATATACGATGTCGATATTCGCCAATGGTTCATTCTATACCGAATCTGTTGATAGACAGAAGCTTATAGATCAATATCGACAGACGAATACAGAACTATCTTCAGTGGATTCTGGTTGCCTATAGTTTTCGATTACTTCCTCGATTACAAATCCCGAGTTTTGGATACAGAGCTCTAGTTGCGCCTGAGTGTATAAATAAAGTCGGTATTCGTAAGAACGGGTAAAAGCAGGTCCATCTTTGGGGTGCAGAGTGTACGTGATAAGACTGTTGCCTGATCTAGTAACTGGGTCGTAAGTGTAAATGCGTTCTCGTTCTATTTTTGCTCCGGATTTTGGATGGCGATCTACATATTTGATTGTTTCTTTGTCAGGCAATTTGTCTGTGTGATTAATGGCAAATGCATCTATAAATAATCGTCCGTTTTTGCGCAAATGTATTTGGCAGGACTCAAGACATTGGGAGGCGGATTTACCGTGAGGTAGTAATAAGAACGCGTTAAATGGCGCGTAAATCACACCGTATTGCTTATTCAGTAAAAACGATTCCATGTTTGCCTTGTACAGATTTACGCGTCCTTGCTGGGCACTACTAATTTTTTCCAGCTTCTCTTTTGCAATATTTAGCATGGATTGTGAAGAGTCTATGCCATCTATTTGATGACCACGCTTGGATAGCTCTAATGCAATTCTGCCACTACCAACAGCGAGTTCAAGAGCGGGTCCACCGAATCTTTCTATAACATGTTCCCAGAAGGTGGTTTCTACTGGGAGGGCGTGTGGATACTCAAAATCATAGAGATCAGAAATTGCGTCGTATGCTTTGGAATTCTCTGTCACCTGTATAGTGGTGGCTCCGTTTGGCAGTAGGGGGCTTTTGCAAACGCTAGTCTGACACAAAAGTGATCTGAGGTGCCCAAACTATGTTGCAATGTCTGGCACCAGCATAGTTGCCAGTAGATCAGATCTATCCCTTGTCAGGCGCAGTTCCTAGGCTTTTTTTAAGAACAAAACCTGTTAACCAAAGTCAACTAAATGCGTATGTGTTGAATAGGACATAATTTGTATTACAGTGATATTGCAGACAAGACATTTTGCTTAAAGAGGGTGCCTGTCACGGTCAGCAAATTCTTGCGCCTTCATAGATAGTTCGGCTGCTTTGAATGCATGCTCTTGAGTCATCGCGTTCTCGGTCCGGTTTAGGAAATCAAGAATCAGATCACCAAAAAATGGATAACCAAATCGTCCTTTGCACTCGATCAACTGTGAATGATCCCCGTTGGTGAGGTAGATTCGATCTGAAGGATCGCCTGGCTGCAATGGATCCCAGTACTTACGCACTTCCAGCGTGCCTTTTGTTCCTAGAATGAAGGTTCGTCCGTCTCCCCAAACGGGGGAGGCATTCGGTGTGAACCAGTCCATGCGACAGTAACAAGATATCCCACTGTCAGTGGTCATCGATGCTTCTCCGAAATCCTCCAAGCCAGGCCTGTCGGAACAGTTGAAATTTTCGACACGGGCGAAGTTTATAGTCCCATCTGTGGCTCCCGTATAGGAAAGAAACTGCTCGAACTGATGAGAGCCGATGTCTGTCAATATGCCACCATACTTGCTCTTGTTGAAAAACCAGTTAGGCCTTGTTGATTTTGATAGGCGGTGCGGAGCTGTGATTAAAACTTGTAAGATATCCCCTATCGCTCCATGTTCCACCAATTTCCCGGCCCAGTAACCCGACTCTGAATGCAGGCGCTCGCTGTAATAGACCATGTATTTTTGGCCGGTTTTTGCAACCTTGGCTTTCACTTTGTCGAGTTGCTCTAAAGTTGTGAACGGCGACTTATCGGTGAAATAGTCTTTCCCTGAATCCAGTACTTTCATGCCGATACCTGCTCGTTCGCTTGGTATCGCTGCCGATACTACGGCATGGACTGAGGGGTCTTCCAGTAGTTTCTCAAACGAATCGACAACATCCACATCTGGATATTGCTTCTTAAATGCCGCGATGCGTCCAGCATTTGGATCGAATACTCGCTTCAGAGTACCACCTGCTTCTATTAGCCCTTTGCATTGGCCATAGATGTGGCCGTGCTCCAAATACGCAGCTGCGAACACAAATTCTTCAGGTTCTACAACTACCTTGGTCGCTGAGCTAGTAGGCGCATAATTTTGTCCATCTTTGCGGTGGGTGGTTGACTCGGTCATCAATTCTTGACCGAACATCTAGATGAAGCAATTAACCCGTTTAAAAAGCATTCGTATTTTTCAGCATTCAAGGGTAATTTAACAGTCTTGTTATTGAGCCCAGAATATAGCATTGCATTCGCCAGTTCGACCGAATGTATTCCTTCTGAAGCAGGGGCTAGCAGTGGAACATCGTCTAGAATCGCTTCTACGAAATTAATGATAATTCCCACATGCCCAGGCCCTTTGTCTTCGACAGACAGATCGATAGTTTTGGTTTCTGGTTTTGCAAACCCTCTGTCAGTTTCCCTTGAAAATTTCGATGTGGGAATCGTGTTTCTAGTCCATATTATCTTATTGGTTTCAATCACGATCTTTCCGTTCTCTGCTGCAATCTCCAAGCGATTAGTGCCAGGAGCCTCTCCTGTAGTAGTGATAAATACTCCAGTCGCTCCATTCTCGTATTCCATATATGCAGTCACATCGTCTTCCACCTCGATGTTATGAAAACGTCCGCGATGACAAAATGCTCTTAGTTGAATAGGCATTCCAAACATCCATTGCCATAAATCTAGTTGGTGAGGAGACTGATTTAACAAAACTCCTGCACCTTCTCCTGCCCAGGTTGCCCGCCAATCACTGGCCACATAATATGCTTGGGTTCGAAACCAATCAGTCACGATCCAATTAATACGTCTGATCTCGCCTAGCTCGCCGCTGGCAATCAAATCGTGTAACTGAATATAGCTCGGGTTTGTCCTCTGGTTAAACATCACCGCAAATACTTGATCTTGCGATTTATGGCTATTGAGTAATTTCTGGCAGTCAGCCTTATGCACGGAAATTGGCTTCTCGACCAGTACATGTAAACCACATCCAAGTGCATAAACCCCTATCTTCGTATGGTCGAAATGGGGTGTTGCGATTAACAGAGCATCTATGAGACCCGAGTCGATCATATCTTCGGCAGAATTGAAAAATGGAATTGCCGGGAATTCATTGCCGGTAGCAGGTACGATGTCAGACACCGCAGCTAGTTCGCAGCGCTTGACTTTACCCGCTAGGACAGTATTGGCATGAATCGATCCCATAACACCCAACCCTACGATTCCCAATCTGACTTTTTGTGTCTCGATCATGACGGTTCTATAACTCTGCGAAAAATTGCTCAAGATTGTGCAGACTAGTTTCGAGGCATTCAAACGGATCTTGCCCATAGCAATCATCCTGCTCGATCAAATACCACTCTACCCCGTGAGCTCTGGCTGCATTCAAAATAGCAGGCCAATTCATATTCCCTTTGCCAACTTCTGCAAAGCGCCGATTTCCATCGCTCGTGACAATATAGTCTTTACAATGAAGCAAGGGCTGGCGTCCCGAAAATTTTTCAATCCAAACTACGGGATCGGCACCCCCAGCCTGGGCCCAATGTACATCAAGTTCGAAATTCAACAAGCTGCCTGCCGATTCATCTAGCACTATTTGAAACCAAGGTTTTCCGTCGAAATGGGCAAACTCGCGTTGGTGGTTGTGATGCGAGAATGAAATCCCTGCGACTTGCAGTGCTTCGGCAATAGGGTTCATTTCTTGGACAAACCGTTTAGCACCCTCCTTGCTCAAGTAATCGGTCCACGGCAACGAACCGATTGCGGTATGGCAGCAGTTCCACTCACGATGTTCTCTGATGATTCCTTGAATATCTTCGAGGCAGCGCTTCCAGCTCACATGGGTTGCAGCAATTTTCAGGCCATTGTTTCTCGCTACATGCGCCACATCACAGGCTTGGATTGGACCGATCGCGGATATTTGAATGGCTGAAAATCCGATTTTCGCCAACCGTTCGCAAGTTGCCGCAAATTCAGTCAAAGTCTCTGTGTGGTTTCGGAGAGTATAGAGCTGAGCTCCAATTTTCGAGGGATCCATATCGCTATACCTCCATTGCCCTACTTGCGGTCTGGTAGACGCTGTTAATGTGATATGAAGTTGTTGTCGACCTGTGACTCCGCCAAGCACCGTCGGCCACCGCCCCTCTGTAGGGAGTGGTACCTATGTCCGATAATCACCGCCGTATACCTTATAAGACCGCCCCCATGACTCACAAATGGACTCACAGTAAGTTGTAGCAGGCAGGGTTTAACGGGATTTGTCTCGTGTACCTATATCTAGGGTTTCGCTCGAAATTGTAAAACAAAAAACACCCCCCCTATCCCCTAAACAAAATAAGCCTAAAATAGCTTTAACGATATAGGCCATGGAGTGCGCTATGGATGAAGCCAGGAATGTGCGATGAAGCGAATTGTTTTGATCGTTGCCTTAGCGATAGCCCTAGTGGGTTGCGAGTCTCCTGAAACAACTTCTAAATTAAAAAGCCAAGCTACCCAGTTAGAGAACCAAGCTACCCAGTTAGAGAACCAAGCTGCCCAGTTAAAAAGCCAAGCTGAAGATATAGCAGGACTAGAAGATTACGCTGCAGGAGGTTCATTTGTGCCAATTCCTTTAAAGCTTGATGATTTTAAACCCTTTACTGAGTCAGGAAACTGTTTAAGTGACGACGTAACAGTTATTGAGCCAAGAGAATATATATATTTGCTTATAGATGCTTACTGGGACACAAAGGAAGATATGACATATGGCTATATTTCTGAGAATGGGAATGTAGCTCGTAATGGACCATTTGCTACATGGAATTATGAAAAATTAGTCGCTATCAATTCACAATATATTCTTGAAGAATTTGATGAATTTTTTATTAAGGGTGGACCAAGGGTGCCTGAGGAAGGTTATACAATTTATTGGAACGACTATGAAACACTCTTAAGGTCTTTATGCAGTATTAGAAAAGATAACCGTGGTTATTTAGAGATGATAATGTCTACTCAAGAACTAATAAGTTGGCCGCAGATGAAGCAGAATTATCATCTCAGTAACTGGGAAAGATTTGATTATGTTACTACTGGAAGAAATATTATTAAACCAGTTACGCCACATCCTGGTCTTGAGGTTTACACGAAATACATAGCAACTTCAGGTGTGATCATAACAGCCATAGATGATGTTCCAGATGAAGCAGTGTTACAGGCTT
>Ga0310344_10000536_pt1 | contig 29890 bp, 46 predicted proteins | sample HC15DNA20200_MG_FD_203801 | JGI IMG/M metagenome (GOLD analysis project Ga0310344, IMG submission 203801) | Marine microbial communities from station ALOHA, North Pacific Subtropical Gyre - HC15-DNA-20-200_MG | ecosystem: Environmental > Aquatic > Marine > Oceanic | place: Pacific Ocean: North...
GTTGCTACTACTGCTTTTATATAAGGCGATACACTTTCTTGTACTGCGTAATCTTGTAGTCCTTTAGCCATTTTTTTCTCCTAGTTTATTGAAATTGTGCTACTTCTACCGCTGGTGCAGAGCCTGTTGCTGAGGCTGATTTAACCCACAACTTAGCCTTTACCAATGGAAGTGCAATTGCTTCACCGCTCTTTAATTGACATAATTCTACTTCAGAGCTACTTGCTCCTGAATAAACACTAACAGCTACTGTGTCAACTGTGCCATCAGCTTTTAATTTATCTGTTGTAGAAGAATCATATCTTTTACCAGTATGCTTTATCCAAACCATATCATCATTTACTGCCCCAACCTGCGTAAAGCCATTTGAATTGGCTTCTATATGAGTGTGAGCACCTGCTTTCCACCCACCTGCTGATGTAGCTCCTGCTCCTACAAGAGTCCCAGTCCATACAGTGGATGAATTACCTCCACCCAAACTTCTTCCTATATCAGACTCAACGGCTTCTGGCGTAGTACCTTCTAAAGCACCACCTTGTTGCACTGGTGAAACGCTTACTGCGTAATCTAATCTTCCAGCCATAATTTACTCCTATTTAACTGCAAAGGTATCAATTGGATGTACAATGTATACCTTATTTTTGTTACTTTCGTTATCAGCAATTTTACTATGAAATTCTCTCATATAATACTCTTTTAACTGAATATTACCTTGCCTTTCAGCTAAAGCTGCTTTTACAAAATCTACTATTGCCAGAGAAAGCATCCTATTTAGATTAACATGAGTAGTCTCTTTAGGTGATGTTACTTCTGTCAGACTAGAATAAGATGTCGTCTCTGGGTCTTCTTGCACGAAAGGTTTTACTATTGCTGTATATTCTATTCTTAATCCTTCATCAACATTGCCATTAGCTATGGATATTGTTTCAACTGGATATTTAATAGTATCTCCTATCTCACTTACTCTACCCTGCGCATCTACTACTCTGCCAGAGCTTCGTGCAATATGATATAATCTTAATTTTTTACCTTGATGGTGATAAGCGTATGTTCTATTTGTATCGTAACTCATTATGGATTCTTATCCTCAGTAATAAGAGGTTCTTGTGCTAATCTTCGTATTTGTTTATACTTATTATCATCTTCTGTGTCTAAAACGCTAATAGTTGTAATTGCTATCATATCTACTGGCAAGTCATAATCACGAATATTCTTTGTTATAGCCTGTTTGTCAACTTTAGTTTCCATATCAGTAGAAGATTGAATCTTCATAATAGCATCTTTTACAAAAGCTGTTACTAGTTTTGTATCACGAGAATTTGCTCTTTCCATAATTTCTAATATAGTCATTATGTGGATGCTCCTTGCTCTCTTCTTTGAGATTGTTGTTGTTGTTCTGGCGCAGTCATTGCTCCTGTAATTCCTTGCAACTCACTCAATGCCCTTTGATAATATAATTGAGAAGTTTGAATAGACGCTTGAGATTTTTGAGTATACGCACCTGATGATTGCAATCTTATAGCTGCTTCATCAAGAGATGCTTTAGCTTTAGCTAAGTCAGATTGGAATCTTGCTCCTTCTTTAGATACCTCAGCTCCATATTTTCCTAATTCACTTTGTATTCTAGCTGATTCTTTTTGAACCTCTAAATTAAAAGCAGTGGAATCTGATTCAAATTTTTGACTTGCCTTTGCTAAATCAGATTGAAAAACGCTTATTTCTGTGCTAATACGCTGAACTTCTTTTTGTAGTTCTTTTTCATAAAGACTAACATCAAATCCTTTACTAGCACTTTCTTTAGCTAACTCTGCTTGATATGCAGAAACTTCAGTATTAAATCTTTTTATCTCCTTATCTACAAGTGTAGTATATTTAGCTAAATCAGATTGAAATTGAGATGTTTGCTTTTGTAGAGATTGTCCATATTTTTGTAAATCTGCATTATATCTTTGAGACTCTCTATCTAGTTCAGATTTAAATATATTAATTTGAGAAGCTATTCTTTGTTGTTCTTTAGATAGTTCACTTTGATATTTAGATATATCACTACTAAATCTTGAACCCTCTTTTTGTACTTCTGCACTATATTTAGCAACTTCTGAGCTAATTCTATTTTGTTCTCTTTGAACATCTGAATTTTGCATTTCTACCCCAGCTCTTACTGAGCTAGATGCTTGTGCAAAATCTTGAGCATATTTTTGAAGATTTCCATTAAACTCATTTGTAATACTACTTACTTTATTAGAAAATTCATCTATTTTATGTTTTTCACCTGCTAATCTAGCATTTGATATTCCTATTTCAGTTTGAACAACTTCAGATGTGGCTCTTGACATTTCTGAATCTTCATCTTCTAGCCAATACAATGCACTCTTAGGTGTCTTTGGAGTACCATCCGTAGATGCTAATGCTCCCTCAAGTATACTTTCTGCATTATTAACATCTGTATTGTAAGTAGTTAAATTTGTAGTTAAAACTGGCAATGAATATGTAGGAAGAGTTTGTGTTGTATCATATGAAACACTAGTTAAATCTTTTGATGGAGAAAAAATAGATGGTATCGCAGTTGATACAACTATTCCACTTGGTAATGAACTGTTTACACTTAATCCGTCAGGTAGAGATGTAGAAACACTAATTCCAACTGGAAGGACATCTGTAAAACTAAAAGATGGTAAAGTAGCTCCACTTATATCAATATCTGATGGAAGAGACTCTGACATAACCATACCATTAGGTAATGATTTCGTTAGAGAGATTCCTGATGGTAAACTTCCAACAAAATTAAACGATGGTATACTTTTATTTAAGCTAAAAGATGATGGTAGATTAGTTGATATTAAAAAGGAACCAGGCATATTATTGTTAAAAGTAATAATTGTTGTTGAAAATATCTTATCAATCTCTGTTTTACATAAATCTCTATAAGTAGCTGCTAATCTCATATGGTCAAGAGAAGCTGCGTAGAATACTGCAATATTTTCATATTCTGCAAGTATCCAACTATCTGTATTCTCATCTACCACTGGAGGAGCTGAATATACAATTACTCCCTTATCACCTTCTTCTGAATTTACTGCAACACTATTTCCATCAAGGTCAGTATATGTGTGTTGATATTCATTCCCAACTCCTTTATGAGCATTATAATCAGGGTCAGGTTTAATATAAATCTTTCCTCCTAATTTGTAAAATTTAGGGAACATTTCAGTTGCTCTAAGTAAACTACCTGCTTCATCAAATATATGAATATTGCTATCTGGTGCTTCTGCGCATACTCTTTTTTTACCACTATCATATCTATATACTGCAAGTACTTTATCGTATGCAATGCTTGAGCCTGTACCTATTTGACTTGCTCCAGTTGAATCAAATCCATCTACTTCTGATTCTGAAGCGATTGTCCATAAGAATTTTTCAGGTAAAGCTGATAAGATAAATTTTGCACCAGCATTTATATATTCTATAAGGAATCTAGCCTTTGAACTATTTCCTGTTATGTTGTTTACTTTTTCCCAAATTTTCATATGTTTTCCTTAAAACGCAAGGTCATCCCCGTAGGGAGAAAGGAGGATAAAGAACCCACGGGGAATCACTTGCATATTATTTACGCTACTTATTTCCAAATAGCGTGAGACTCAGGCATACTAAATTCCATACCTGCTTCCGTTAGAATCATGTCGACTCTTTTATCTACACCAGTGTTTTCTAAAGATTGAACACCTACATAGATAGCTGTGTCACGATTGACTCCATTACCAACTAGTGGTCTGTACTTAACATGGTTTAAGTTAACTCCTAAGATTTTAACATGACTACCATCTAAAGCAATACATCTAGCAACATTCATGTCGCCATATACTGTTGAGATTTGTGTCACATCTAATCCCATGACTTTCTTACGACCAGTTATAGCTAAGTCAGCTCCAAACAAACCAACATTGTCAGTATTACCAGCATTAGATTGACCAATACCGATATTTTGTTTGAAGTATCCACCTAGTTTATGCAACCAAGTATAAACGTCTGTACTACATAAGAATATAGTCGCTTTATCTTGATTATAGCGTGGGTCTTGATATTGGGACATATCTTGTAAGAAATCATCTACTGTTTTAGATGAAGACCAAGTAAAGATATTACCATAATTCAAAACGTAATCCACTGCACCTTGAGTATGTTTAACATCACTAATATCATCTTGAGAGCTAAACAATGATGATTGTTCAATATCCCATTTGTGTTCAATTAGCTTATCTTTCCATACACGAGCCCATTCGTTTGGTTCATACTTCAGAGCAGTTGCTCTTGCAGTATTAGTCATACCGAACTCAGTACGGAAGATTTGTGTTTGTCCAAACCCAGTTGAATATGGATTATCTTTCCATGTAGTTCCTAAAAGACCAGAGCCTTCAGCAAAAGAACTACCAACTACGTATGAACGCATTTGTTCTACTGCTTCTGCTATGTCTTTATTGTATACTACACATTGTGGAACGTTTGGAGATGAACCATATCCACCAATCTCAACGCCACTTGGAACTCTAAGAATCTTAGCAGTGACTAATTTAGCTTCAGCCGTAGCTGAGCCAGTACCACTATTCGCACTTAGGTTTGCAGCTGCTTGAGATGCTACATTCGTTATACGAACTAGCATATAGTCAGTGATAGCTCCGCCAGCACTTGATGCCATTGGAACTTTTACTATTTGATTCAATTGTAGAAATTCAGGAGCTGTTCCTGCATCTCCGATTCTAATTCCGCTCCCGCCACTGCCAGCATTTCCTTGAATATTCTGAATATTACCAGCACTATAATAATCAGTTGCCATGTAGAGTTTTACTTCTCCACCAGCTGATAGTGCGGAATCATCAGATTCTTTCAATGTAGAATCATTATGCAATGCTGCGCTTCCATTATGGAAACCAACAACATATGCATATCTTTTCATCCATGACTGACGCTTTTCTGTGAATTTAAATGAAGGGTCGTCAGTTGGCTTTTTAGCCAATTGTGACATGAGTCTGAAAAAAGGAGTCTGGTCAATAGCCAGCTCCGAAAATCTTTCAGAAAAGTCATACCGTCTGCGTAAGTCACCAGTACTAAGACTGGAGGCACCAGATTTCGCTGCGTAACCTTCACTTAAACCACTAGAAGTGCTTAGGAACAGAGGGGTGCTACTTGGGTAGCTTGTATCTGCCATAATAAACCTCCTATTAGGTTTTAGCGTTTGTTATTACATTAAGTCAGCTAGCCCAGTTCCCGTATTAAGTAATTTATCAAAGACCATATCATCGACAGATTTCTCTTCTTTAGGTGTATTACCTGATGAAGCTACACTTGTCGGCATAGACCTTACATTTTTCATCTGTTGTATTACCTCATCACGAGCATTTCCAGCGACTTTATCGTCTCTAGATTCCTTGTTCTTTAGATAATAAACATCTTCTAATGTTAATCTATGAGATTTTGCATAATCCATTAAATCCTTATAATCATCTTGACTAATGTCGAACTTACTTTTAAAAGATTGCTCTTCAGTAGCCCTTCTTGATTGTTCAGATTGTTTTTGTGCAAAATCACTCAACCTTCTTTGAACAACACCATCCACAGTTGCATTAAACAACTTACTTGATGATGAGTTAGGGTCAGTTAAAGCTTCATCATAATCAAAGACAAAATCTTCATCTAATCCCAATTGTTCCTTAATATTAGTGGGAGCTGTGCCACCACCCTCAAAATAACCTCTCACATGAGAAATTAAATTAGGGTCTTCTTTCATTGCATCTAAAATAGGCATATAAGGTTCTATCTCCTTCAAACGATTATTAAGTCGTTTTGCTTCACGAGAAGAATCACTATATCTCTTTTCTAGATTTGCTACATCTGATTCCTCAGATGCAACTGGTTGCTCTACAGCAGGGTTCTCTTGTTGAGAAGTTGTCTGTTGCGGTTGAGCTTCTTTTGGCTGAACTATCGCATCGCCCATAACTTGACGGTCAAGCTGAGAGAAAAAGTCCTCAGCCTCTTGTGAGTCATCAGGGGCTACAGCAGTCTCAACTCTTTCAGAGTCATCTGCTAATAGGTTATCCTGTTTCTGTTCACTCATAATTATACTCCTTTAAATTTATGAAGAACTGTTATTACTTGCAACACTCTTATTTGCAAGTTTCATCTCCTTCTTTTGTAAATCTGCTTCGCCTTTCATCATGCGTTGCAGAAGTTTTTGCTCGGCTTGTGTTTGGGTAACTTCTTTATCTATTACCTTTTCACCTTCGCTAATTTTTTGTTTTATACCTGCTTGGACTACTTGACGTTCTAATGTCTGTATTGTACCTTCTTGGTTATCAATAGTTTCCTGCATTTGCTCAATTTGTCCCTGCATTTGAGAATACATACTCTTTCTTTGTAATAATGCTTTTTTATTTCTTATGTCAGTTTGCTCTATCATAGCTATATCATCAATAAGACCTGCTTCAAACCATTTAAAATATTCTTCCATTAATGCCCATCTATTTATAGGTTGAGTAGAACCAGCTACAATTCTAACATCAAATTGAGATGCTTGATAATCATTCCATCTCTTTACAACCTCTCCATAGTCATTATAAACTGGAATATTTATAGATACTTCTTGTACTTCTCCTTCACTCGCACCTGCTTCAGGTTGAACAATTCTGAAAACTTTTTTAGCAGTATATGTAAATTGTGCAATCTCTTTAAATACTTTACCTACTTGCTCAAGAGCTGGCTCAACAGTTGTATTTACCCATTGACGTATTCTTCTAGTTCCATATTCATCAAGAGCTAACATTCCACGATAAGTTTCATGCTGAGGTTGACCAACTCCTTGCATTTGGGATGCAACTCCACTAATATACTCTATATCTTGTTTTCCTTCTTGAGTTACAGTATAAAATGCATTGTTTATTGGTAATGGTTGAACTGGGGTTGGCACTTCAAAGCCTTGTCTATACTTTAATAAAGCTCCTGGAGAACTTGAGTATTTTTCCCACTCTTCTTCATCTACACTACCTTCTGTGTATAGCCATCTAAGATTAGAAGCGAGATTTGCATTATGCAACATAATCTGATGTGCTTTGTTTATTTCTCTTTGCTTTCCAATCATAGGTAATACTGCGCCAACTGGGTATGGTGTTCCAGTGTGATTGTACATCACTGGGATTATGGGGTATTCAGATAAGGGTAGGATTTGCTCATATAGATACATATCACCAGCTGACGCACATACTTTAATTTGCGTTTTATAAAAATCTAGTGCTTCGACAACATTTTTAGCATATTTATTATCTTTCATTAAATCATCAAAAACACTTTTTTCCATAGTGCTTTGAACAGTTTTTGTCTTAGCTTCTACAAGTTTAGCCTCAAGTATAGCCTTTTGCTCTTCCATCTTAGCATCTGCTTCTTTTTCAGCTTTCTGCATTTCAACTTCCATTCTCTCAGGAAGTATTTCACCTTCTTGAACTAAAGATGATAATTCTGCTTCTTTTTCTTTTAAAGAAACCTCAATATCTTTAGCCATTATTTCAGCTTGAGACTGAGCCTCTGCTCTTATTAAATCTAATTCTTGAGGAGATGGGGGTTGCTTAACCCAAACATTTACAAATGGTACTTTTTCTTTAGAATACACTTCATAGTAATCTAGTAATTCATCTTGCTCTCCCTCTAGATTATATGCTTCATTCTCTACATCTCCAGGTTGTATTGTTTCTGAATCATGTATATCTCTAAGAGAATATTGTTTGCTTTCTGTTGAACCACTTGCTCTAACAATCTTTTTCTTCATTCCTGGCATCATAGAAATAAGAGAAGATTTTGATAAATTCTTTTGTACTATAATATAATTTGCATCTCTATATAAAAAATCTCTACTTAAAGGGTCTACATAAATATCATAAGGGTCTATATTCCTAAATACAACTTCCCCTATCCCTCTATCTGCATCAGGGTCTACGTCTACTCTGAAGAAGCCAACTCCTTTTACAAGAGCATCTTGAATGACTTGACCAAATAAACTTCTTCCATTACTTAGATGCCAACAATACTCTGCTATCATACTATGAACATGAGCAATATCTGTATCGCTACCTTCAGCTCCAATCGCCTGCCATCTTGGATTACTCGCAGTAACAAAATATTTCATAATATCAACCGCTGGTGTAATGCGATTAATTATAAAATCAGGCATACCTCCTTCAAGAAGGTCTTCTTTTTCCTGTTGAGTTAGCTGCTCATTAAGGTAAAAGTCCATACTCTTTTGAGAGTCTGAGAACCACTTTTTCCTATAATAGTTATTAGCTTTTTTGAAAAGATTTTTATTCTTTTCAGCTTTATTTGGTCTTCCTCTTTTAGCCATTTATTATATTGACGATGCTTTCTCAGATGCCCCAGCTACTCCAGCTGGTCCTGCTTTACCCACTTCTATTACCTTCTTAGCAACTGGTTTAGATTTTTTTACAACCTTTTTTGCTACTTTCTTAACAGATGGTTTTTTCTTTTTAGCCATAATATCTCCTATGTTAAATATTTCCTACAAGCATCAATAAAATGCTCAGGATTCCCTTTCCCTTGCTCTGTGTTATAATATTTTTTCCAGTAATTTGCCATTCCTTCAATAGTGTTAGGCATCTTCTTAGGAACTCTCCAATACTTCAATCTACAATGGACAATTCCTGCTGCTATATTTTTTTCAAGTATTTCTTCCCATTTATTTTCTTCAAAATCTTGCCAATGCTTTAAATCTACAAGGCTAACCTCTGCACATTTAGACATTAACTTCGGGCGATGTTTAAGATAGTGAGCTAGGTTATCTACTGCGGTCGCGGCTTCTACCTGCCAAAACGACCTCGCGGGACCGTCTCCCATTTGTCTTAAATACTCGTAACGACTTTCTACAATACCAGTTGCGATTACAAGATTTACTGCATCCTCTGATGCAAATTTGCTACCCATTCCTTTACAAACTTCGCCAACAAGTGACTTCATTTGTGATATACTAATCATTTAGTATTCCTTTTTTTTCATTGTATCTATAACTGTATCTTCAATTTTTGGTTTTTGAAAGCCTCTTTTTCCCCCAATATAGTCTCCCCATTCATCATCACTCATATGAGGAGCACCAATAGTATGTCTAAATATCTCACTTCTTGTATATCCTTTATCTGATAAAACCTTTAAAGTTGAATCAGCTGCATGGGTTTTGTCTTGCCATATACCATCAATACGACCATCATAAAGATTTAATTCTTGTAATTTCTCTTGATAAAGTTTTATTTGTTTTTTTGATAAACCTTGAGGATTCCACCTTTTCTGTTTATCTTGTTGTTTATTTTGTGCCATTAAGCTGTTATCCAATTCTTTGCTTTTCTTTTGGGCTTATACCACTTTGGCTCTTTTTTATCCCCACCTAGCTTATAATTTGGCGGAAAAGCGTGTAAATTAGCATAATATAAGCTCTCAATTGTGTCATCATGAGCCATTCTCGGTCCAAAAGTAAGTATTTCGTTGATTAAATCAAACATATTTTCACGAAAATACATCGCTCCGACAGAAAATACACCACTTAATCCACTATAAATACGATTTCTCTTCTGTGTACCACCTGGTTTTTCTGGGATTACTGAAATATCAAAACGATTGATTCTTCTTCTTTCATCATTTAATGCTTGGAATATACTTCTATTCATAGCTACGTCTTCTACTGTTGCACTGGTGCAGTGATATTTATTATACAGTTCTATAATATAATCAACTACACCCTTTTTGTCAAGTATGTTCCCTTCTCCATCTTTTGCCCCAATAGTTGGGATACTTCGATGTCTTTCATACTCAAGAACTCTTCTGTTATTATTTGCATCTACTGATATTACCATAATTACACTAAAGTCAGATTCTTTAGTATCAATATCAGTTGCTGGGTCACATCCAATAAACGTATTAACTGGGACTTTCTCTCCATCACTAACAATGTAATTAGTGTCATCTTCATGAGAATAATAACCTTCCCAATACTTTGTGTGTTTTCTTGTCCATACTGCGTCTTCTTCAGATTGGACTTCCATCATATACTCTTGGAAAAATTTGGATGGAGTACCTGAGTCTCTATAAAACTTTTTCTTTTCTTCTAGCTTTTTTAAAGGAAACCAAGAATCCCACAATGGAGAACCATCAGGAAGTATTGCTTTATAAGTAATTACTTTCCAAGCAAATTCAGCTTTATCCTTTTGAGCTTTCTCATTGGATACAATAAGATTGTTAATAAAGGAATCATAATGTACGGGAGTGCCATTAACACGCAACCTACCAGTATGAGGCTCAAGCGCGGGATAAACAACAGCAGTGACAAGATTTGCATTTTTTGCTCTTGCTTCCGATGTGATTGTATTTTGTTCGTGTTCAAAGTCATCAAGAATAATTAAATCATATCTTTTATGTAACTTTGCTCCACCCCTAATACCTGCAACATTTGATTTACTAATAAGTTTACATCCATTAGTAAGCTCTATATCTTCTTCTGTCCATTTTTTTCCTTTAAGAGAACCGAAATAATATTTGATTCTGTCATTGTACTCAAAATGATACTTAATATAATCCATATTTCCAACACTTAATTTTTGTGTAGCAGATACCCAAGCATAAAAGTGCATATCTTCATCTAGAAAGCAGAAGTCTTTAATGATAGAACATTTTGTAAGTACAGTCTTCCCATGACCTCTAGGAAGAATTATCGCTAATTGCTTACAACCTTTGTCGTCAATCGAGTCAGCCATTTCATAATGGAATGGAGGAGTCTCACTTCGCATAAAGTCATCGGGAAGGAAGAGCTTTCCAAAAGCAATAAGGTCTTTACTTGCTAGTCTTAGTGCTTCTTCTGCTTCGTTTACGTTTTGGCTGTTTATGTTCGCCATTTTCTTCTTCTTTTGGTGGATTCATGAACTCAGCTAACTTATCTTCATCTTTGTTCATAGCAATGTACTTCGCTAGTACATCATCAATTAAGAGAATATGTCTATACATATTTTGCATAGCAATATCATGGTCTTTTATAACTTTGACCATCTCTCCTTTAGTAACACCTTTTCTTTTTATACTCATCTCTTTCTTCCTCCTTGTCCTCTGTATTTTTTATATTTTCTCTTTGTGCCTCTACCAGAGCCTATACTGGTCTTCTTAGGTTTTTTATGAATTGGTTTATCGTAATCATTCGCCATTTTCTGGTTCTTTCATTCCATTAATTATCGCTATCATTCTTCTTAAATAGCTAACTTGACGAGAACTAAGACTATAAAGATTGTATGGCAATTCTGATTTATATTTTTTTAAATCTGATATTGCTACATCTAAAGGCAATTCAATTTTACTTGGAATACTTTTTTCTAGTTTTCCCAACACTTAATCTCCTTGTCTGTAAACTCCATTGTTATCCAACCAGTCCTTACAATAGGATACATTGAATATCTTGCATATTCTGCATATCTGAGGAAACTACCTCCTCTAACATACCATCTACGCTTTAGAGTTTCTTCTGAGCCGTCTGGTTTAATTGAATCTACTGGCTTTGCGTAAAGTTGATGATTGTGTCCAAGAACAAAAACATCTCCTTCTGAATAGACAGCAGCTAGTTTGTCTAGCTCCAAATCTCCGTTCTTTGCTCCGCTTTTTCCATGACCACTTACTAAGTACCATTTTTTATCTCTTATTTTAATTTCTGAATATCCTGGGTATTGGAAATAAGGAACGTTTAATTCAGCTGCTAAAGTCTTACAAACGTCAAAATCCAATATGTTAAAACTACGAAGAAAATCGTGATTACCACCACGAATAAATAAACATTTATCTTTTATTGGAGCGACCAATTGAAGAAAAGTTAAGTATTGTTCATCTGGTGGTATTGATTGACCTCTCTGAGATATTTTATAACCTGGTGGTATCAACTCAAGTAAATCTCCATTACCAAACCATACTGCGTTTGGGTCATCTGCTATTTTTACCACTGCTTCATGGAATTTCTTTAAATCAAACTCTTTAGCTCCAACGTGGACATCTGTTAAGCAATGAACTCTCACAAGATTATCACTCTTATATTGAAATATATGCCCTGGGTCTACTGCTAGGTTATATTCTTTTACTTCAGTGTCGATAGGAACACTAAAGTACTTTGAGCACGAATTACAATGATATTGCTGTACAATTCCCTTTTTCCGATTTTTCTTACCATCCTTCTTCGTGTACATACTTGAACAATGTGGACAGACCATTAAGACTTCTCCTTTAGTTCTGGCAGTATATTTCTTCTTGCTCCTTCCAATTCATTTTCTGAAAAACCTTGAAATAATCCTACTACCCCTGTTTCTATTTTCTTTGTGCCTCCTCCAAGAGTACCAATGGCTTTACCAAGCTCCTTTAAGGATTGTAAAGCAATATTTTGGTCATCACTTGAGTCGGCTAAATGCTTTAAAGAACCAAGTATATATTCATGGTCAATACCTAATTCTTTTGCTATTTCTTTTGATGTTTTCTCTATTTCACTCATAACTCTCCTTTGTTTGAGTAATACGACTGCTTTTTTTCTAGCAGTACCTCTATTTGCTTCACTAAAGGCTTTCATGTATGCACTTACTGCGTCTACACCTGTAGCGACTGTTGTTGCAAATATTTTTTCTTTGTTTGTGCAATTCTTTCTAGACTTAACTCTTGAGTTAGTATTCTTAATTTTGGTGCTGAATGTATAACGATTTGGATGTTTATCAAAGTCTGTATCCATTTGAGTTTTTTCATTTCTAAGGAATGTACCTACCACAGTTCTTACCCATCCATCTGCTGCTTTATAATTTTTCCTATCATTAGGATGCTTTATCTTTTTTGATACTTTAAGAAGCTGGATAATGCCACCATCATCAGCACGTACCCAATCTCCTTCTTCTCCCTTTCTCCAGTCGTTTACTAGATTTTCTCTACCACCAGTAGCGGTATTCCATTCTTCTATGTCGTCATAGACGAAATGTTCAATATATTTTATCTTTTGGCTTTTCAACTAAGTCCCATAGGCTATCTATTAGTGTTTGTACTTCAGGAGGTATATGATATATCTTTCCATCTATTTCTATTGGTTTAAGGTTTTGTGATAAAGCAGATGTTAATTGGTCTAAACATTCTTCTTGTTCTTTGTAAGGTAGATTTGATATTGATTTTATTACTATTCCCATTTTTTTCGCTTGACATTCTTAATAATCCTTATATATTTATATATATTATATATATTATATATATATTATATATTATATATTCTAATATCAACTAGTAGATTTCTTTTTCTTTGGTTCTTTCTTTTTCTTTTTTTGGATTTCTTCCTCTACTCTAGTCTGAATAATATCTTCAATAGCTTTCTCTAGACGCACTTTGTTCTCCTTTTGCTTCCTAGCTGCACCAGTAAGACCTTCCCTACCACTTAAATCTTTTGATGTTATGTATCCCACTGTATTCTCCTGTTATTTCCTATAAAATACGCTATGCCCAGGTTATTTGCAAGAAAAAATGTAGTATTTTGAAGTAGACCTATACACACACCCCCTACCCCCTTTAATGGAGATTTCGATTATGCTTTTTTAGTTATAATCCGTTTTCTTGAACTAGTAATAAGGAAGGAGATGTCTTAAATGGCACAACAAATAAGGACCGAGAGTGGTCGAGTAATAACAGTAGATGACCACGGTGTCGTCTTACACACTGGTAATGAGGTAGCTAAACCTGCACCATCTAAGCCACACCCTGTGGCAGTGCAAATGTTCGCTAGTTATCAAGCTATATCAATTAGCAACATGAACCAGCGTGCAGTAGGAGTTCGTACACGTCTACAACAGTGGACTATTGATTCTTACTTTCGCAACGCAATACAACTGGCTACACAACTAGGTGTAATACCTATGCCTAGCAATGACGCTAATTTACAAGCGTTCATGCCTGCTGTACCAGAGGTAGCAGAGTCTAGAGAGCTTAAAGCAATATCCGATAGACAGGATAAGATGGATGCTCAATTCGCTGATACAAATAAACTAATCGCTCAGATTGCAAAGAAAGTTGGCGTGGGAGACTAACTTAAAGTCCTAAACATGACTATAAACTGTTTTTTATTACTTATTACTGTATCTGTACTTCATATATAGCAATAAGTTCTTATATGTTACGATATGGCAGGAGAGAGAGTGATATAAATACATACATTCTCTCCCTGTTATATGTGTATTATACAAATAACTTGGGCATTAACAGATAAATGTGTAGGTTACAAAGATATAGCAGGGTGGAGAAGTGGCATCTCGTCAGGCTCATAACCTGAAGGTCGGGGGTTCGAATCCCTCCCCTGCAACTAAATTGAGTAGACTGCTCATGAGTCACTGGGAGCTTAATGAACTCTATGTTTAACAGTGGCTCAACCCTACAATTAGGTACACAACAGTGTAATGGTGATTAAATAGATAAGGTTTGACTGTACTTATCTAGCCTAATAATTTTAAATAACAGGAGATGATATGAAAACAAATGCTATTATGTGTGACCTCGATGGTACATTAAGTTTATTAAATGGTAGAAGTCCATACAAAGCTGAGACTTGCAATGAAGACCTTGTAAATGAACCAGTTGCTAAATTAGTTGATGCTATGTATTCACAAGGATATGCTATCATATTCTTAAGTGGTCGAGAAGATAAATATAGACCGCAGACACTAGAGTTTTTAGATAAAGCAGTTAAATGTGCTAGAGATTGGCAACATCTACTGTATATGAGAGAAACTGGTGATTTTCGTAAAGATTCTATTGTTAAAAGAGAATTATTTATTAACAACGTACAAAGCAAGTGGAAGGTATTATTTGTATTAGATGATAGACAACAAGTAGTAGATATGTGGAGAGATGAATGTGGACTGACTTGCTTTCAAGTAGCTAAAGGAGATTTTTAAAATGTTTGATAGAAATGAGAATGGACAGATACCTCAAGAAGCTAGAAAGCACGTTCTTTGTAAAGATGGATTTAAAATGTCTGTACAAGCATCAGTTAATCATTATTGTGAACCTAGAGCAGATGGATATGATACAATTTATAGTCAAGTAGAAGTGGGCTTTCCATCAGAACGTGAGCCATTATTAGATAAATATGTTGAAGATTTAAGATTAAAAGATGAAGAAATAAATTATACTGATTCAGTATATCCTTATGTACCAGCGGAGATAATTGCTACAATAATAGCCAAGCATGGTGGAATAGTAGGTGGCAGATGTCCACAATTAGGATATATTTTCAAGATATCAATTTATAATGGTGTAACAAAGAAACCACATTTATACTAGGAGGAATTATGCATACTGGAAGAAGAGATTGTCCTTGTAAAAAATGTAGACGTAGATGGTAATAAAAGTAAAAGGAGAAGTAAATAATATGAAAAGAATAGGAACAGCAACAATAAAGTTTAATATTGATGCTGATTATCGAAAACATACAAATATGTATGGTGAAGGACAGATAAAAGCTCAAACAATACTAAATGCATTTGAAAATTACAGAATGCAGTCAAGATTATACAGAATCTTAAAGTTTTTAAGACTGAGATAGAGTAACTTTTATCTCAATATAAACCGCAAACCAAAGGAAATGATATGTGTGCAGGATATAATAAAGATAACAGTAGATGTACCTGCGTTGTAGACGTAGAAGAAGTCAGCATCCCTAAAGATATTAGAGATGTCATAGATTTAGAACCTTTAGTAGAAAACTTAGATATTTCATACAGAGATGATATTACAGATGCGTATGAATATGTTAGAAGAATAAAGAGATATAACTTTGAATAGACAAGGAGATATTTATGGCAAAAGCAAGTGAATTGCTATACCCTCAGAAGATGGGGAGTGACCAGTCAATATCTATTTATGGTGCAATTATGATGTATCATAAATTACTGAGAGCTGGTAAAATTAAACCTGATGGAGCAGCTGCGAAACGATTAGCACAATTAGAAAAAAGATACGCTGATGGCGAAAAGTATTATAGGAGTTAATTATGATAGAAGGATTAGTAAAAATAGCTGGTAGTTTATTAGTTGGTGGAATAGGATTAGTACTTATACTAATAGCAGTTCTTTTATTTTGTGTATTAGGAAAAGAGGTATTACAATGGCTACAGGACCGATGAAAGTAAAAGGTAAAAGAATAATAAATAGTGAAGAGGCTGCCGAGTTTGCAAATACTGTTCGTGGACAATATATAATATCACAAGCACTATCAATAGCATCTAGTTATTTGATAGAACTTGAAGATAGAGATGACCCTTATCCACATATAGGCAAACACGCAGAGCCTAGCAATAGAGCAGATATGGAATATCTGTTAGAAGCATTCCCACTATATAAAATACATGAACATAAGTGGGAGCAAACCAAAGAAGATAAGGAGTAAATAGTTATGGGTTTCGATTTATATGGAATAAATCCAACAGTAAATAAAGAGTATCCACCTAGATATAATCAGATAATGAAAGAATATGGTAAAGATGGATGGATAGACTGGACTAAGAATGTACCTGAAGATGTAAAAGAAGAATACTTTGAACTAAAACAACAGTTCGAAGAAAATAATCCAGGTGACTATTTTAGGAATAATGTATGGTATTGGAGACCATTGTGGAGTTTTGTATCACATCATTGTATGAATATCTTAACAGAAAAGGATATTTCAGGTGGTACTTATAATGATGGTCATAAAATAAGTAAAACAAAGTCTCTTAAAATAGCTAAGAAGTTATCTCAATTAATAGCAGATGGTACAGTTGCACACTATGAAAAAGAATATAGATTGGGATATGAAGAAGCTCAAGTATGGAATGAAGAAGTTAATGAAATGTTAAAGGATATAAAAGCCAGAGTCAAGTTAAAGTTTGGAAAAGAAATGGCTCCAGTTGATTATCCTGAACCATTCAAAAGTGAGTGGGATAAGACATATGGTAAGAAAAACTATGATGGTCATTATCCATTTAGTGCAGATAATGTAGAAGAATTTGCAAAGTTCTGTCAACAAAGTGGAGGATTTACAATATGTTAAGTCAAAAGAATGCAGTTTTACAATATCTTAATGCTGGTTATACAATAACACCTCTTGAAGCTCTTGAGATGTTTAAATGTATGAGATTAGCCGCCGTCATTAAGACATTGAGAGATGATGGTCATAATATTATAACAAGGACAGTAAAAAATAAAGGCAGTGGTAAATCATATGCCTCTTATAGACTAATTCCCGCAAGAGAAGCCAGTTAGCATATGCAATTCAACTCCGTAAGCGAGCTTCTCAATCATTGATGCTGTCGTGGTATCATCTCAGGTAGATAAGGCTAGGTATTGCCAGAGAGTTTGGTCTCGTGAGTCGTGACTTTAGGATAAACTCTTGTTATGGCTCTAGCTTTATTTACTTTAAGTGTTTTAAATAAATGCATTAATAGTTAAATTTAAGGATATATATATGATAAATATTGAAGAGATATACCAAGAATATCTTAATCATTTAAGGGTAAAAAACAAGGAAAAATATAAAGACCACAAAGGATGGTTTAGTGCATCTTCAGCAGGTAGTTGTTATCGTAAGATGATGTACAGAACTATGGATATAGATACTCCTGCTCCTGATGTTCGGTCAAATAGATTACTCAGATTAGGCACAATATTACATGATGACTTTGAAAAGTCTATTGATTTGTATAAAAAGGCTCTTATTGATGAAACAGAGAGTGATGATATACAAATAGTAACAGAACATAGAATAGAGTTGCCTGAAATCAAAGTGGTAGGACATCTTGATATTGGTATTGTTAGTAAAGATGAAAATAAAATAAAGATATATGATTTAAAGAGTTGTGGTGCATGGAAGTGGAGAATGAAATTTGGTAGAAAGCCAGATAAGAATCCTTCTACTAATTATGAATTACAAGTCGGTACATACGGAATGGGATTAGGTAGAGAATATGAGATAACTGATGTTGATTTAAGCTTGTTATGGTACAATAAAGATACTAGTGCTATGAGAGAAGAGAATATTGATAGTATATGGATAGAAGAAGCATTTGAGTACTGGACAGATTTAAATGAGGTGGTAGGCTCAATATCTAAACCTGAAGAATTAACGCCTGGTGACCCCAATGTGCCTATATATGCATGGGAATGTAAGTACTGTGAATATAAGGATACACATTGCCCAGGAGTTTATAGTTAACTAGAGATAAGGAGAAACATATGTCAGTATTTGACAAATTAAATGAAATAAATGTAAATGATTACACTGAGAAGAAAGGAAACTTTACATATCTCAGTTGGGCTTGGGCAGTTAGAGAGTTACTTAAAGTCTCGCCTGAAGCTACATGGAGGATACATGAATGGGGAGTTGAAGGCAATAAACAACCATATATGCAAACACAAGCAGGTTGTTTTGTTCAAGTGACTGTGACTGTGAACAATGTTGATAGAACTCAAGTTCATCCTGTATTAGACCATAGAAATAAGACAGTAGAAGACCCAGATGCATTTCAGATTAATACATCAATTCAAAGATGTTTAGCTAAAGCAATTGCTCTTCATGGACTCGGATTATATATCTATGCAGGTGAAGACTTACCAATACCTCCAGAGCCTATTACATCAGAGCAATATGAAGAGATTACCAATTTGATAGCAGGAATTAAAGACTTTGATGGTTCTGATGTTATTGGAAAAATAGATAGTGGAGTGATTAATGAATCAAATTATAAAGCTTCACTCGCTAAACTGAAAAGAATGAGTGAATCAAAATGAAGATGGGAGCTCACTTTAATGAAGATGATTTGTTTGTTCATGGATTTGAATATACCGTTGGAACAAATGATGGTGCTCAGTTCCGTAAAGTAAAATTTACTGGTACTAAGTTATATCATGGTAAGCCAATGTTAACATTTCGAACACATGAAGACCAACAAATAACAATAAATCCTAGTTTTCATTCATTCACCATACAAGAAACCCTAGTACATCAACTAAAGGAGATAAACAATAATGGGTAAACTCACAGTAAAACAAGCAGAAGAGCTAGTTAACAAAGGCATACTTAATAAGGATACCTTAGAAAATATGCAGACTGAAGGACTAGTTAGTCAAAGACGTAACTCAACAAGAAGATTCATCAAGACATCTGAAGGAACATGGGTAACACCACAGTTCTATTTTCAAGGTCTTAAAGGTAAAACACCTTCTAAAAAGATGACTCAACTTAAAGATGAGATTACATCTGTAATAGAAAAGTATACAGTAGTAAAACAAAACAGTAAATAAGGAGTATATGATATGAAAGAAGTTGAAGCAACTTTCAACGAATCCGAAGACGGTTTCACACCCGTAGTTGAAGGTACATACCCTGCTCATATAACATCATTTGATTCCAGAGAATACAATGGAAGTAAAGTGTTTAATATGAGTTACACAATAGCCGATGAAGTAAGTAAGTTAGACATTCCAAAGCTAGTTAAAGATAGCAATGGAGGTTATGTTCAATCTTATTCTACTGACGGCGCCCCTTCCACAGTAAACGCTGGATTTATGTCTGGCAATATGTACCGAATAGACAAAGGTGTATGGTTAACTCCAAATCCCGCAAAAGGAGAAGGATGGAAAAACCGTAGATACAAGGAGTTCTTTGAAAATCTAGGAGTTCAATTTCCTACTGATGATAGTGGAAATACAACACTTGGAGAAATAGAAGAATCAGATGTACTTGGAGTTCCTTGCTTAGTTGAGCTAAGAGAAACTTCATTTACTAATAGTGAAGGTAAAGAGAGAAAAGCCATGAAAGTAACTAATGTCTTTCCCTGGAAAGAAGGTCAGAAACTTTCAAAAGATGAGCTTGACTCGGAAGTACCTTTCTAGGCAGGCTAGGTAGGTCTGTTGGCTAGTATGGGGGGAGGTTTCTTCATGATTTCCTCCCTCTGTGCTTAAAAATAAAGGAGAGATAATGACTCAAAGAGTATATACTGAAAAACAAATAAGAGAAGCTGTTGATATTACAATAGGAGATGATGGCTTTAGAAGTAAAGAAGTTATTGAGATATTAAGATTAGATAATGTTGATGTAAAAGAAATTGAAGACACGCATACAGAAACAATATTACAATTAATAGATAAACAAATGGAATTAGAACAAAATATCATTAATGTTGATGCAAAATATAATCTTAAATTTAAGAACTTAGGAGGTTGTCAATGCAAAGTGCAGACATAATGAGCAATATGAAAGCTATGGATATAATAGAAAATATAGAAAAGATAATTGAAAATTATAGTCATGCTGATTTGAATAAAAAATCAACTAGAGTAAATTTAGCTAACGAAGTATATAAAAATATAGTAACTGATAACCCAGTAGAACAAAATAGAAATAAACAATTACTTATTAAACTAGCAGAAAGACTTGAATTAGGTCAAATGAAGTATGGTAAAGACATACCTCGTGATGATGGAAGAAAATGGACAAAAGAGGCACTTGAAGAAGTACTTGATGCTATGGTTTACATAGGCAATGTTCTATTGACAATTGATGAAGAAGGATAAATGATATGAGCAAAATAGGGACAGCAACAATAAAGTTTACTGACTCAGAAATAGGATTGTTAATTAATAGTTTAGAAATGTCAATATCTACAATAGTTCCATGTGTAAATGATGGTGAATGGAAAAAACCTTATGAAGCACTAAAGAAAGACTTAGTAGATATAAATAAAGAGCTGAGAGAAAAAGCTAGGGAGATTCCGTATGAAGCAAAAAGACTCGGTGTTAAATCATGTGAAACCTGCGAGGACTAAAACATTAGTCAACAGAGCTTTAAAAAAAGGGTTTAGAGTTAAACCTGCAAGAGGATATAAATATCTTAAACAGTTAAAGCCTGGAGATAGATGGGTAACTCAAAGTGGAACAACTGGTATATTAATAGAAATAAATACAAATGCTACTGTTATTATTCAAGATTGTCCATCTATAAGAGATAGTATATGGACTAAATATGAAAAACTTGGATTTTTAGGAACAAAAGTAATAGGAGCTGAAACAGAAGTAAAGGAGATTGGCAATGTCAAAGATGGGTTGGATACAATATCTAGCAAATAGAGGAGATGAAAAAGAACTCACAGAATATCTAAATGGATGTGGGTTTGGTAGGACATCTAATATTGGGGCGAAGGAATTTATTAAAGCAGCTAATCAAATAAAGGAGAAAGAAAATGAAGTGCAAAGCTTGCGGATTCAACGACTCAGTAAAATACAATCCAAAGAAAAGGATAGTATCCCTACTTTCAGAACGAACAGAAAAAACAAGAAAAATACTAAGAAACGTAATAAATAAAATAAAAAAGATTCCATCACAATCTGATGTGAATAAACAGTTCTACTTTTTACAAGCAATATCTAATATAGATGAACAAATTATACAACTATCAGTTCATCAATTCATATCTGACGAGAGACATACACAAGGCAAAGGATTTGAATATTTAAAAAAGATGATTACCCAAATTAATGAAGATAAGGATAGGTTATTAGAGCTTGAAGTAAAGAAATATGGTAGAACACCAACCAAGAAAGAAGTCAAAAAAAAGGAGTATACTAATGTCTACAGTCGCAATAGAAGAAAGCTTATTTCCCGTCAAGGAAGTACCAGCTGAACACCCGTGGTTTAAAGGAGAAAATAATCACGTTAAACATAATAAAAATACTGGATATAAATTTATAATAAGAGAGGATACTGGTCAAATACTTAGTTGCATGACAGATGAATATAGAATGGTAAACAATCAAGAAGTGGTAGATAAAACAGAGAAAGTATTAAAGAAAACAAAAGCACAACTTAAAGAAGTTAAAATGTTTGGAGATGGAGCTAGAACTAAGTATACATATGTATTCCCAAATACTAGAGTGAAAGTAGCAAAAGATGATTATGTTAATCCTGAAATAGTTATAAATAATAGCTATGATGGTTCATCTGCAGTTGGAGTACTTGGTGGAGCATTTAGATTGGTTTGTAGTAATGGTCTTGTAATTGGATTCTTATTAGGGCAAACTAAGAATGTTCATAGTGTATATAATAACTCATTAGATAAGATAGAGGATTTCATTGAACAAACAGTAGAAAAGGTTGTAAAGACATTCGATGAGAAATTCCCAACACTTGTAGAGACCCCTGTTAAAACAAAACATATAAAAGATATAATAAGACTAGTTCCTACTCAAGCAATGGAACCGTTAACTCAATATCTTCTTGGTCATACACCTAAAACATATTGGGATTTACTTAACGCTGCTACATGGGTTGCAACACACCATCTAAATAGAGATATGGAAAGCACTCATAAAATGGAGTCACTAATATATCCTTATATATCTAAGTGGGCAGAGCAGACTGCTAGAGCATAATGGGAGACAGTAGAAGAGTAGATTGCCCTGTGGTAATCCCTTACTACGGTGGCAAGTTTGAACTAAGCAGAAAACTAATACCAATGTTATATAAACATGAAAGATACATTGAAGTATTCTTTGGTGGTGGAAGTATGTTCTTTCGTAAACCAAAATCTAAATTCAATGTTTTAAATGATTTACATAATGATTTAATCAATTTATATATGACAATTATAGATGAATATGATGAGTTCTTTAAGCAATCTAAATACTTACTTAAATCAAGAGAGTTATTTGATAACTTTAAGAAAGAGATAAAAACATTACAATACATAGATATACCAGACCCTAAACGAGCTGCTAGATACTTTTATTTGATAAAAAATGCCTTTAATCATACTGTATTTAATCCTATCTCAAAAGAAGCAGAATGGAATATAAATATGGTAAAGGATTTAGAAGCATCAAGGGATAAACTGGAAAATACCATGATAGAAAACCTAGACTTTCGTAAATTACTTGAGAAATATCCTCCTAAAAAGGGGGATATGTGGTATTTAGACCCTCCATATATGATAGCAGGAGAAAGAGGAGATTATTATTTTCACTCATTTGATATGGATGACCATATTGAATTGAACCTGTTATGCAATGAAGTAAATGCTAATGGAGGAAAGTTCATGGTATCATATGATAACAGAGATGAAGTAAGAGATATATATGATAAATATTATATAACAGAGATACCAATTGTATATGCAGGACAACTACATAAAAGAGATACAAAAATAGAACTAGTAATTACTAATTATAAACCAGAGGCTATTCAAAAGTCTCTGTTTGATTAGGAGGATAGATGAAATCGATTAAAACCGAAAAACAAATGACTCCTATGCCTAGCAACCAAGAAGCAGAAATAGCAGTTCTTGGTGGAATATTGCTTGAAGGAAATGAGGTATATGAAAAAGCCAAGTCTTGGATAAAAGACGATGAGGCTTTCTATTTCATGAGACATCAAATAATATGGCAGGCAATTGGAACTCTATATAAAAGTAATACCCCTATTGATGTAGTAACAATACATACTGAACTAAAGAAGAAAGATAAATATGATACTGAGCACGTTGCTGATTTAAATGCTTACTTCTTAACTGGGTTAGCAGATGGTGTACCTACAACTGCCAATGTTGAACATTATGCTAAAGATATATGGTACAAGCATATTCAAAGACTAGCAATTAAGAGTGCTCAGAAGTTATATGCAATGAGCCTTACGGATAAAGAAGATGTATTGGACATACTACACAAACATGAGAAGATAATTGAAGAACTAAAAGAATCTGCTCCAAGTAAAAAAGTAGAAACAGAAGATATAATAGATAATACAATCGAGACTCTGAAAACTGGTAGTAACTTAATACCATTTGGAATTGAACAGATGGATAACGCTGCTGGAGGTATGACAAGAAGTGAGGTTACTGTTGTAGGTGGTAGACCTGGACATGGAAAAACAACACTAGTTATTAACATAGTTAAACGATTACTTGAACAAGGGTTTCGAGTAATGTTATTTAATAGAGAAATGACAAATGTTGAGATGATGAAAAAGATACTTGTTATGGAATTTCAGGAATTTAGTTATGAAAAGATAAGGAAAGCGGAAAATATAGAGAAAGAAATAGCTGAAATATCAATGAAAAAAGAAGCACTTGGAGAAAAATATAAGAATCTGATAATGCATGATGATTGTAAAACACTAGCAGATGCAATGAAAGAGATAAGTAGAGAAAAACCAGATGTTATATTAGATGATTATATACAATTAATACGTACAGATAATTCCAATAACAAAGACAGACGATTCGAAATAGAAGACATAATGTTAGATTATAAATGGATATGTAAGAAAATCAATTGTAGTGCTATTTTAGTATCACAATTGAATAGAGAGATTGAAAGGAGGTTAGACCCAAGACCTAAGTTATCTGACTTCGCTGAAAGTGGAGTTATCGAACAAACTGCAGAAGCAGCTTTCTTTGTCTACTATCCTTATGCGGTAGATGATAGAGAGAGTGACCCTTATGAGATAGAAGTAATATGCCAGAAGGCACGTTATGGTTCTCTAGGTAGTTATAACCTCGGTTTTAATGGCGATAAATGTAGTATATACTTCGATAGAACAGAAGCTATCAAGGTAATGAGTCAATTTACCTAATGCTCTCTAGCAAATCACACAGTTGTCTTGGTTGTAATTATTATAGTCAAGATAGCTGTATGTGGTTTGTGCAAAAAGCAAATTATAGAAAACCTAAATTAATCCCTTTTGATGTAAAATATAAAGGATGTTCAAAACGAGTATCAGATAAATATTATGAAGGCGAAAATGAAGAAATAGTATCTAAATTAATAGATTTATTCGAAGGAGAATTTATATGAGAGTAATAACAATAGACCCTGGATGGAATGGTGCTTGTGCTCTGTTTATAAACGATAAGCTAGAGTACACAAAAAGATGCCCAACGGACAGAAGTATACACAAAATGTCACAGATTATACACGAAATGATTGATAATGATAAGAGAACACAGATATTCATAGAAAAAGTCTGGTCAAGACCTTATGAAAGAGGAGCATTTAGCTTTGGAACAAACTTTGGAGCATGGTTAGGTATAATAGCTTCTCATAATATAGTAGAATTACAAATAACACCAAGAGTATGGCAGAAAGTAGTAGGAATAAGAATACCTAAAGATTATAAGAAACGTAAAGATTATTTTAAAAGAAGAGCACAGAGATGGACAGGTAAGAAACATAAGGTTACTCTTGTCAATGCAGATGCTATTTGTTTAGGAATGTATGTTATAGAAAGGGATAAAACATGAATAAAAAACTAAGTTACAACGATAGAAAATTATGCTTTTTAATACATAAAAGACTAGAAGGTCTTCAAGAAGAAATAGAAATATCCAAAGAAATACTTAATAGATACGGATTCCCAACATTAGATGAATTAAGCAAAGAATTTATAATGAAAGGTGAAGACGAATTAAATGAATTTATGGCTTCTTCCTAAGTCATAAGCTGGTCAAGAGCACGAAGAACAGCCTCATCATATTTTGGTGGGGCTTTTCTTTTTTCTTGCTTCTTAGATTCTAATCCATACCAATTTTCTCTTCTATCTCTTACATCAGCATTTGTATTTAATCCAATTTCACCAGCCACTAGACTTCCTACATTAGCTCCACCTCTCCATTTAGGAATAGTAGTAAACCAAGTACGAGCTACTTGTGTATTTAATAGCCTTACTATTTCTTTAAATTTTTCGTCAGTGCTTTCATCTGCTAAGTCTTGATAACCTGCAAGGTATCCTGCCCATCCATCTTCATCCATCTCATAAAGACCACTAAGATTTCCAAGCGTAACGGCATCAGCTATAAACGGTCCACCCACACTTCCAATAGCAGGTCCTTTTCCGAAAAATGCTTTTTTCCTTACCTCTGGGTCATCAGAAAGAGCTGCGTCATGATAGTTCATAATTCTTTCTAATGTATCATTTTGCACTAGATTACCTACATCAGCATTTAATAATGGAGAGAATATGCCATATATAGCTGAATAAAGCATACCTAATCGATACATTCTCCATGCTCCTTCTCCTTGCCATTGAGATGTGGCTACATCATCGAATCCATCTCTAACAATTTTTCTCTGTAAATTAAAAAAGTTAATTCCATAATGTTGGAACTGTCCAAGTATACTACCTGTTCTTGTTGTGAGAACTTTAGACTTAGCAGTCATGGCGTAATCATAATGAAGATTCTTAACAGCTGCGTTTCCATGTCTATTTGCTCTAGCTCTTCTAAATTTTTCAAATTCAGCTTGATATTCATTAGAGTCTTTATTCTTAAATATCGTAGCCTCAGTCTCCATCATTTTATCTATATCTTTACCTTGTCTCTTTAAATTTCTTTGAAATCTTTTTTCTAAAGACTGAATCCTAGCACTATCTGCCATCCATGCCGTAACATAACCTAATTGATATGTATATCTACGATTTATTTTATTTTCAACCCATTGCATAGGCTTACCGACTTTAGCAGCTACTTTAGATAAGCTCTCTGCTATCGCATCCCCGTAACTAGCATCAACTTTCTCTCTATATGTGCCAGTATTTTTATTATATTCAACTTTAGGTGCAAAGTCTTGAAAATATATCTCTTTTATTTCAGGAAATAATATACCATTATCAGCAAGTCCATCATTAACTCTCTGTGACATTTCAGCGTCTTTCATAGCACCGCCTACCTCTTGCATACCCTTTTTACCAAACCATACCCAATTTAAAAGGCTTTGAGTAGCGTTTCTTGTTGCACTTCTAACATTTAATCCTAATTTACTTATGAATTGCCAAGCAGTTATTGCCCTTGCGAAGTTATTAGCTGAACTGCTTCTATTATTACCCTTTTCTCCAGTAATCATAGAATAACTATCAGATATATATCCTTCTAGAGCAGTTAATTTAGCATCAAGAACTTTTTCACCCTTATTACTTGCAGTATGATGAAGGTCTTTCATAACATCCATATACTTAGAAGTATTATATGCAACATAATTAAACCTTGAAACGCTTCTAGCGTATGAATCTATTAATGGTATCACATTATAGCTTATAGGACCTGATTCAGCACTTTTATCATTTAGATGTCTGTTTATATATATATTCTCATCAAGTACTTTTTCCAATTTACCTACTATATCAGCGCCTTTATTAAATTCTGCTTCATTCTTAGCGTGTCTAAGATATTTAGCTGCTTCAGATAAAGAAGGCATTATTTCTAAAGTTAGTACAGGGAAATAACCGTCTTTTTGGAGCTCTTTCGAGTTATATCTCTCAATAAGTCTATCGATATTCTTTAAAGTAGAGCCATAGTTTGTGAAATCGCCTAGTAGATGCGCAGACTTCTTTAAACCGTCTCGATATGCGTTTAATCCCTGTACTAATAATGTTTTGCCACGTTTATGTATCTTTTCTCTCCATACATTAGCAGCTGATACAACATGGTCATCATATTTCTTTTCATTTAATAATTCTTTATATCTTTTAGGTGAAGCAGATGCTAAATCATGGAAATCTTTAAAAACAGCACCTTCCCCTTCTTTTAAGAACTTAACAATTACATTCTCATATAAATTGTCAGCTCTCTGCATATCCCCTTCTCTTTTATATTGTAAATATTCTTTATACATAAGCTCTAATTTCTTTTGAGCTTTCGGTTTGGCAACTGAAGAGAACCTTGCAAACTCCTTATTTCCACCAGCAGTGAAGGCTGCTTGTCTTAAATTCTTAAATATTTCTGTAATATGTGTGTTGAAAAAAGAAATATCACCTTTATACCTTTGGTCTGATGCTTGAACAGCTTCAAACCAGTCCTTCGTAAATGGTAAATCTTTCAGAATCTCCTCAGGTAGATAAACAGCTTTCGCTAGTCCACCTCTATTCTTAGAAAGAGCACTTCCACTCCTATCTGCAACTATTTTTAACAACTTTAATTGTTCTGTGTTTGGTATGCCATCCTCTGGTATTCTTCCTTTTGTTGCATTATATACCATAGCCTTCCAAAGACCAATACTTGATTGACCTAATTGTTTTACTGCTGGGATTTCGGAAAATTCCTTTGCAATCTTTTCATAAGATGCTTGGTTAAGTTCTGCTTGTTTATCTATTGCTATACAACCCATTAGTTTACGCACAACTCCTTTGCTCTTTTATTTTGTCCTTGTACAAATTGTAAGGGGGTTTCTGCATCTCTTCCACCTTTATTAAAATTCATCATTTGCTCATATGGTTCATTTACCATTTCACCTATAACACTTTTCTTACCTTTTGTTGATATAAATAGACCTGCTTCTAAATCAATTGCTTTTTGCAAACCTCCCATATATCCATCCAATCCATAATGGTATCCATATTTACTCATAGCAGTAACAGCATCATGAGGTAATGCCAACATATTTGTATTGGTAATAATATCCCTTACAAGACCTGAGCCGAAAGCAAGGTGAAGTTTTTCATACTCATCTAATCTAGCATATCGTTTACCATATATAACCTTTGCATTACCTGCGACTGCTCCCAAGAACATATCTCTTGAATGACCTTTTGAATATTCAAATGGGTCTAAATAAAAACTATCTTCTATTTGATGTTTCCTTTTGTAATTAGCATCAATATCGTAAACACTTGTATCGTGACCATATAATCTTAATAAAGATTTTGAATACGCATCAGATAATTGTTTTGATATATTCTCAGCTGCTGCTTTTGAATTTCTTGTTCTATTGTATCTAAGACCTAGATTAATAAACTTATCCATCCCTGCATATTTAGGCATTGGGAACAATCTACCTCTAAAAGAACCAAATTCAGCTAAACTAACATCTGGAGACATTAGCCTTGCTATCATAACATTTCTAAGTTGTGGATTCCCTTGCCCATTAACCATAAATATTCCATCTAATTGTTGTAAGAAATGTGTATATATATGGTTCTCATTAACCCATTGACCAGTATCTTTTTTCTTAAAATCATCCCATGCTTTTGCAAAATTTCTCTTTAAGTCAGATATATCTTTCATTAAATCTCTGTATTGAGATTTTTCAAATCCTAATTCGACTTCATTTCTATAAGCAAAATTACCAAATGCTTCATTAACAGCCATAGCACCAACAACATCAGAATCTTTTACAGTCCTAACTGGTATACCATTTTCCTCAAATCTTCTCTCTGCTTCTTTTCTTGCATCTTTACTAGATATTTCTACATTATTTCTCTTATACTCTCTTACAACTTTTCTCTGCCATCTATTAATAATTCTTTCTCTAAGTTTTTTATGTCGAGGGTCTTTATATAACTCAACAGAAATATCTTTTAACAACTTCTCTTTAGCTTTTTCTAATTTCTTAATTCTTCTTGATAGATTTTTAATGGTTGTAGGGTTTGAATAAGATTTTCTCAAATCATATAGATTTTCTATTTTTTGTTCCATTCTATTCGCAACTCTAGACTTTTGAACACCATCTGGGAATTTCTTAGAAAACTCTCTATATGCTTTACCAAAATCTGTTGTTTCAGATAACAATTTAATTTCATCTGCAAATGCTTTACTATCATCAAATCTATATTTAGTAAATTCAAGACTCATATCTCCTATATGAGCAAGATTTGCAAGAACTCTATCATAAGGCAATAAGTTTAATTCATCTCTGAGTGAAGATACTTTTTTACTATCAAAAAATCTAGCAGATTGATTAAACCCATTATAGACAGTTGCTCTATCTACGTTTATCATCTTCTTTAAAGCTCTTCTCTCTCCCCTGTCCATACCTTGAAAAGCATTAAACTCCATATCTGCCATAGC